>Ga0209345_10000233_pt1 | contig 77257 bp, 73 predicted proteins | sample Cruoilmetagenom7_FD_187294 | JGI IMG/M metagenome (GOLD analysis project Ga0209345, IMG submission 187294) | Oil polluted marine microbial communities from Coal Oil Point, Santa Barbara, California, USA - Sample 7 (SPAdes) (version 2) | ecosystem: Environmental > Aquatic > Marine > Oil seeps ... | reverse complement strand
AATATAATAAAAATATAAATTTATGCCTGGTTTTCTCATTCCACACATATTCCACTACGCTCCTATCGTCGCTTCCCCTAAAAAGTGTTTATTCACAAGGTTAATATTGTTTTAGAGGAATTCATGAATCTCGTTAAATAACTCTATTTCATTAATATTATAAAAGCAACATTTAGAATATTTTTTTTTAAGAAACTGTAGTATGCCATAGCGCCAGCTGGTTCATTCACTAAAAAAGTCTACCTGACCTTTTCTTAACGCTCTGCCCTGCTTTTAACCAAATCGAAGATTCACGAAATCATTAATTTAAAACGATAATCAATGAGTAAAACTCAAGTTACATAACGCAGAACATTATAGTACATTTTATAATATTGGTTTACCCTGTAGATGAAGCAATATTTAAGAATAATGGCACGCTGGCGATTAATGTGTGTATTCTATGTAGCTATAATTAGCCGTTGTGTAAAATATCTTCTGCTAAACGCTCGATTGTTTTATAATACAAGAATGAGCAGTACTCAAAATCTGCTGTCTTATATATAATTGAAATTTACATTTTTATAATTCTATGATAAAAATTTCCTTTATCAGTATTGATCCTTATCATATAGATACCGGAATTTAGATGGGTTAAATCTACAGATGAGTCTTCTTTAAGAATAATCTTTTGAGTAAACTTGCCTGTCATGTCATATAAATTAATTTCATTGATAATTAAAAGGTTATAACTTATTGTTAATTCAGTTGTTATTGGGTTGGGATAGATACTAATATTAGACAAGTTATTATTATAATTTTGGGTGTTTAGTGAATTACTATTTATTTCAACTAAACTGCCGTAAGGCCAGTATCCATTATCACCATCAAAATCTATTTTTTTGATAAATGTATCTGTTGAAATATCAAATTGAAACATAACTCCACGATTATCAACTCCTCCTTTTTGAGTTAAACCATATAGATTTCCATTTGATCCTTGCACTAAATTACCTCTTGGATCTTGACCTTTGTTAGTTCCATCAAAATCAATCTTTTTTATAATTGTATTGGTTACTATATTGTATTCAAATAAGGTGCCTAAATCATCTGTACCGCCTTTGGATGTCATTCCATATAGTTCACCATTAGCTGCTTCAAGTAAACTACCTAACGGTGTACTTCCATTAATTGTACCTTGAAAATCTATTTTTTTAGTAAAAGTATTAGTAGCTATATTATATTCAAACAGTGTACCTTCATCATCAGTTCCTCCTAGTCTTGTTAATCCATAAAGTTTTCCATTGCTCGATTGTATTAAATCACCATAAGGGTAAGCACCATTGTTAGATCCATCAAAATCGAATTTTTTAGTAAATGTGCTAGTGCTTAAATCATACTCAAATAAAATACCTTTTCCTAAATTGCCTCCAGCATTTGTTAATCCATAGAGTTTACCATTTGCTGCTTCCAGTAAACTACCATGAACCTCACCTCCTAGTTCAGCTTCAACTTCAGTTAATTTATTTACAAAAGCATTTGTTACTGGATCAAATTCAAACAAGACCATATTATAACTTGGTGAACCTTTTGTAGATAATCCATAAAGTTTTCCATTAGCCGCCTGAATAAGATTGCCTTCTGGGTTTTCTCCATTTGTATCTCCATCGAAATCAATCTTTTTTATTAATAGATTTGTTGATGGGTCGAATTCAAATAATGTACCTTTATTAAAACCTCCACCAGTTCTAGTTAATCCATAAAATTTATCATTTGCTGCAAATAAAAGGTTTCCGTATGGAATTGATCCATTTTGCCAACCTTTAAAATCAATTTCTTTAATGTAGCTATTTGTAATATGGTCATATTCAAACAGAACTCCTTTACTTCCTGTTCCTCCGAATCCAGTTAAACCATAAAGCTTCCCATTTGTTGCTTGAACCAATCCAGTCTGTGAGCCATTACCAAGCAATCCACCTATTTCTTTTTTGTTAATAAACCCTTCGGTAATTGGGTCAAACTCAAATATGATTCCATTAGAATTGACTTCTATTCCTCCATCACTTGTTGTTCCATAAATTTTACCATTAGATAACTGAATTAATGATCCTCTAGGGGATCCACCTTTATCTGTATTGTTGAAATCTAATATTTTAGTATATGTATCTGTATCAATATCGTATTTAAATAAAACACCAATATCAGTAGTTCCACCTAAACGTGTCGTTCCATATAATTTACCATTGTCTGCTTCTAATAAATCACCAACAGGAGCCCAGCCTTTGTTTATATAATCAAAAAACAATTTGGTGGTAAAAGCATCATTAACGATATCATATTCATATAGTACACCATCGCCTAAATTTCCTGAATGGCCATTTCCACCTTGTTGAGTTGTTCCATACAATTTTCCATTAGAAGCCTGTATTAGACCTGCACTTGAACCACTTCCACTTGTCCCAGAAATAAAATCAAATAATTTTGTAAACGTGTTAGTATCTAAATCATATTCAAATAAAACGCCATCACCAGAATAAGATGAGTTTGTAGTTGAACCTCCACTTGTTGTTGTGCCATACAATTTCCCATTACTTGCTTGTAATAATGGTGTTGTAGAATTGGCGCCTTTATTGGCACCATCGAAATCTAACAGTTTGGTTAATACGTTTGTAGTATAATTATACTCAAATAGGACTCCCTTTCCAGTTGTACCACCAAGTTGTGTGGTACCATATAATTTTCCATTAGATGCCTCTATTAACCCTCCATAAGGTGATGCACCATTTGTATAGTCAAAGTCTATTTTTTTAGTATAGATTTTTGTTAATGGATCGAACTCAAATATGGCACCTACATTATTTTCTCCTCCTTCATTTGTCATTCCGTAAAGCATTCCGTTACTAGCTTCACATAATCTATTATTATAAGGATATGCTTCTTCTATTTTTAAAAACTCATATTCTACGGTTTGGTTGTTTCCGTTTTCGTCTGTTTTAAAAATATTTCCGGAGAAAGACTCTCCTCCTGCATAAGTCATACCCCAAAACTCTGGTGTTTGAGAACTACCTTGTAGGTAGGCAAGTGAAAATAATAAAATTAAGATCTTACTAGATAGAATTTTCCTGTACATAATTTTTATTCAACATTAAAAGATTAATAAATAACAATAACCCCTATTAAGGTGGTTGTTTATTATGTTAAATGCTATTAATATTACCTTCAGGGAGATGTGTTTTCAAATATAATAAAAAATAATAAATTCGACATACGTTTCACTTCTTTCCTATCGTCGCTTCCCCTAAAAAGTGTTTATTCACAAGGTTAATATTGTTTTAGAGGAATTCATGATTACAAATCATAGATTTGTAGTTGCCGCTACCAAGTACTTGATTGCTTTCATAAAATAAAATTACTATTGTAGTTTATTTTATGCGTTAATTATCCATTGTTTGCCAACGCCAAATAAAAGCAATAGTCTTTGTTTAGAACAGTTTTTAGTTTATTTCCTCTGCATATACGGTAGCTTTAGACTGGATTAAATTTTAATAGTTTCATCTATTTCAACTTTTCTACTATAAATTTCTTGGTTATATGTTCTAAATAATGCGCTGTATTGGTTAGAGCATCATCTAAATTAGATGCATGGTTTACAATAGTATCGCTGTAATCAATGCCCATTTTATTTAATTCTTCAGATACCAAATCTATACTTCCACAAAAAGCAGCAACTTTTATTTTATTTTTATTTGCTGAGGACAATACACCACTCAAGGCTTTTCCGGATAGCGTTTGGACATCTAATTTGCCTTCTCCAGTTATAATCCAATCTGCATTTTTTATTTTAGTTTCAAAACTCGCTATTTGTTTTATAACATCTATACCTGGTAATAATTTTCCGTTTAGAAATGCAACTGTTCCTGCTCCCATTCCTCCACCAGCACCAGCACCTTGTATTTGCTGTGTTTGAAGATTAAAGTGCTTGTCTAATACTTTTGAGAAGCTGCGTAAACCGTAATCTAAATAACTAATATCTTCTTCGGTTGCTCCTTTTTGCTTGGCATATACATATGCTGCTCCATTTGGTCCATATAACGGATTTGTAACATCGCAGGCAATTTGAAATTTGATGTTTTTTAATCTTTCATCGACTAAAGAATCATCTATTTTAGTAATGTAAGTGAGTTCACTACCTATCGCTTCTATTTCATTATTGTTTTTGTCTAAAAAACGATATCCTAAAGCATTAGCCATACCAATACCACAATCGTTTGTAGCACTACCTCCAATGCCTAATATAATATGCTTTGCTCCTTTGTTGATGGCGTGTAAAATTAATTGACCTGTACCAAAAGTGGTTGTATACATACAGTTTTGATCTTCTGGTTTTAATAGTTTCATGCCAGAAGCTTCAGCCATTTCTATAAATGCTATTTTAGAAGTATTAGAATAAAGGTAAGATGCTAAAACAGATTTAGATAAAGGGTTATTTACTTTAATCTTGATTGTTTCTCCTTTTAAGTAATAGTTTACAACTTCAATTGTACCATCACCTCCATCTGCTAGAGGTGCTTTTATTACTTCTGCATTTAAGGATGATTTTAAAATTGGCTCTACAATATTACAAAATTCGAGTCCTGTAAGTGAACCTTTATACTTGTCTGGTGCTAATACAATTTTCATGATAAATTTAACCTAACATACTTGGAAGAAAATAACTAATAACCAATATAAAAACAAAGAATGAAATTAGAATAACACTTTCTTTTTTAAGTAATTCGCTACTGCTAAATGTATATGAAATATCCATTTGTTTGGCAGGTGTTTTATAAGTTAGTTTACTTACAATAATTGCCACTATAAGTGCTATTACAAAACCTGTTAAATTATACCATATCCAAAATAAATCTGGAACATTGTTTATTCCTAGTTCTGCCAATGCTGCATGAATTGAAACATCACCAGAATAGAAATTTCCTTGACTAAAAAAATAAACTAACTCAGGTAAATATTTGAATATAAGATTAATTACAACTGCTGTTATTATAGCGGAATTCATTCCAATGTGATTCACTTTTTTTAAGAAAATAGCTATAATAAATGCTGCTAATATTGGTCCGTAAAATAAAGATGAAATAGCATTAATAAGCTCAATAACTGTGCTTTCACTATTTCCGAATAAGTAAGCTGCCAAAATACAAACTACTCCCCAAAAAACTACTAATGCTTTGGATAGGAACATGTATTTTTTTTCTGATAATTTTTTTTCTCCGCTATTAAAAAAGTCTTCGATAGTAACTGCGCTTAACGAATTTATTGTTGAACTTAAAGAAGACATTGCAGCAGACATAATACCAACCATTAATATTCCTATGAGCCCATTTGGTAAATAATTGGTAATAAAAACTGGTATCATTAAATCTGGCTTAATCCCAGATTTAGCATATTCTGCTGGATAATGAATTCGTGTTGTTTCTTTAATACTGTCGTAAAAATCTGGAATATTACTTACAAGATAACCTACTATTAGTCCCATAATACAATACACCAAAACTACAGGAAATCTTAATAGCCCATTTGCCAATAATAATTTACGGATTGTACCCTCGTTTTTTGCAGATAATAACCGTTGGGCTTGTGTTTGGTCTGTACCATAATAAGATAAATAGAGAAATAAACCACCTAAAAGCATTGGCCAAAACCCATATTCTTCTCCGTCAAAGAAGCCTAAATTATTAAAATCTAAAACTTGAAGTCTATCTGCATCAAAACCTTTAAAAGAACCAGTTTCTTTCATTAATGAATACCCTATAATCAAACAGATAACTAGACCTCCAAATAAGATAATCATTTGTATAGCATCTCCCCAAACCACAGCTTTCATTCCTCCTTGATAAGAATATATTAGTGTTACAACACTTATTATTAGAAGTGTCCAATGAAAACTTATACCTACTACTGATTGTATAATTAAAGCCATCGTAAACACCATAACGCCTGTACCTAAAGCACGGCTAATTTGAAAAACGACACTAATAAGTTTTCTTGTAGATTTTGAAAATCGTTGCTCTAAATATTCATAAATGCTAACAATGCCAGATTTGTACAACGGTGGAATAATAAAGAACATAATGCCAACCATAGCCAATGGTACACCAAGTTCAAAGGTTAACCATTTCATACCTCCATTAGCCTTTAAACCAACAAATGCAGGTGCCGAAATAAAACTAATAGCAGATAATTGCGTTGCCATTGTTGACAAGCTTAAAGGAAACCAGCCAAGACTTTTACCTCCAAGAAAATAATCTTTTGAATTTTTATTCTCTTTGAAGAAATACCCCATAGCTATAAATCCAATGAGATATATAATAATAATTGTATAGTCTAGCCAATTCATATTAGTTTAGTTTTCAATTTATTTTTTACTGATTCTTGCCTTTCGAAATTTTAATTAATTTACTCTTTTTAATGGAAGTAATTAAACTTTACTGTTTTCTAAAATAGAATTTTTCAGAAAATCTTAGTTTCATACTATATTACTTAAGTTTTATCCTCTATTAAATCTAGAAATAAAGCAGCACTCCACGAAAAGTTATTGCCACCATAACCAGTGTTTTCTTCTATAGTTTTTCTAGCATCAAAATATTCATGAAAGCCATAAAGCTCTATCAATGCAATAGAATCTTCTTTTACACGTTGTGCTTCATTGCTGAAATTATATAATCTTAATCCTTTGTAAAGTAGCCAATTTAAGTTAATCCAGATTGGTCCTCTCCAATATTTTTTATAGTTAAATCTATCACTACTTGGATCGAAAGATGCGCAAAGGTATTTGTCTTCTCCACCAAACCTATCGATCATGGTCTTAACTAAAACTGCAGCCCTTTCCTTGCTAGGAATACCAGCAGATAATGGCGCAAAAGATGATGATGATAAAAATTCTATTTGCTTTTTATTTCTTAAGTCATAATGCACGTATGCACCTAATTTTTCATTAAAGAGTTTTTCATTAAATCTTGAAATGGCTTTAGTTTGCCATTGTTGCAATGTTTTAATTTTATCTTCAGAATTATCAATTAATTTATAAAGTTCTATTAGCGCAGCATTAGACTTAATAAGCATCGCATTAAAAAGTGGGTCTTGTACCAAAAATGGTGAAAGTTCTGCTATTTTTGCATCATCATAATTGTTCTGCTTTGCAATTTCTATAAGGTGTAAATAGTAATCGTACTCTCTATTAGATGGTCTTTGAGTTGCATCTACATGTGTTGTATCTCTTCTTTCAAACTTATATTCTGGCGGATTCATTGTGTCCCAAATATCATCCCAAATAGGTGAGTTATCTGTACCAGACTCCCAATTATGATAGATATAAACTAAGCCTTCATTATTTGGGTCTCTGTGTGAATAAAAATGCTCATGATTTTTATAAACCTTATCAATATTTTGCTTTATAAAGCTAAGCATATCCGTTTTATCATCTACAATATCATAAATTTCTTTAAGAACAAAACCCAAAACAGGTGGCTGTGTCATACCTGTTGTTTTATGTGTTTTCGATGCTAAAGGGTGTAATTTGGAAAGATGATACTCAGGCCCTGGAAAATAAGTGTCACTATCATTATGAAAAACAATATGTGGTATAAACCCGTTTTCCCATTGCGCACTTAATAAAGCTTCTATTTCTCTTTTAGCTTTATTAGTATCGTAATGTGCATATCCTATAGCTATAAAACCAGAGTCCCAGTTCCATTGAAAAGGATATAGACCTTCGCAAGGAATAGTAAAACCTTTATCAGATTTAAAGTTGGAATTAAGAACTTGTTTGGCTTTTTCTATTAAATGGTATATTGTCATATAGATTAGTTTATTTAAAAAAAAAGCATTGACATCAATAAGCTGATGCCAATGCTTGACTATCAATCAAATAATCAACTTAAAAATTAAACGTTGTAGTTATAAAAAATCTTCTTGGTAATACTGGACGTCCAAGAAAAAATTCTCCATCATCAGATTGACCAGCAATACCTGCTCTTGGGTTACCTTCTGTAAGACCATCGCTATCAAAAAGATTAAATACAGAGAAGCCTACTCTTAGATTATTATTACCCTGTGTTTCAAAAGTATAACCAGCTCCTAACCTTGCCATTGTAATAGCATCTAATTCTACATTGTTAGTATCATCTGTATATTTTGCTCCAGTATGATTAAGTGTAAAATTAGCATCAAGCTTTCTATTATCGTAGTTTAAACCAAGTGTTCCTAAAACATTTGGTTGTCTTGCTATTTCGTTACCTTCATTAATGGTTACTATGCCTCCATTAACTAAATCCTCGGTTTGGTTTGTTGTAATTTCGTGACTTTGGTATGTTAGTGTTGCAAATGCTGTTAAATAATCTGTAAATCTATAGTTACCTGTAGCTTCTAGCCCAATAGATCTTGTTGATTGCTCACTTCTAGCTTGGTCAACTAACTCTCCTCCTACAATAGCTTGGTCTATACGAATACGATCACTTAACCCTACATAATAGACTGCTGCAGATCCTGAAAATTTAGAAGTGCCAAACTTTGCACCAAGTTCTCCTTGCAAAATTGTTTCTGCTTCATAATTAGTATCTCTAATTCCTGGAGTTGGTGCAAAACTTCTTTGTTGAGGAAAGAAAAATCCTCTAGAAAAGTTAGCATATAGATTTGTCGATTCTGTTAGCTCATATAAACCTGCTATTGATACTGCCCAATCCGTATCTTCAATCTCACCAGTTACAAAATTACCATCTGCAAAACGTACATTTTGTAAATCACTTGTAAGTTCGCTGTTGTCATATACTTGCGTTTCATTTAAACTTCCATTTCTAAAAGTACCTTTGGTAGACTCGATACGCAAACCAACATCAAAACGCCATCTGTCAAAAACCATTTCGTCAGTAAAATAAAATGCCGTTCTACTTTGTGTTAGATATTTATTGGAAGTCATACCTATTCTGTTGTATAATCCACCTTCAGAGTAAATTACATTTCCACCACCTGCATCAGTATAACTTAGATTTACTAATCGTGGATCATTGTTAAATTCTGAAAGTACTCTGTATTGATAATTAACATCATCAGCTTCTGTTCTGGCTAAAAATGTACCAAATGTATAGGTGTGATTTCCGTTGTTCGAATTTAAAATTAAACTCGCTTCACCTGAATAATCTGTCATTGGTCTTAACCTATCAATATGCAAATTTTCAATAACTAAATCATTACTGTTTATTTGCTCTCCAGATCCACCTTGATATGTTGCACTAGATCCTAAATTTCCTGGGGCAACTTCACTAATATAATCTGAAATTGCAATTGGATTTCCGAAATTACCATTTCCGCCTATATACAAAGCAAAACTATGCTCATAGTTAGCATACTTAACTTTTGATTTGAATTTTAAATTATCACTTAAGTTATAATCAAAATCAGCTATAAAATAAGCTCCTTTAGTATAAACACCATCACCAATTGGGCTGTTGTAAACCCCTCCTGGTGTTAAAAATGAAGTATTTGCTAGTTCACCAGATAATAATTGCTCAACATCATCTCCATCGTTTCCTGCAATTCGTTCTCTAGAACCACCTTGTAATGGAATTGGTAAATAAAACTGTGCTCTATCATTTATAAATTGACTATGAATTGTAAAGGAACCATTTTCAAATTTTTTCTTAATATTTCCTCTTAACTGATAACCTCTTGTTTCTAATCCAGTATCAAGTGGCCCACTGTCTTTTCTTATAAAACCAGTTAAAGCATAATATGTGTTAGAGTCTTCACTTCCTAATTTTCCACCAGAATAAAAGTCAGTTTTTAATCGTCCATTATCTCCGTATTCTAAATTGATTATGTTTTCTTCATTACTGTCTCCTGTTTTACTTGTATAGTTAATAATACCAGCAACAGATCCCGAACCATATAATACAGCTGCTCCACCTCTTACAAATTCTACTCCTTTAAAGCCTATGTCTGGTCTTGCATAAACATCATGAGCAGAAGAATTTAATCCAAATGTGCTCATTAGTGGCATCCCATCATATTGAAGAGGATTAAATACGTATTGTCCTCCAGAAGGTAAACCTCTAACAAATAAATTGGTAGCTGTTTCACCACCACCACCTTCAGCAGTAATTCCAGGGATACTTCTTAAAATATCCGCTTGGCTATTTGCAGAAAGCTTAGTAATCTCTTTTTGTTTTATTGAACTAATAGACATTGGTGTGTCTTTTTGAGATCTAAACGTAGAAGATGCTGTAAGAACAACCTCATCTAAAGAATTACCTCCTTCTTCTAAAATTGCGCTTACTGAAACTGTGCTTCCGTCGCAATTAATAGTTTCCGTAAATGTTTGAAATCCCACATAAGAAATTTGAAGTGTTTGTTCACCTGATAAATTAGTGGTAAAAGTAAAATTTCCTTCAAAATCAGTTATTGCACCAGATGTACTTCCCTTGATAATAATATTAGCACCAATTATGGGCGCATCTGATACATCTGTAACTTTTCCGCTAATTTCTGTTTGCGAAAAAAGAGCAAAAGCACTTATAATAAAAGCGAATGTTAGTAATAATTTTTTCATTGATTGTATATTTAGTTGTTATTTATGTAAATTTATTATCAAATAACCAATATTTTGCATCATAAATCATCAAATTATTAAACAAACGTTTGCGGTAACGTTTGCAGCTAATGCTTTTAATAAAACGCACTTATGAAAAAGAAAATTACAACATTAAAAATGTTATCTAAAGAATTAAACGTATCCATTTCAACAGTTTCTCGGGCTCTTAATGATCATCCAGATATTAGTGTTGAGACTAAGGAAAAAGTGAATCAATTAGCAAAGACTATGAACTATGTTCCAAACATTTTTGCTAAAGGTTTTAGAAAACACAAATCAAATATTATAGGAGTTATAGTACCTAATATCACACATTATTTTACAGTAACCATTGTTCGTGGAATACTAGAAGAGGCTTCTGCACAAGGTTATCGTGTAATTATATCAGAATCTAATAACGATATTAGTAAACAAAAAGAAATGTTCAATACCATGATACAGTTTGGAGTAGATGGCATATTAGCATCATTAACTAAAATGACCAAAGAAATTGATCATATTCTACCTATAGTTAATACCGTTCCATTAATCTTATTTGATAAAGTATCTAATAAAATACCGTGTACTCAAATAACTATTAATGATGAGGAAGCTGCTTTTAACGCTGTAGAACACTTAATCAATATTGGTAAAAAGAGAATTGCCATAATTAAAGAAAGAGAGTTTTCTTATATATCAGAAAAAAGATATGCTGGTTATTTAAGGGCTTTAAATGAGTATAATATTGAATTTGATGAAAAATTAGTTTTGAGTGTTGATGATATTTCTCTTCATCAAGGCAAAAGAATGGCAAGCATATTATTAAGCCTAAAAGTAAGACCAGATGCTATTTTTGCAATAACAGATAGTGCTGCAATAGGAGTTATAAAAACTTTAAAGAAATTAAATATAAATATTCCAGGAGACATTGCTGTAGTTGGATTCAGTAACTCTATTAATTCTACTATAATAGAACCCAAACTAACAACAATAAATCAACCAGGTAATATTATTGGAAAAAATGCCATTAAATATTTAATAGAAGAGATTGAAAATGAAGATGATAACGATTTTAAAATTAACAAAACTATAGAAGTAAAGACAGAACTAATCGTAAGAGAATCAACTTTTAAAATACTCTCTAATTAGTCATATATTAAATTAAAGAGCGCAATAGTATATAGAAAATTGGACCATCATCACACTAATAGGTTAATCCACGACGGTTCTATTTGTGTTCAATTTTTAAATCTGCTTGATGAATTTCGGCAACATGAGCTGCTGATACACCATCAGGCAAATCGTGAAAATCCATATATATTGGCATACATTATTTTTTAGGTGAGATACTAATTTTAAATAAACAAATAGCTGCCATTATTAGGGTGACAGCCATTTTGTGTAGTATTAATTGCCTTTATAGCTTAGCCGTTTCTGGACTAATTATTGTGGCAACATCGTTTATAGAGTTAGTTGTAAAACCTCCTTTTTTAGCATGTTCTTTTACTGATTCTTTATTCTCTTCTTTATAAACACAGTACACTTTATCTCCTGTAACATAACTATGTTGCCTCTCGATTGTTGGTCTCATTTCTTTTAATACAGTACATGATGTTTGAGAGATTCCTTGTAGTTGTTCTGCTGTTAAATCTCCTGCTCCAGGAATAATACGTTCAATAACATACGTTTTCATAATGTTGTTGTTTTTAGTTAATTTTTCTTTTTGATTGTCTTGACCTAATGCATAATTGGTAGTTATTACGTTAGAATAAGTTTAATAGCTTTCATATTGCGTGTTTTAATAATTAATAGGTCAAAACTAATTCATCAATAAACCCTAGAACTATTCATTTGGTACAAAAAAGGATACTTTTGGTTCAGGTGTGATTCTTAATACATACCAGTAAGGTGTCTTTTATATTATTTGAGTCAACACTTTTAAAGCATAAGTAGCTTAAAATCTCATACCTTTGCCGTTATGCACCCACAAAATCCATATCGATTTCGTTATAATCTTAAAAGATTAGCAAAACACAACCCCTCGTTAAACAACCATGTTATTTTAAATCCTACTGGCAAAGAAACAATTGATTTTAGTTCTTCTGAAGCTGTATATCAATTAAATAAAGCCATGTTACTTGCTGATTTTGAACTACTAGATTACAATCTGCCAAAAGGCTATCTCATCCCTCCTATTCCTGGACGATTGGATTATCTCTTACACGTTAGAGATTTCCTTTCTCAGCAGTTTAACACACCAGTAGATTCAAAACTAAGAGGGTTAGATATTGGTACTGGTGCAAATGGAATCTATACTATTCTGGGTGCACAACATTTTAACTGGACAATGGTTGGCACAGATTGCAATGCAAAAGCAGTAAACATTGCTACAGCAAACAAACAGCTTACAAAAGCTTTAAATGATAAAGTTGAAATAAGACACCAAGAGAATAAAGGTTTTCTTTTTAAAAATGTAATTAAACTAGATGATAGGTTCGACTTTACCATTTGCAACCCTCCTTTTCATAGTTCTAAAGATGAAGCCATAAAAGGATCTCTTAGAAAACTTAATAATTTAGGAGAAAAAGCATTCAATAATGAACCCTCCCTTAATTTTAATGGTCAAGCTAATGAGCTTTGGTGTAATGGTGGTGAAGCGCTTTTTATTAAAAGATTAATAAAAGAAAGTGTGCTATTTAAAGAACAAATAAAACTGTTTTCCAGTTTGGTCTCTAAAGAGGGAAATCTCCCCAAGATTGAAAAACAACTAAAGAAAGCAAATGCTAGTTTCCACACCATTCCTATGGCACAAGGACAAAAGAAAAGCAGATGTGTGCTGTGGTGGTTTGATTTAAGGACATAACAATTCACAAAAAAAAGCCCATCAATAAATGATGGGCTTTCTATTAAACTTGAAAGTATATGTATTAGATAACTTTTACGTTTACTGCGTTTAAACCTTTTTTACCTTCTTGAAGATCGAACTCAACTTCATCGCCTTCGCGAATTTCGTCAATCAATCCAGAAATATGTACAAAATGTTCTTTTTCAACACCTTCTTCAGTGATAAAACCAAATCCTTTGGCGTTATTGAAAAATTTTACTGTTCCTTTACTCATAATATGTAATTTAATTTATAATACTTAATATTAAGCAAAGATGGTGCCATTATTTTAGAATACAGCACATTAGTTGATTTATCTTTTATAATTATAGTCCATAACGTAATTATAGAAGATAAATATGAAGCTTTTATATTAATTTATTTCCAACTTATAACCTACTCCATGCACATTGGTGATTTTTATAGAATCGTCTTCTTCTAACTTCTTGCGTAATTTTGAAATGTATGTATCTAAACTCCTACCTACAAAAACACCATGGTCTTCCCAAACCTTTTTGGTAAGCTCGTCACGCTTTATAATCTGATTTGGACTGGCTACAAAAATTTCTAGCAACTCACATTCTTTTTTAGATAGTCTTATTTCTTCAGCTTGTTTTACTAATTTATTTTGTTCAGGATAAAATTGAAAACTCCCTAAACTAGAATAACTTTCTTGATTATCAACAAGAATTTCATCTTGCTTCTTTTTATAAAAACCTAAGAATATAAGTGCAAAGCCTCCTAATAACAAGCCATAATAACCTGCTCGTTTTCCAGTAGAAACTGTTTCAATATTAGTAAATAAAACTTCTATTGTATAACAACTTTCCGGTAAATACCTTCCAGCACAAGGAATAATGCTGTTCTCAACATTATTTAATATTTGATAGCTATATGCAACTTCTTGTTCTGTACATTGAATAGTTTCAACAAGGTAACTATTTGGAAGTGATGCTTTTTGAAATGAAGAATCTATAATCGATACTAATTGACCTGGCTCAAAAGACAAAGGCTTTTGAAACGATAGTTGATACTTATTTTTACTTATAGCTATTACTGGCTCAATTAAAGATGTAGAATCTTGATGTGATAGTAATAATTGATTCCCAACATCTCGTAAAGACACCTTTACTCTTTCAGAGAACAAGTCTTCATTTTTTTCTGATGGAATTAGCATCCAAACAGAAAACATAATGATTATAAGTCCACAAATTCTAAAAATGATTCTTTTGCTCATACAACTGTAAATAACTAACATTTTAGTGACTTTTTAAAACTGTTGACATTTCTTTTACATTTTTTTGACACTTTTTGCTTAAGTTTATTCTAGTTTTACATTCATTAATAATTATATAAATCAATTAAATCATGAACAGAATTCTATTAGGTTTCATACTTCTTATTAGCATGAGTTGTAGCACAAAAAGCCAAGAGTCAGATAAAGCTATAGCCTCAATTGAAGAAGATATGATTCCATCTAATGTAAACCTACCATTAAACCCATTTGAAATTATATCTGCAAAAGAGCCTTATAGTCCACATAGTCCTTATCATTTAGATTTTAAAATTAAAAATGCAGAAGACAATTCTAAACAATTAGTGGTTTTTATAACCTTAAAAGGGGATTCGTATTTTGTATCTCCAAATGCTAATGGAGATTTTAAAGGACGATTTAGTATGACTATAGATGAAAATAGCAATCTTGAAGTTGAAGGTGATATTATTGAAATACCAAAATCAGTTGAAGAAACAGACACACATCATCATGTAAATGGAACAGTAAAGTGGGTTAAAGAAAATACAACTTATAAACTTCCATTAAAGGTCATGACTAAAAAAGACTTTGAAGCAACTGGTATTATAAAATTCACCATTGAACCTCGTTGTACTTTTGAAGAAATTCCATTTTTAATAAGTCAGAAATCTGGAGAACTATCTGTAAAACTAAATGGAGGTTGTTAATTATTTCCTACAAAAAAAAGCAGTCTTAATAATAGACTGCTTTTTTTATGTTTATCTACTAAAGACTATTATTGATTATCATCTTTTAGAACAATGTTATGTGTTGCAACAAACATATCTTCTTTTTTTAAGGTTGTAAGAATGCTGTGAACATCTTTCTTCTTTAATTTTTTACGACATGCTTTTGTTAAAAAAGGATCGTCGTTAAAAATCAACGTGTTTAATTTATATTCTGGTTTACCAGATTCTTTAACTATTGGATGTATGTGTCTTAGTTCTTTACTATGTCTATAAGATCCTGGGATAAAAGTGTAAAATGTATATTGACCATTAGCGTCTGTTTTTATCCAAGCTCTATGCTCTACATAACGTTTATTGTTCTCAAATTTTAAATTGTATTCACCTTCCTCGTTTGGCTGTTCAATATAAACAATAACATTCTCTGCTGGAGTTACGCCATCACTTTTAAAGATAGTTCCAGTAATTTTTAACTTGCTTTCTTGAGAGTCAAATCCAGGAATCGTGTCTGTATTGTTTAAGTGCTTTTCAGAATAATCGTATATAGGACTTCTAGTCTTATAGTCAAAAGGAATTTCTTCCAAAACATCGGCAGAATCTTGTGCAATTAATTCGCTAAACGAACTAAAAAAACTTGAGATACAAAGAATAAAAATGAACTTTTTCATGGGGCTTTACTTATATAATTCGCTTAAAACTATATAATTAGAGCTATTGCTTCATAATAAATCTTATGAACTATAAAATTTTACGATGAAATGAAAAAAAAGGACAAAAGTTTCGATGAATGACATTAAAAATAATTAATCCATATTCAAAAGATTGACAATTTTATTACTCATTGGTTTAGTTATAGAATAATAGTAATCTATAAGTTGTCCTTTTTCATTAATCAGATATTTTTGAAAATTCCATTTCACAGAAGAATTACTTACACCATTCAACTCCTTTTTAGTTAGCCAAGCATATAATGGATGCTGTTTTTCTCCTTTAACATCTATCTTTTCGGTCATTAAAAATGTAACGCCATAATTTAGTTTACAAAACGACTGTATTTGGATAGCAGTTCCTGGCTCCTGTCCTCCAAACTGATTACATGGCACACCAATAACTACCAGCTTATCTTTGTATGCATCATATAATTCCTCTAATCCTTTATATTGACTAGTAAAGCCACATTCTGAAGCCGTATTAACAATAAGGATTTTCTTTCCATTAAAATCACTAAGATTTATTGGTTCTCCAGTTAAGCTATTAATCGAAATATCGTAAATACTTTGAGTAGATTGCATCTGTTTATTTGGTTTGTTATTACTTGAAAAAGTAAATAGTGTTAAAAAGATAATATATATGATCCCTATATATTTATGTTTAACTATTCATAGCGTGAAATTAGATAAATTATATATAATAATCACTCCATTAGTTATACACTTTAACTATAGTCTATATATATTGTTAAATTTTTCGAATAAACTAAAATAATAACATGTTGATATTATGATGTTTATGGATAAATAAATTACATGAAATGTTAAATTTAGTCATAAATTGACTTCAAATTGAAATGTTTTGTGCATTTAATCGTTTTTTTTACTATTTTCGTCCATTAATTTTTTTTATTAAAATTAATGCATTAAGAGAATTGATTTGTAATTTTATGAAAACACTTTTTAGTCTATTAGTATTTTGTATTCCTTTTATAATTATAGGTCAAAACTCACCTTCCGTAAATTCAGATCCGAAACTTTTAAATCTTATTGAAGAATATAGCACAATTGTAAACGAAGATGATAACAACATATTTTCAGCTGCAACTAAAAAGGAGAATGTCGTTGATATTACTTCTGAGTTTTGGGATACAGATCACGTGAAGATTGATTATAATCAAGATGTTCAATTTCCTATAAACATTCAGTTTAAAGATTCTGCATACGCCTCTCCTATTTCTCGTAATAAAGTAGTTACTTCTCGTTATGGATGGAGAAAAGGTAGACCACATAAAGGTATTGATATCGATTTGATTACTGGAGATAGTTTATTCGCAATGTTTGATGGTGTAGTTCGTATAGCAGATTATAGCTCTGGTCATGGCAGAACAGTCGTGGTTAGACATTTTAATGGTCTTGAAACGCTTTATGCTCATTTATCACGTTATGGAGTTAAAGAAAACGATACCGTTTTTGCTGGATCTTATTTAGGTAAAGGTGGTACATCTGGAAATGCTAGAGGTAGCCATTTACATTTAGAGATGAATTATAAAGGTGTTGCAGTAAATCCTGAATACCTTCTTAACTTTAACGATGAAAATAAGATTCGATCTCAAGAAATTTGGATAACAAAAGCCTGGACACGTCCAGAACTTCATAATAGCAAAAGACAAAGTAAATTAGAATTGTTTTCTACCGAAGAAGAAGTTATAGCTGATTTAAACAAACCTGCACGTATGTACATTGTTAAAAAAGGTGATACTTTATCTAGAATATCTTCAAGAAATAATACAACTATTGCAGCTATCTGTAGCAGTAATAATATGAGGAGGAACAGTACATTACGTATTGGTCAAAAACTGATTATTGAATAGCAAGTTTCTTTAAACATAATATTTCTTTCGCAACCAAAAAGCCACACGAACCAAGATAATTAAAGCTGGTACTTCAACCAATGGGCCAATAACTCCTGCAAAAGCTTGTCCAGAATTCAGCCCGAAAACTGCAATAGCTACTGCAATGGCTAATTCGAAGTTATTTCCTGCTGCTGTAAATGCTATGGCTGCATTTTTATCATAAGTGGCTCCTAAAGCCTTGCTTACAAAAAAGCCAATTAAAAACATGATGGCAAAGTAAATTAATAATGGAATTGCTATGATTAATACATCCATAGGAATTTCTACTATTAATTCTCCTTTAAGTGAAAACATCACAACAATTGTAAACAAAAGAGCGATTAAGGTTATTGGTGAAATTCTTGGAATAAACACTTCATTATACCAAGTTTCTCCTTTCAATTTCACTAAAATCTTTCGACTTAAAAAGCCTAATAAAAATGGAATTCCTAAATAAACAGCCACACTTTCTGCAATAGTAGCAATAGAGATATCTACAATAGCGCCTTCAAAGCCAAAATAAGGAGGCAAAACAGTTATAAAAATCCAGGCATAAAAACTATAAGCAAATACTTGAAAGATGCTGTTTAAAGCTACCAGACCAGCTCCATACTCGCTACTACCTTCAGCTAAATCATTCCATACCAAAACCATAGCAATACATCTAGCCAAACCAATTAAGATCAAGCCAACCATATATTCTGGATAATCTTGTAGAAAAGTGATGGCTAAAATAAACATCAATACTGGACCAATAATCCAATTTAAAACTAATGAAATTGAAAGGATTTTGACATCCTTAAATATTTTTGGCAATAACGCATAATTCACTTTTGCTAAAGGTGGATACATCATTAAAATTAATCCAATGGCAATAGGAATGTTTGTTGTTCCACTGCTAAAAGAATTGATATAATTAGGAACCGAAGGCATTAAATAACCAACACCTACTCCAATTGCCATGGCAATAAAAATCCAAAGTGTTAAATAACTATCTAGAAAACTTAGTTTTTTGGTTGATGACATTTATTATAATTTAATTTTTGAAAAAATAGAATACATTTCTGTTGCTATTTGCAAACTTCGATTCTCATATACTTCTGCTTGCATTGGAGTATCATCTGAAACCTTTGGGTCATCAAAAGTTAATGGTATTCTAACATCAGCATTTGGTATAAAGGGACAATTAGCATCAGCTTCAGAACAGGTTAATATAGCTGCAAAGTCTGAACTTGGGTTAAAATTATCATCATACGTTTTAGAAAACCCTAATATTGGTTGTCTATTTGGGCTATGCTTTATTGCATAGATAGAATTAGAACCTTCAACTAAAGTTTGAAAAATAAATCCCTGATTCCTTAAGGTTTCAGCTGTCATTCGAAACATAGCTGTTGCTTCTGTTCCTCCAGAATAACAAGTAACGTGAGGAATTTTAAAATATGTTGCCATTGTTTGGGCCCAAACCTGAGACAAATGACTACGTCTTGAGTTATGTGTACAGATAAAATTTAAGTTAACATCCTCGTTATTATCAACTTTCTCTTGTATATATTTTGTGAATTGTTGATGAATTTCTTCTCGACCATCTCTAATTTTTGAAAGATCCAATAAACTAATAATATCTTCAATCTTTTTATACATAACATCAACTATTTTATTAATTTTTTAATTAACAGCAACCAGATTCAGGTGTACAACAAGATGCATCTTGTAATTCTGAAATTTTTACGTTTGGTTTAACTTCAGGAATCCCACATTTGCTTTTTGCCAAACAATCAGTTTGTTTATTAGTCAATATAAAATTTTTGCCATCAAAGTCTAAACCATGTTTTCCTATGGTTTCTCCTTGATACTCTACTTCAATCTCTAAATCTGGTAATTCTAAAACACGTTCAGATAATTCTATAATATGAACCAATTTTTCTGGATGCAATCTATGATCATAATCGTTTTCCTCCCAAAGTTGAAAGTTGATAACTGATTCATTTCTAATGGTTCCACCACAATCAATAAAATGTTTATCTACCTTCCCAATTTCTGTTACATGAAAATGACTTGGCACTAATTTACCGTCTGGGAGTTGAAATGCAATGGTTTCTAAATTATTTAAATGTTGTTTTATTTCTGAGAGTTTCATAATAATAATTTTTAATAGTTATTTAATAAATTAACAGCAATTACCTTTTTCAATAGTTTCTTGTTCAAAGAACTGTATAAACAATTGCTTAATACTTTGCCATTCATCTTGGTTAATGCAATAGCAAACACTTGTGCCTTCTATATTTCCTTTTATAATGCCAAGGGTTTTCAGTTCTTTTAAATGCTGAGAAATGGTTGGTTGTGCTAAACCAATTTCGTTTACCAAATCTCCACAAACACAACTATTCAGTTTGAATAAATGCTGCAAAATGGCCACTCTTGCAGGATGCCCAAAAGCTTTAGCTATTAAAGCCATTCTATTTTGTTCTTCAGTAAACATTTCTGATTTTGTCAAACCCATAATGTGAATCTTAATTTATTTATTGCAATATTACGATTAAGTATTTAATCACCAAAATATTTTTAATAAAAAATGATAATTGTATGTTATTAAGCTTTAAAAATTTTATAAAAAAGATGTACTTTGCATGATTCCTAAAAAGTGTTAAATGAAAGTATGCATTGCCGAAAAACCGAGTGTTGCTAGAGAAATTGCCTCTGTTCTTGGAGCAACAAATAGGCATGATGGTTATTATGAAGGCAATGGCTATACTGTAACTTATACCTTTGGACATTTGTGCACATTAATGGAACCAAATGATTATAAAGCACATTGGAAAAGTTGGGATTTAAACAACCTTCCTATGCTTCCAGGGAAGTTTAAAACCAAAGTGGTTAGCAATTCTGGAATACAAAAACAATTTAAAATAGTAAAGAGTCTATTCGATAAAGCAGATTTGGTTATTAACTGTGGTGATGCTGGTCAAGAAGGAGAACTCATTCAACGTTGGGTTTTAGATCAAGCCAATTATAAGGGGAAAGTTGAAAGACTTTGGATTTCGTCTCTTACAACTGAAGCCATTAAAGAAGGATTTAACAATTTAAAACCTTCAGAGAAGTATGACAATCTCTATTATGCTGGATTTTCCAGAGCTATTGGAGATTGGTTATTAGGCATGAATGCAACCAGACTGTTTACAGTAAAACATGGTGGTTATAAACAAGTTCTCTCTGTTGGTCGTGTGCAAACTCCTACGCTTGCTATGGTTGTAAATCGTTTTAAAGAAATAGATAATTTCAAGCCACAAGCGTATTGGGAGCTTCAAACCATGTATCGTGACACGTTGTTTTCTTATGAAGAAGGTCGGTTTACCATGATGGAAGATGGCGAGGTTTTAGCGAATAAAGTAAAAGAAGACGAGTTTGAAATTGAATCTGTTACCAAAAAGAAAGGAAAAGAATATGCTCCAAAACTCTTCGACTTAACAGGATTACAAGTGTATTGTAATACCAAATTTGGGTTTTCGGCTGATGAGACTTTAAAACTAGTTCAAAAATTATATGAAATGAAAGTGGTAACTTATCCAAGAGTTGATACCACTTTTCTACCAAACGATGTCTATCCAAAAGTGTCTGGTATTCTTCAGAATTTAACAAATTATGCTGCTTTAACACAACCACTTTTAGGAAAGAAAATAAAGAAATCGGCTAAAGTTTTTAACGACAAAAAAGTAACAGATCATCATGCTATTATTCCAACAGGTATTCAAACCAATCTGCAATACAATCAGCAACAGGTTTACGATATCATTGTAAAACGATTTATTGCTGTTTTTTATGAAGACTGTTCGGTGTCAAACACTACTGTTATTGGTAAAGCAGCAGATGTTAATTTTAAAACCACAGGAAAAGAAATTCTAAAGAAAGGCTGGCGAGTGGTTTTTGAATCAAACAAAAAAGAAAAAAAAGAAGCTAATATACTTCCAGCGTTTGTAAAAGGTGAAAAAGGGCCACATGAGCCTAGTTTCTTGGAAAAACAAACCAAACCACCAAATCAATTTACGGAAGCTTCCCTCCTACGTGCTATGGAAACTGCAGGTAAACAGGTTGATGACGACGAATTACGTGATTTGATGAAAGAGAATGGAATTGGACGACCATCAACACGTGCCAATATTATTGAAACCCTTTTTAAACGACAATACATTAAACGAAACAAGAAGCAAATTCTACCAACAATTACAGGAATTGCTTTAATCGATACCATTCAAAACGAATTACTTAAATCGGCTGAATTGACTGGTTTATGGGAAAAGCAATTAAAAGATATTGAAAAAGGTGAATTTAGTGCTAGTCAGTTTATTAGCAACATGAAAAAAATGGTTGACGACTTGGTATACGAAGTTCGTAGCGAAACCACCAGAGCAAACATCTCACAAGCTACTGTAGTTAAGCAAAGACAAAATAAAACAGAACATAATAAGACAGCTGGTATTACAGCTGAAGCTTGTCCGAAATGCACAAAAGGAACGCTTATTCAAGGCAAAACTGCTTATGGATGTACTTCTTATAAAGAAGGTTGCAACTTCATTCTGCCATTTAAAGCTTATGAAAAAAAGGTTTCTGATAAACAATACATGAGACTCCTACAAAAAGGTTCTACAGTAAACTTAAAGGGTTTTAAAAATGAATCCGGAACTGTTGAAGGTCTGTTGCGTTTTGACGATAATTTTCAACTTGTTTTAGAGCCTAAAACAGCAAAATTAAAACCTATTCCTGACACCTTAACTTGTCCGAAATGCAAAAAAGGAAATGTTATCAAAGGAAAGACAGCTTATGGTTGTTCAGCCTATAAGGATGGTTGCAATTTTAGATTCTCTTTCGAAGAACTAAAAAAACAAGCAGGAGACAATAAATTAACTAAAGGTCTTGTTTTTAATATTTTAAATCAGGTTACTTAATTTAACATTTTATTATTTATACTTTTAATTTCAACTCTCTTTTTGAGTACTTTAATAATATTATAGTATCTTTGTTAACTAAATGGTTAAACTACATAGTTAAATGGCAAGAACTAAAGACAAAAATACTGAAGAACAAATCCTTGAAGCTGCAAAAAATGTATTTCAGACAAAAGGAATGGATGGTGCAAGAATGCAAGAAATTGCTGACTCTGCAGGTATAAATAAAGCCATGTTACACTATTATTATAGAAGCAAACAATTGCTTTTTGAAGCCGTTTTCAAAAACGCATTCTCATTATTGGCTCCACAATTGAATAAGATTTTAAATGATGCATCTAGCATTGAAGAAAAAGTTCGGAATTTTACTTCAAACTATATTACATTTATTATCAAACATCCGTATTTACCAAACTTTATAATACAGGAACTCAATAGAAACCCAGATTTTATTCTAAAAATTCAAGAGAACTCAACTTTATTAAATATAGAAAAATTTAAAACTCAAGTGACATTAGAAGTAAATCAAGGCATATTAAAGCCAACCAAAGGAGATCAATTATTTATAAACATTATGGCCTTAAACATCTTCCCTTTTGTTGCAAAGCCACTTATAAAAGCGTTTACTAAAGAAGATGAAAAAGGCTTTAAAACATTGATGGAACAAAGAAAAACTGAAGTTTCAGAATTTATTATCAATTCAATAAAACAGCATTAAAAATGAAAACAACATTTTACATATTCGTTTTCTTTTTATGGACCACACACAGTTGGTCACAGCAACAAATTACTTTAGAGGAATGTTATCGATTAGTATCTAAAAATTATCCCTTGGTAAAACAAAAAGCTCTCTTAAAAAGCAAAAACAACTTAGAATTAGATGCTATAAGCACAGGGAGATTGCCACAATTTGATTTTGATGTTTATGCTACTTATCTGTCTGATGTAACACAAGTTCCTGTGCCAAATTCAGGAATCGAGCCACCAAATAACGATCAATATCGAGCAACTCTATCTGTTAATCAGCTTATCTATAATGGTGGATTTATTGATGCTTCATCTAAAGTGAAATCTGCTCAACTACAAACACAGCAAAAACAATTAGAAGTCAGTTTGTACCAATTAAAGCAACAAATCAACCAATTATACTTCTCTATCTTACTTACAGATGAAATTTACAACTTGCTAAAAGCTAAAGAAACTCAATTACAATCTAAACTAGAAGAGGTGAAATCTGGCATTAGATATGGAACCATATTGCCATCTTCAGATAAGATCATTGAAGCCGAACTACTTAAAATTAATCAACAATTAGAAGAAATTAATAGTAGTAAAAAAGTGTTAACTGAAACCCTTTCTGCTTTCATAGGTTTAGAAATCCATAGTTCAGATGTTTTTCAAAAACCAGAATTAGCAACCAATCTCTCTCCTACACTTCAGCGTCCAGAATTAGATTTGTTTCAATTAAAGAAAGAAGAAATTGAAAGTCAGGAGGAACTTATTCAAAAAGAAAATGCGCCAAAACTACTTGGCTTTGCTTCTGGAGGTATTGGAAATCCAGGATTAAATATGCTTGCAAACTCATTTGAGCCTTTCTATACATTTGGATTAAAATTAAACTGGAATGTATTCGATTGGAATTCAAATAAAAAGAAGCGTGAATCTTTAATTATTAATAAAGACATTGTTGATAACGAAACAGAAATTTTTCATTTAAACACAAGTATTGAGCTCAATCAATACCAATCTGAAATAGATAAGATTACCAATTTTATTACTATAGATTCAGAAATTATACAATTAAGAAAAGACGTATTATTAGCTACAGAATCTCAATTGAGACATGGCTTAATTACATCTTCAACTTATATAACCGAAGTAACAAATTTATATGAAGCTGAAAATACATTTGTAACTCACAGCATTCAACTAGAGCTTGCAAAAGCTAATTATAACATTACTAAAGGAAACTAATTATGAAACAAAAAGGCAAATATTTTATTGGAATCAGTTTAGGCTTTTTAAGTTTGTTTTCTTGTAGCAATACCAACGAAAAAGCTGATGGATACGGTAATTTTGAAGCTACTGAAATTACAGTTTCAGCAGAAAACAATGGTAAGCTCATACAGTTTGAAGCAAATGAAGGAGATTTACTCATTAAAGACATCTTTATAGGATATATCGATACCATTCCTTTGTCTTTAAAGCGTGAACAACTATTGGTTTCCAAAGATATTGTTAGTTCAAAGTCTCAAGGTGTTTTATCTCAAATTTCAGTTTTAAATGCCAAGTTAAAAACTGCAAATATTAATAAAACCAGGACAGAAAAACTGATTCGTGATAATGCAGGAACACAGAAGCAGTTAGATGATATTTTAGGGGAAATAGATGTGATTAATCAACAAATTATAAGTATTGAGATTCAAAATGCTCCAGTAGTTAACGAACTTAAAAATATCGATATTCAAATTAAGCAAATAGAAGATCAGATTGATAAATGCAAAATCAAAAATCCAATTCAAGGAACTGTCTTAACAAAATATGCTGAACCAGGAGAAATTGTATCTTTTGGTAAACCACTCTATAAAATAGCAGATTTAGAGAATATGGAATTACGCGTGTTTGTTAGTGAAACCCAACTTGCTAATTTAAAAATTGGTGAGAATGTAACCATAAAAATAGATAATCAAGATTCCACGGAAGACTATGCAGGAACTATTACTTGGATAGCTTCAGAAGCAGAATTCACACCAAAAATTATTCAAACCAAAGAAGAGCGTGTTGCTCTAGTGTATGCAGTAAAAATTGCTGTTGCAAATAATGGTAGCCTAAAAATAGGCATGCCAGCCGAAATGTGGATTCTATCCCCAACCCTTTCCAAAGCAAAGGGAGACTAATAATAAAAAATCAACTCTTAAAATTACATATTATGAAAAAAACACTTTTATCAATCGCAATGGTAGCTTTTATCTTTTCAAGCTGTAATAAAATTAAAAAAGAAGATCATGTTACAGAACAAAACACTCAAGAAGAAACAGAAGTTGTTTCACATGGAAATCAAGAAACAGGTTCTGTGTTAAACAATAATTGGATGAATGAGATTCAAATGGATAATGGTTCTAAATGGTTAGCTAATATTGAAACTAACGAAGGTGTTAAAAAAATGAATGCCATCTTAGAATTGCATACTACAAATACGTTAGACGATTATCATAGCTTAGCTACAGAGCTAACTCATGCAAAAAATTATGTCATAAAAGAGTGTACCATGAAAGGGCCTTCTCACGACAATTTACATGTATGGTTACTTCCTTTAATGGAAAAAATTGATACGCTTTCAGAAGTTAAAAATTTAGAAGAAGCTTCAAAAATCAAACAAAGTATTGCTGAAAATGTTCAAGCTTACGACATCTATTTTAAATAAAAATGAGCATCACTGTTTCAAACATATCAAAATCTTATAAAGACGTAAAGGCCTTACAGAATATTTCATTTGATGTCAAACCCAATGAGATTTTTGGGCTTATTGGTCCAGATGGAGCAGGAAAAACTACGCTTTTTAGAATCTTAACCACTTTGTTAATTGCTAATGAAGGTGAGGCTACTGTCGCAGGATTAGAAGTGTTAAAAGACTTTAAGGATATTAGAAAGCACGTTGGCTATATGCCTGGAAGATTTTCTTTATACCAAGACTTGACAGTCCAGGAGAACTTAAGGTTTTTTGCCACAATTTTTGGAACAACCATAGAAGAAAACTACGAACTCATAAAAGATATTTACGTTCAAATAGAACCTTTTAAAGACCGTAGAGCTGGAAAGTTATCTGGTGGTATGAAACAAAAACTAGCTTTATGCTGTGCTTTAATACATAAACCCAAAGTCTTGTTTTTAGATGAGCCAACAACTGGAGTAGATCCTGTTTCAAGAAAAGAATTTTGGGAGATGCTAAAACGATTACAACAACAAAAAATTACCATTTTGGTATCTACGCCTTATATGGATGAAGCTGCTTTATGTGATAGAATTGCACTTATTCAAGATGGAGAAATATTGCAGATTGACACTCCTGAAAATATTGTGAAACAGTACCCTAAAACCATTTATGATGTGAGTGCAAACAATATGTATCAATTAATTAATAGTCTAAAATCCTACCAACATAAGCATAGCGTGTATCCTTTTGGTGAATTTGTGCATTACACTGATACTCGTTCAGGTTTTAATCCTAAAGATTTAAAAGCATATCTGGAAGAAAACAATCTTTCTAATATTACCATTGAGAAAACAAAAGCAACCATAGAAGATAGTTTTATGGAGTTGGCAAAATAACTTGTCCGTTTGAGCCCAGTCAAAAACTAATAAAACATCTAGACTGTACTCGATGTGACAATTAAGATATAAATGAAAGAAACCAATGTCATACAAGCAGAAGGCTTAACAAAAATGTTTGGCGATTTTACAGCTGTAAATGCCATTACTTTTGAAGTTAAAAAAGGAGAGATTTTTGGGTTCCTTGGAGCCAATGGTGCAGGGAAAACTACAGCCATAAAAATGCTTATTGGTATTTCTAATCCAACATCTGGACAAGCACATGTAGCTGGTTATGATGTTTCTACTCAAGCTGAAGACATTAAGAAAAACATTGGCTATATGAGTCAGAAATTCGCCTTGTACGACGATTTAACCGTTAAAGAAAACATTACTTTTTTTGGTGGTATTTACGGGCTTCCTAAAGTAAAGATTAAAGAAAAAACAAAAGAACTCATTGAAGATTTAGGCCTAGAAGAAGTTGCAAATCAATTAGTTGGTTCTTTGCCTTTAGGCTGGAAGCAGAAAATATCGTTTTCTGTAGCCCTATTGCACGAACCAAAAATTGTATTTTTAGATGAACCTACAGGTGGTGTTGACCCTATTACCAGACGTCAGTTTTGGGAAATGATTTACAGAGCATCACATCAAGGAACAACCATTTTTGTAACTACTCACTATATGGATGAAGCCGAATACTGCGATCGTGTTTCGATAATGGTAAATGGTAAAATTGAAGCGTTGGATACTCCAAAGAAATTAAAGAAAAAATTCCAAGTAGATAATATGAATGATGTATTTCTAAAATTAGCAAGAGAGTGAAACGATTTATAGGCTTCATTACAAAGGAATTTTATCACATTTTTAGAGATAGACGCTCGTTGTTTATCCTTTTTGGAATGCCTATTGTTCAAATTCTACTGTTTGGCTTTGCTATTACTAATGAAATCAATAATGTGGATATCGCCATTTTTGATCATTCTAAAGATGCTACTACTAAAGAGATTATCAATAAAATTTCTGCTTCTAAATATTTTAGTATTAAACAACTTATTGAACGTGAAGACGATGTTGAAGCAGTTTTCAAAAAAGGAAAGGTGAAGGCTGTTTTAAACTTTGAAAAAGATTTCAGTAAGAACCTAATCAAAAACCATAAGGCTACTGTTCAGATAATTACAGACGCAACAGATCCAAATACAGCAAATACCATTAGTAATTATGTGAATTCTATTTTACAAAATTATCAACAAGAGCAAAACAAAACCATCACAATCAATTATGTGATTGTTCCTCAGCCACGAATGGTTTACAACCCAGAATTAAAAAGTGTGTATATGTTTGTCCCTGGCGTTATGACTATTATTTTAATGTTGGTTTCAGCTATGATGACGTCTATCTCAATAACAAGGGAAAAAGAACTAGGCACTATGGAAATTTTATTAGTTTCTCCTATAAAACCTTTTCAAGTTATTATTGGCAAGGTCTTTCCTTATATATTTCTTTCAATCATCAATGCTGTTGTGATTGTTTTATTGAGCATATTCATCTTTAAAATGCCAGTTCAAGGCAGCTTGCTTTTATTGGCTTTAGAAAGCATCTTGTTTATTATTTCTGCTTTAGCTTTAGGGATTCTAATTTCTACCATTTCTGCAACACAGCAAACAGCCATGATGATTTCGTTAATGGGATTAATGCTTCCGGTTATTTTACTATCCGGTTTTATATTTCCTATTTCAAGTATGCCTATACCATTACAGATTATAAGTAACGTCATACCAGCAAAATGGTTTATCCTTATTTTAAAAGGGATAATGTTAAAAGGTGTTGGTTTACAATTTATATGGAAAGAAACTTTAATTTTATTAGGAATGACTGTGTTCTTTATTGGGTTAAGTGTGAAAAAGTATAAAATTAGATTGGAATAAAATGAAAATAATATTCTACATCATACAAAAGGAATTCAAGCAAATCTTTAGAAATAAAGGTATGCTACCAATTATTTTCGTGTTACCACTACTCCAATTAGTGATACTCTCAAATGCAGCTACATTCGAAGTTAAGAATATAAAATTCGCCTATATAGATAACGACCATAGTTCTACTTCTAGAGAGTTAATTAATAAATTCGAAGCATCAACTTATTTTAAAGTGTTAACAGATTTTTCTTCGAAGGACATAGCCAGTTCTTCAATGCTTAAAGGTGACGTTGATGTAGTTATAGAAATCCCTTCACATTTTGAACGCGATTTACAAAAAGAGAAAAAGGCTAATCTTGGAATTACCATAAATGCCATAGATGGCGCAGCCGCAGGTGTAGAGAACGTATATTTAACAAAAATAATTCAAAGCTTCAATAAGAACATCAAAACAGATTTGATGCAAATTTCAGATGCAAAAATTGAACCTGTAAACATAGAAACAATTCCTTTGTTCTGGTATAATGAAACATTAAACTATAAGACCTTTATGGTTCCCGGAATACTTGTTTTACTAGTTACAATGATTACCTTATTTCTTGCAGGAATGAATATTGTTCGCGAAAAAGAAATTGGCACTTTAGAGCAGATAAATGTAACACCAATTAAGAAAAGTCAATTCATTATTGGAAAACTCTTTCCATTCTGGATTATAGGAATGGGCTTACTATCCATAGGATTAATATTAGCAAGGTTCATTTTTAATGTTCCAATGGTTGGGAGCTTATTATTAATGTATGTTTACACCTCCATTTATATTTTGGTAATATTGGGCATGGGATTATTTATCTCTAATTTTACTGATACTCAACAACAAGCTATGTTTATAGCCTGGTTTTTTATGGTTATTTTTATATTAATGAGTGGTTTGTTTACACCAATAGAGAGCATGCCAGAATGGGCTCAAATACTAACAGAATTCAATCCAATAAAATACTTTGTAGAAGTGATGCGCATGGTTATGTTAAAAGGTTCAGGCTTTATAGATATAATACCACAACTTATTAAAACAATTGTTTATGCCTTTATAATGAATGGCTTAGCTGTTTGGAGTTATAAAAAGACCTCGTAGACTATTAATAAAATGAAAAAATCCCATCAAAAAAAAATGATAGGATTATTATATATAGAGTAGTTAAATTTTTATTCAACAATTTTCACACGAACAGCGTTCATACCTTTCATACCTTTTTCAAGTTCGAAAGACACTTTGTCGTTTTCTTGAATTTCATCAATTAATCCACTTACATGGCAGAAGTATTTTTCTTGATCTACAGAATCAATAATAAATCCAAAACCTTTTGAAGAATCAAAAAATGATACTTTACCTTTTCTTATTGGATCAAACTCTTCAACATCACTATCATCTCTCTTAGGAATACTTACTTCGATACTTTCTGCATCTACTTTTACTTTTAAAGAAGGATCTGGAGGTGTATCGGTTAAATTTCCGTTAAAATCAACATAAGCAAATTGAATACCCTCGCTTCCTCCTGCTTCTTTTTCTAGCTTGCGAGCTTCCATTTTTTTACGTTTGTCTTCGCGTTTCTTTAAACGTTTCTTTTCCTTTTCACTTTTATTAAATGTCTGTTGCGATTTTGCCATTCGTAATTTTAAAATTAATTGATAATGTATTTGCTTAAGAAGATGTTAAAATACTAAACGAATGTTTCGATAAGAACCATGTATATTATTAATGAACCTAAAGATATGTTTTGCAAAATAAATATTGCTAACTAGGTATATCTCTTTTAAGCCCTACAAAGATAAGGGATTCATTTTAATTTATTTAGAGAATTGACTTACTTTTTTTAAGATGCGAAAATTATAACCTTAAAAAAAACATCTTATAGATTACATGACAATTTCTCTAAATGTGATTCCTAATTCTCTTTGTAAATCGTGTACACGTTGTAATTCTCCAGGAATGATTAATGCTATTGAATGTCCAGATTTACCTGCTCTAGCAGTTCTACCACTTCTATGTGTATAGTATTCAAGCTGTTCAGGAAGTTGATGATGGATTATAAATGCTAAATTATTAACATCTATCCCACGAGCAGATACATCTGTTGAAATAAGTACTCTAAGAGATTCGTTTTTAAATGCACGCATCACTTTATCACGCTCTTTTTGTTGCATATCTCCTTCGAGTGCACCAACTGAGTATCCTTCGTTTTTAAGATTCTCTACTAAACTTTGTGTTCCTGCTTTGGTTCTGCAAAAAATAATGCCTCTTTCACCTTTTCTTCTATCTAAGATTCTGGTAATAATGTTCTCTTTATCTTTTATAGTTGTACTAATGTATTGATGTGTAATATTTTCATTAACTAAACTATTCTTGTTAACTTCTATCCGAATAGCGTTTTCAGACATATAGGTTTTAATAATTTGCTTAATCTCTTCAGGCATTGTTGCTGAAAACAACCACGTATGCCTGAAACCTGAAGTGTACTTTAAAATTTTATTTAATTCATCTTTAAAACCCATACTAAGCATTTCGTCAGCTTCATCTAACACTAAGGTTTTAATATTTTTAATGTCTATGGTGTCTCGTTCTATTAAATCTATTAAACGTCCAGGAGTAGCAACCACAATATGTGTTGTTCGTTTTAATGCGCAAATTTGTCTGTCAATTTTTTCGCCACCATAAACACCTTCAACAAAAATTTTAGAATCTGTGTATTTAGTAAACTTAAACAGCTGTTTTTTTATTTGTTGTACTAACTCTCTTGTTGGAGCAAGTATTAAAGCTTGAATTTGATTTAATGATGGATCTATATGATGAAGAATTGGTAATCCAAAAGCAGCTGTTTTACCTGTGCCTGTTTGTGCTAACCCAATAAAATCTGTTTTTGAATTTAATAAAACAGGAATGGTTTGCTCTTGTATATGTGTTGGTATTTTTATTCCAATCTCCTTTAAAGCTTTTACGTATTCTTTAGTTATTCCTATATCAAAAAAAGTTGCCATAATATTTAATTAAGTGGCAAAGGTAATGCTATTTACTTTTGTTGGATACTTTAACTATAAACTCTTTTAGATATTTAAAAAGTCTAACTTTTGACTTATTAATGATAAGATGTTTTTTTAGAAGTATACATCTTGATTGTTTAATTTTTTGAAGAATTAATTAAGTACTATTTTTTTTGTTTCAGTAAAATTATTGGAACTAATTCTAACCAAATACATACCAGAACTAAAGGCATCTAGAGACACGCTATTTTTTCCGTAATTTATTATTTGACTTAGCATTAATTGTCCCTTAATATTATATAATTCTAATTTAGCACTTTCTACATTAATTGTAATAGACACATTCTCAGTAGCTGGGTTTGGATACAAGCTAAAACTTGTTAAAAAAAAATTAGATTCTGTAGATAGAGCTTCACAATCAGTTTCATCTTCTACAAAAGTGCTTGAATCATCAATTACCCAATTGTCTAAATAACTTGCATTTGCATTATCTACATAAATACAACTTAGATTAGAATTTCCAGTCATAATAAATTCGGAAATATTATTATTATTTCCATTTCTAAAATCAACTGAGGAAAGGTTATTACCTTCACATTTAATCCATCTTAAATCTAAATTATTAGAAATATCTAAAGCTGAAATATTATTATATCTCGCATATAACAATAATAAATTTGAATTGTTTGTAATGTCTAATTCAGTTAAGTAATTATTACTTACAAATAGTCTTTTTAAATCAATATTATTACTTAAGTCTAAAGTAGATATGTCGTTGTCTCTACAATCAAAATAACTTAAATCCGGATTCAACAATAGGTCTAATTCTAGAATGTTATTAGAACTACAAGATAGTGTTCTAATTATTGTATTTTGAGTAAGATCTAATTCACTTAAATTATTAAAACTCAAAAAAACATGTTTTAAAAACGTATTATTTGATAAATCGATTGTTGCTAAATTATTTGAATAACAGCCTAAATATTCTAACTGCAGGTTATTAGAAACATTTAAAGCATTAAGGTTATTTAAATCTATAGATAAACTTTCTAGATAAGGGTTATTTGAAACATCTAGTGTATATAGTTGATTTGAACTTAAGTTTATGTATTCTAATTTATTATTAGTTAATACATTAATGCTTCCAATTTGATTATCATTAGCAATTAAAGATTCTAATTGTGTGTTTTGTGATACATCTAAAGCATTAAGATTATTCATTGAACAATCTAGATTTTTTAAGTTAATAAATGCTTCAATTCCAACAAGGCTCTGAATAAAATTATCACTTATATATAGATTTTGAATATATTCTGCATCACTATTCAATATATTTCCATTTATTCCATTAGTATCAATATTTAAATTTACTAATACTGACTCAAAATTAGAATCTGGAATTGCAGTAGTTTGGGCAAAACTCTGAAATTGAAAAGCGCTACTTATAAAAAGTAGACTGATTATGAAATGCTTATATATGCTTTTTAAAGTAGGTTGCATACGAGGTAGTTATAATTAGATTTAATATTAGCTTACAATATTTATATTATAAAAGTATTGTTTTATTAAAACGTGCATAGCATTTTATCGATAGGATTTGAATATATCCGATAACTTGTTGTTTTCTTACTTAAATATGGTTATTTATTACATAGTTTTCAATAAGTTAAAAACATTAAAAATATACTTTTTTTAATGTTTTGAATTGTATTTTTGCACACTAAATAAACCCAATGTTTACACTTTTCAACACTTTTAGAATTGTAGCTTTTTTAGAAGGAATTTCTTATATATTATTGCTTTTTATTGCAGTTCCAATAAAATATTTTGGCAATGATCCTCAATATGTGAAGTTATTAGGAATGCCTCATGGCGTATTATTTATAGCTTATATAATTTTAGCCATAATACTTGGGTCTAAATTGAAGTGGCAAACAAAAACACTGCTATTTATTTTAGCAGCATCAATCATACCTTTTGGTACTTTCTATGTTGATAAGAAATTTTTAAAATCGTAGGCATGCAAGATTACAAACATTTTTTTTACGACTATCTAGTTAAGATGAATCTATCGAAAGATGCAGCAGAGGTTCTAAACATGCTTTGTCTTTTACTTATTCTAATTGTCGTACTATGGATTACAGATTTTATTACTCGAAAAATTTTAGTTCAAGCTTTTACAAATTTTGCTAAAAAGAGTTCAACAGATTTTGATGACTTATTAGTAGAGCATAAATCTCCTACAAATATTGCTCATGTTGCACCTTTATTAATAACCATTCAGTTTTTTTCAATTGTATTTTATGATTATCCACATTTCGAAAAACCAATTGAGACGCTTCTAAAACTATATTCTGTTTTTCTATTTATTTGGATTATTAGAAGTATTCTGAAAACTTTTGAGTCTTATTTTCAAAAACTAAAACGATTTAAAGATAAACCCATTTCAAGTTACATTCAAGTTGTTATGATTATTCTTTGGGTACTTGGAATAGCAGTGGCAGTAGTAATTGTCGCTGATATTTCAATAATAAAATTCTTTACAACATTAGGTGCTGCATCTGCAGTTATGTTACTTATTTTTAAAGACACGATTCTTGGATTTGTAGCTAGTATCCAATTTGCGGTAAATGATACCATAAGAATTGGAGATTGGATTACCATGGAAAAATATGGAGCTGATGGCGATGTAATTGCTATTAACCTTAATAACCTACAAGTCCAAAATTTTGATAAAACCATTACAATTATTCCTACTTATGCATTTATTAGTGAAGCCTACACTAATTGGAGAGGTATGGAAGATTCTGGTGGCAGACGTATAAAGCGTTCCTTAATAATTAAAGTAAACAGTGTTAATTATTTAAATAATGATGCTATTAAATCTATAAAAAATATTGATTTAATAGCAGATTATATAGATTCTAGACAGCATGATATTAATGCCTATAATAAAAAAAATAATGCCAATAAAGATTTATTAATTAATGGTAGAAATTTAACAAATTTGGGAGTTTTTAGAAAGTATGCACAAGAATATGTAAGTAACCATTCTGCAATTAATGACGATATGACTATTATGATTCGTCAGCTTGCACCAACATCAAAAGGAATTCCTCTAGAAGTTTATGCATTTAGTATTGATAAGCGTTGGGCAAATTACGAATACATTATGGCTGATATTTTTGACCATTTAATTGCTGCCATTCCGTATTTTAAATTAGAAATTTTTGAAGATATTTCTGGAAGTGTAAATAATAAAAATTAATCAGATTTTAATCGTTTACTTACAAACTCTACTTCAGATTTTCCATGTGGTGTTGGTTTACCATCTTCACCTAGATTAACCATTATTATTTTATCGATAGTCAAAATGGTTTCACGTGTCATTTTGTTTCTAGCTTCACAGCGTAATGTAATGGACGATTTTCCAAAATGTACAGCTTCCATACCAAGTTCAACAATATCACCTTGCTTTGCTGAACTCATAAAATTAATTTCAGACACAAATTTGGTGACTATGTGCTTATTTTCTAATTGTATTAAAGTGTACAGAGCTGCTTCTTCGTCTATCCATGCTAATAAACGTCCTCCAAATAAAGTTCCATTAGGATTTAAATCTTCTGGTTTAACCCATTTTCTTGTGTGAAATCTCATAAGTTTAAATTTGATTTAGATTCTTATCAAAGATACTTTTATTGAATAGATTTACAGATAAATAAAGATATATAAAGACTATTGCATGATTTAAAAAAGTTATTTGTTAATAACAATGTTAACATTGAATAAGAGTCTTATTGATTTGAAAAGCCTTTATGTTTATTTTTAAAAAAACTTACTAAAATGAACCGTTCTACAGACTTATTAGAGTGTCGTCCTCAAATTTCTTCAGCTTTATTTTTTGATACAATGAGTGCAGATGAACGTTTTCAAAATAAAACATTACGTCCTGTAATTAAAATGCAAAGTGAATTATTTGTTGAAGTTTTTAAAAATTATATAGCTAAACATAAAAACGTGTTTTTAGATTTATCCATTGAAAAGCAAATAGATTATATAGAAAATGCTATTCATAAAGACATGAAGTTTAGAAATTCACTAAAAGGAATGATTATCGGGCAGTTTACGGTTGAAGAATACAGCTTTTATATAACTAATTCATCTGCGCTAAATAAACGAATGATGAATATTGTTAAAGAACGCTTTATTAGTAATATTCAATTATTTCAAAAAAAATCTATTTTAGAAGCTATTTAATAAGCGATTCTCCATTAAGATTTGTGGTAAGTACATCACTCATATAATTAAAATATGATCTAATGGCTTTAAAAGATTTATCGATATCTTCTAAAAAAGATTGAGACAAAACCTCTTTGTCTGTATATTTTTTAGTAAAAATATATTGCTTCTTCCTTATTAAATCAATTGCTGGATGGTTTTTATCAAAACCTCTTGGAGCTGATTTTAACTCATCTCCAATTAATTCACCCCAAATATTTTTAAAAGATTTATTAGAAATTATTTTTCTAACCTCTACATCATCCATTTCAAACTCCTTTCTAATTCTTAACAAGTCGTCTTTGTTCGGTTCCCAAAATCCAGTTGCTATAAATGATTCATTATTTGGTTGAATATGTAAATAATAACCACCTCTTAATTCTGGTTTTCTTCTATTAAATGAACCTCCAAAATGCGTTTTATAAGGCTGTTTGTTCTTTGAAAAACGAACATCTCTATAAATACGAAACATTTTCATTTTATCAATATCATCGTGTACATTTAGTAATTCAAAAAGCTGTTTATAGACTTGTTTTATTTCAGTTTCAATTTCTTTAAACTCTTTTTTGTTTTCATTAAACCATTCTCGATTATTATTTTTTTCTAACCGCTTTAAAAAATCAAAGGTTTCTCTAGGTATGGTTTCATTCATTTTTTTGATATTTTTTTTTGAAATTACAAAATACATACTAACTAATCAAATTCAATTTTGTTTAGAATTAACCCAGAAGCTGGAGCAATGTAATCCATAACTTCAATACTATCTATAGTTAATGATGCTTCAATATATTTTAATGAAATATCGCCTCTACCCAACTTAATCAAGGCTCCCATCATAAGTCTGATTTGATTTCTCATAAAACCTTGTCCTCTTACTCGAAGTAAATAAGATGTTTTAGGGAAGAAATTGGCAGTGAATATCTTATTTTCAACAATCTCGCAAGTAAGAATTTCTCTCTCATAAATACCGTTATCTGTAGCTTTATAACAATAAGTCTTAAAATTATGAAACCCTTCAAACAGCTTTGCTCCTTGCTTCATTAGTTCTATGTCCAATTCTTCTAAAATGGTTGTCATTATTGGCGCACAAAACGGATGATGCTTTTGCCCTTGAGCAAAAACATAAAGATATTCTTTAATTTTTGCGTGATTAATTATATTAAAAGCCTCGTCTACTTGTTTTATAGAAAGTGCTCTTATGTCTTGTGGCAAATTGTGGTTAAACAACTCCAAGAATGTTTCTAAATCCTCTATAGGTTCAAATACAAATAATTCGAAAGCTGCATCCTGAGCAGAAACCATGGCGTCTGTTCTACCAGATCCTAACGTCTTAAAACGCTTACCATCAAAAATATAGTTTAAGGTCCTATCTATCATTAAATGAACCGTTTTTAAATTAGGCTGTTTTTGCCAACCATGAAAACGATATCCCAAATACTGGACTTTTAGAATGTAGAAATACTTTTTATTGAACACGAAATATTATTTTGAAAGTTGAAAAATAAGTCATTTTATGCAACTGTCAAATTTTTTATACCTTGTAAATATATTAACCACTAAAACAAAAATATTATGACTAACATTTCAACAAACAAACCTCCAATTTGGTTTTGGGTTATATCTGTAGTTGCATTAATATGGAATTGCCTTGGTGTTATGGCATATTTGGGCAGAGCCTTTGCTACAGAAGAAATGATTGCTTCTCTTCCAGTGGAACAACAAGCGGAATTTTTAACCGAATATCCTGCTTGGTATACAGCTGCTTTTGCTATTGCTGTTTTTGCAGGTGCATTTGGATGTCTTGCGTTACTGATAAGAAAAAAATGGGCTTTAATCTTATTTTTTCTTTCTGCTTTAGGAGCTATTATCCAGCATGTTTATTTATTTATGAATATTGATATACCAAGTTTAATAATGCCAATATTGGTGATTATAGTTGGCTTATTCCTTATTTGGTTTGCAAAGAATGCCATTTCAAAAGGTTGGGTTTCATAAAAAAATAAGACATTTTAAAAAGCCATTAGAGTTTTCTAATGGCTTTTTAAATTTTATAGTAAAATCAAATATCTAAATATGAGTTTCTAAATCTCTTAAATTAATTTTTCCTTCATATAAAGCTTTTCCAAAAATTACTGCTTCGCAACCAATATCTTCCAGTGCATTTATATCTTCTATACAAGAAACACCTCCAGATGCTATTAATTTTATAGTTTGACTTTCACTATTTGAACAAGAGTCTATTATTTTTTGGTATAACTCTATTGAAGGCCCTTCTAATGTCCCTTTTCTGAAAACATCTTTACATACCACATATTTAATACTTTTTTTCTGATAGCCTTTAATAAATGAAATAACATCTATAGCACTTTCTTCCTGCCAGCCACTAATTTTTACTTTTTCATTCTTACAATCTGCACCAAGCATTATTTTAGTACCACCATATTTTTCAATCCAGCCTGAAAATGTCTTTGAACTTTTAACAGCTATACTTCCACCAATTATCTGTTTTGCTCCTGAATTAAAAGCAATATGCAAATCTTCGTCGGCTCTAAGCCCTCCTCCAAAATCAATTTTTAAGCTTGTTTTAGAAGCAATTTGCTCCAAAATTTTATAATTAACAATCTGTTTAGCTTTTGAACCATCTAAATCATATAAATGCAAATATTCTATTCCTGCAGCCTCAAATTGTTTTGCTGTTTCAAGTGGGTTTTCGTTATATATGACTTTAGTGCTGTAATCTCCTTTTGTGAGCCTTACGCATTTACCATCTAAAACATCGATTGCTGGTATGATTCTCATATAACTATATCACCTATATTCTAAAGTATAGTTTTCTTTTGCATTAAAAAAGCGATTGAAATTCTCAAACGCTTTAATAATCTGTATTTCACTTTAATTACTGATTGCCTAATATTAATGGTAATCCAGATTCTCCAGAACCAATTACTATTACTTTAGTATTTGGAGATTCAGATAATTTAATGGTCGCATCAATACCTTTATCTTGTAAAATTTTATCTGTAAGTGATGCACTTAATATTCTATTTGATTCTGCTTTTCCTTCGGCTTCAATAATTACTTTTTCAGCTTCTTTTGCAGCAGTAACAAGTCTAAATTCATATTCTAATGATTCTTGCTCTTGCTTTAATTTTCTTTCAATTGCATCTTTAATAGTATTAGGTAGTGTAACATCACGAACTAGAACTTCATTCAATTGTACAAATTGCTTTTCAAGAATCTTCTTAGTTTCCTCAAAAATTTCATCTTGAATAGCATCGCGCTTACTAGAATAAAGTTGTTCTGGTGTATAACGACCAACTACACTTCTTGCAGCACTTCTAATTGCTGGTTGAATTACACGTTCTAAATAATTTTCACCAAGCGATTGATGAAGATTTCCTAAATCTTTGTATACTGGCTGATACCAAGCTGAAGCATCAATTTGAATCTCTAATCCGTTTGAAGATAATACCTTCATTTTTTCAAATAATTCCTGTTGACGCACTTCATAAACTATAACCTTGTTCCAAGGTGCAATAATATGAAACCCTTCTCCTAATGGTGGTTTATTTGTAACGACACCATTGTCGAACGTTTTATACAAAACTCCAGCTTCTCCAGAGCCTATTGTTACAGCCGATTTCGCTAAAACAATTATTAATATTATAGCTATAACAATTGTTGGTAATGCTACTTTAGGTAATTTTTCCATAGTTATTTTTTTATATTAATCCGTTATATTTTCTGATAAACCATTCTATTGATAAGCATATGACAATTATAGCAAGTAAATATTTCAAATCGATTAAAGGTACAACATTTTTAATGCTTTTTTGGATTGGTAAATATCTTTGGTCGTCTAATAGTTCATTAATTATTTTATTACTATTAGTAGTAAAAAAATCTTTTCCGTTACTATTATTAGCTACTTGTTGCAATTTTATATAATCAGCATTTAAAAATTGCTGTTCTATGTTATAATCTAATATTTTGAAACTTCCAGATTTTGAGATGTTTTCAGAATTTGCTTTAACTATAAAATCAAATTCCGATGCAGGTAAACTACTTAAGTCTACTTGATAGTAATTTCCTTTTAGTATTAAAGGGAATGAATTTGACTCTTCTTTAGCCTTCTCTTTAACTGTAATAGTTAGAGATTCGTTAGAATTGAACTCGTAATTCTTATTAAAATATTGAGCTTTAATTATTACATTAGAATTCCCTTCATACACTGATTCATAATCTAAAGTAATTCTATTTTTTTGCTTGTTTGAAGCCAAATATTGAACAAGTTTTCCAATAAAATTATCAAATTGATTAAATGAATTAGAGTTTAAATAGCTTTGAGCTCGCCACTGCCAAATATTTTCACCTAGTAAAATGGCTTCCTTTCTGTTATCAATTTCTAGAGTAGCCAACAAAACATTTTCAGTAGAAACACTTCCAATTTTCTTATATAGAATAGCTTTAAAAGGCGCTCTAAAATTAATATTTCCAAAATTTGATTTCAATGGTGGAAAAGACTCAAACTCCAAATTCTCAATAATGAAATCTGAAAAACCTGTATTTAAAATGGCTTGATAATCTTCTGTTTGATTGTTTATGTCGTGAGTAATATTTAAATCTTGACTGTTCAAATAATTCCAACTGGTTTTTGTTCCAGCAATTAAAAAGCTATTAACATTTGCGTCTTTAATATAATCTAAAACATTTTTAAACTTATTGTTAGGCTGGTAAAGTATAACTAATTGAAAACCATCAGGCTGAGTCACATACTCTCTTGGGCTTAAAATTTTAACTTGGCGTTGCTCATTCGTTTCAATACTCTTTTTTAAGGCGCCTAAATCTGGATGTGAAAAATCTGAAACTAAAGCTACATTTGTTTTTTGATCTATAACTTCTACAGCAAATTCTTTTGAGTTATTTACAATGTTCTTTTCATTATTAATTGGTTCAAGTATGGCTTTATAAGTATGCAATCCTACTTGGTTTGCTGGTAGATAGAAATTTAAAATTCTTGAATTATTTTCTTTTGTGAAACTCACATTTTCAGAATATACTACTGATGCACCAACTTGAACTTTAAAAACAGTACTAACTACTTCTTCTCCTTGATATACTAAAATAACTTCAATTGGGAAGTTGTTTTTTAGATACGCATATTTATTAACGTTAAGCTGCTGGATTTTTAAATCTGAATAAACAGTAGAATCGCCTAAAATAATTGGATAAATAGGCTGTTTATACTTTAAAGCACTAAAATAATAATCATTCCCAATGGTTTGATTTCCGTCTGTAATTAATACAGTTGGTGAAACCTCCTGTTTATAAACTTGATTTAATTCTTTAAAAACCTTATCTAGATTTGTTTGTTGCTCTTTAAAGTCTAGAGAATCAATAGGGTTTAAATGGCTTCCAAATGAATATTCATTAATTTTAAACTTGTCGACTATTCGAGGATTTGATTTTAAAGCATTTAAAATTTCAAGTGCATTTTGATTTTGATTTAAATATGTGATGGAACTAGAATTATCTACCACAATATTCAAATTAGGTTTTTCTATATAAATAGAGTGATTCTCAATCTTTGGATTAATAAATAATAATAGTAAACAGAATAATGAGATAAATCTTAGAAAAGCTAATATTTTATAAATATTAGAATTGCTTTTTGCTTTATATAAATATTGAAAAAGCGCTAATAATAGCGCTAAGATTCCAGAAATTATAATAAAAATAAGCGTTTGATTACTCATTAATTCATTTTAAGTTGTTCTACTAGTCGACTTCTTAATTATGTAAGCATACCTCCATCAACATTGATAGTTTGTCCAGTAATATAATCGCTCATGTCGCTAGCCAAAAACACACATACATTAGCAATATCATCTGGAGTACCTCCTCTTTTTAAAGGAATAGCATCTCTCCAGCCTTTAACTGTGTTTTCATCAAGCTTAGCAGTCATTTCTGTTTCAATAAATCCAGGAGCAATTACATTACTTCTTATATTTCTAGAACCAAGCTCTAACGCGACAGATTTAGAGAAGCCAATAATACCAGCTTTAGAAGCTGCATAGTTTGTTTGTCCAGCATTTCCTTTAACACCAACTACTGAGCTCATGTTAATTATAGATCCTTTTCTTTGCTTAAGCATCGTACGTTGTACTGCTTTAGTCATGTTAAAAACGGATTTTAAATTAACTTCAATAACTTGATCGAAATCTTCTTCAGAAATTCGCATTAATAAATTATCCTTAGTAATGCCTGCATTATTTATTAATATATCTATCGATCCAAATTCTGCAACAACGGCTTCAGCTAATTCTTGTGCTTCATTAAAATTGGCAGCATTACTTTTATAGCCTTTAGCTTTAATACCAAGTGCATTCAATTCATTTTCAAGCTTATTTGCTGCTTCTACTGAAGAACTATAGGTAAAAGCCACATTGGCACCTTGTTGAGCAAAAACTTGAGCAATTCCTTTACCAATTCCTCGACTTGCTCCAGTAATAATAGCTGTTTTTCCTTCTAATAATTTCATGTTTATAAATTTTGCCATGAGTACAGATTAATATTAAATCTGTAAATCTAATTTTTGGTTAATTCTCTATTTCAAATATAACGATAAGATGTTGTATGAAATAAAAAAACCTCATAAAATTAAGATGAATTTATGAGGTTTAATAATATGTTACAAGAATGTTATCCTAAAACTTCTTTTATTTTTTTTCCAATTTCAGCTGGCGAATCAACGACATGAATACCACAAGCTCTCATAATTTTCTTTTTGGCTTGAGCAGTATCATCACTTCCACCAACAATAGCACCAGCATGTCCCATAGTACGACCAGCAGGAGCTGTTTCCCCAGCAATGAAGCCTACAACAGGTTTAATAGACCCACTTGCTTTATACCAATGTGCAGCATCTGCTTCTAATTGACCACCAATTTCGCCAATCATTACGACTGCTTCAGTTTCTGGATCGTTTATCAATAATTCTACAGCTTCTTTAGTAGATGTTCCAATAATTGGGTCTCCACCAATACCAATAGCAGTTGTAATTCCTAATCCTTGTTTTACAACTTGATCTGCAGCTTCGTAAGTTAACGTTCCAGATTTAGAAACGATTCCTACTTTACCTTTTTTGAATACGAAACCTGGCATGATACCAACTTTAGCTTCACCTGGAGTAATAACTCCTGGACAATTAGGACCAATTAATCTACAATCTCTATTTTTAATATAGTCTGCAGCTTTAATCATATCTCCAACAGGAATTCCTTCAGTAATAGTAATTATTACTTTAATACCAGCATCAGCAGCTTCCATAATGGCATCAGCAGCAAAAGCTGGTGGTACAAAAATAATTGTAGTATCTGCTCCAACTTGTTCCACAGCATCTTGAACTGTATTAAAAACTGGTTTATCCAAATGGGTTTGACCACCTTTTCCGGGTGTAACACCTCCTACGACATTTGTTCCATACTCAATCATTTGACCTGCATGGAATGTTCCTTCACTTCCAGTAAAACCTTGAACAATTATTTTTGAATCTCTATTAACTAAAACGCTCATTGTTGTTTAATTTTTTATGTTTTTAAAACTTGGCAAAAGTAAGTTTTTAACAGCTATTTATAAAGTGTTTTAAACTTTTATTTCTGAAAAAGAATTTGTTTGAATAGTAGTTTCATTAGCTGGCAGACTTATTTGATGACCTTTAAACAGCTTTCCATCTTTTATCTGCCAAATACAAATGTAGTGTGCCAAAGGAGTTTCTTCGTCATCATTTTCAATTGTTCTCCCGTAAACTGTATATCTAGTAGTTACAAAATCTTCTTCCTCTAAAAAATGACTATTTTCATACCTTAACGAGATATAATTTTCATTTATGTTTTTAAAGAATGAGAAAACATCATCATAATTCATTATTTGAAACCCTTGACTGCTATTCCAATGTAGTTCACAATCCTTATGAAAAAATTTATGAACTTCAATTTTAGTTTTAACTAAATCATTTTCATAAAACTGCTTAACTAATTCTTTAGGACTCATTTATTTTATTTTTAATTTCTCTAGAATTTCAGGTATCTTTCTAATAGATGCAATTTCTTTGTATTTCGATCTAAAATCATCAGCTGGAGTGCCAAAATAACTTTTATGTCCTTCTAGAGATTTACTTACTCCAGATTGAGCAGAAATTACAGCCTTTTTACCAATAGTAATACCACTTGTTATACCAACTTGTCCCCAAATTGTTACTTCGTCTTCAATAATCACGCATCCAGCAATTCCAACTTGAGAAGCAATTAAACATTTTTTTCCAATAACTGTGTCGTGCCCAACTTGAATCTGGTTATCTAATTTTGAACCTTCTCCAATAGTAGTGTCTGCTGTTACACCTCTATCTATGGTACATAAAGCTCCAATATCTACATGGTCTTCTATTATAACACGTCCACCAGATTTTAATTGATCGAAGCCTTCAGGTCTGTTCTTATAATAAAAAGCACTTGCTCCAATAACTGCACCAGCATGAATGGTTACATTGTTACCAATAATCGTATCATCATAAATACTTACGTTAGAATGAATGACGCAATTATCGCCAATAATAACATTATTCCCAACAAAACAATTTGGTTGTACTATTGAATTCTTTCCAATTTCTGCTGAAGTAGCAATAGCTAGATTTGAACTTTGAAATGGTTTAAAATGCTGTGTTATCTTATTAAAATCTCTAAACGGATCGTCGCTTATCAACAAAGCTTTTCCTTCTGGACAAGCTACTTCTTTGTTTATTAAAACAATAGTAGCAGCAGATTCTAATGCTTTATCGTAATATTTTGGATGATCAACAAAAACAATATCTCCAGCCTCTACCACATGAATTTCGTTCATGCCTAGAACTTGAAAATTATCATCGCCAATAAATTGACAATCTATTATTTCTGAGATTTGTTTTAAAGTATGTGGATTAGGAAACTTCACGTAGATTATTATTTAACTCTTTCTTTATAAGTTCCTTTATCTGTTTCAATTTTAATTTTATCCCCTTCGTTTATAAAAAGAGGTACGTTTACTTCAGCTCCAGTTTCAACAGTAGCTGGCTTAGTTGCATTTGTAGCCGTATTTCCTTTAACTCCTGGCTCTGTATGTGTTACTTCAAGAATAACACTAGCAGGCATTTCAACAGAAAGAGGCATATTGTCTTCCGTATTAATAATAACTGTTACAACTTCACCTTCTTTCATTAATTGAGGCGTATCTAATGCTGCTTCTAAAAGTCTGATTTGTGTGTAATCTGCTTCGTTCATAAAATGATAGAATTCACCATCATTATATAAGTACTGAAACTTATGCGTTTCAACGCGAACATCTTCTAATTTATGTCCTGCAGAAAAGGTATTATCCAATACTTTTCCATTGGTAACACTCTTCATTTTTGTTCTTACAAAAGCAGGTCCTTTACCTGGTTTTACATGTAAAAATTCAATTATTTTATAAATGTCGTTATTATATCTTATGCATAATCCGTTTCTAATATCACTTGTAGTTGCCATAAATTTAATTTGATTTAAAATATCCTTTCATTATCCCTCGATGAGAATTCTTAATGAACTGTAAAATTTCGTCTCTTTCTGGAGTCGCTTCCCATTCTGCTTCAATAATTTCTGATGCTTGGGTATTATTATAATTTTTTTGATATAACACTCTAAATATATCTTGAATCTCTCTTATTTTTTCTGTTGAAAAACCTCTTCTACGCAAACCAACTGAATTAATACCAACATAAGATAATGGTTCACGTCCAGCTTTAACAAATGGAGGCACATCTTTTCTTACTAAAGATCCTCCTGTTACAAAAGCATGATTACCTATAGAACAAAACTGATGAACTGCTGTCATTCCAGCCAACACAACATAATCTCCAACATTTATATGTCCAGCAAGTGTAGAATTATTTGAAAAAATACAATTATTTCCAACAATACAATCGTGAGCAATATGGCAATAAGCCATTATTAAACAATTATCTCCAATAACAGTTTTCATTCTATCTGTTGTCCCTCTATTAATTGTAACACATTCTCTAATTGTAACATTATTTCCAATTACAGTTAAAGTATCTTCATCATTAAATTTTAAATCTTGTGGTACAGCAGAAATAACTGAACCTGGAAAAATATTACAATTTTTGCCTATTCGAGCACCTTCCATAATGGTTACATTACTTCCAATCCAAGTACCTTCACCAATAATTACATTGTTATGAATAGTTGTAAAAGGATCAATAACAACATTTTTTGCAATTTTAGCTCCAGGATGGACGTATGCGAGTGGTTGATTCATATTGGTTTGTTTTTTACTATCGTTATTTTACTTTTGAAATTTGTGCCATAAGCTCTGCTTCAGCACATAATTTTCCATTTGAATAAGCATAACCTTGCATATGGCAAATACCTCTACGTATAGGTGAAATTAAATCGCATTTAAAAATTAAAGTATCTCCGGGAACTACTTTTTGTTTGAATTTAACCTTATCTATTTTCATGAAAAATGTTAGATAATTTTCTGGGTCTGGAACTGTACTTAAAACTAAAATTCCACCTGTTTGAGCCATTGCCTCAACTATAAGTACTCCAGGCATTACTGGAGCTCCAGGGAAATGCCCTTCGAAAAACGGCTCATTCATTGTTGCGTTTTTCATTCCTATTACATGCGACTCTGATAATTCGAAAATTTTATCAATCAACAAAAATGGTTGCCTGTGAGGCAACATATTCATTATTTGATTCACATCCATTAATGGTTCTTGATATAAATCAATTTTTGGAACGTTATTTCTTCTCTCGTTTTTAATAAGCTTAGACATTTTTTTAGCAAATTGAGTATTTACAAAATGGCCTGGCTTATTCGCTATAATTTTACCTTTTAAACGAATACCAATTAGCGCCAAATCTCCAACAACATCAAGTAGTTTGTGTCTTGCAGCTTCATTTGGATGATGCAACGTTAAGTTATCTAAAATACCGTTTGGTTTAACGGCTATTGAATCTTTATTAAATGCTATTTTTAATTTTTCAATAGTTTCAGGTGAAATTTCTTTATCTACATAAACAATAGCATTATTTAGATCTCCACCCTTTATCAAACCGTGTTCAAGTAATGTTTCTAATTCATGTAAAAAACTAAAAGTTCTAGAATCTGAAATCTCATTTTTAAAGTCTGAAACTTTCTTGAGAGTTGCATTTTGAGTTCCTAAAACCTTAGTCCCAAAATCCACCATCGTTGTTACTTGATATTTTGAAGATGGCATTACTAAAATTTCACTACCAGTCTCTTCGTCTGAATAAGAAACAACATCTGTAACCACGTATTCCTCTCTATATGCATCTTGCTCCTCAACTCCAACTTTCTCTATTGCTTCTACAAAATATTTTGAAGAACCATCCATTATTGGAGGTTCAGAAGCATCTAATTCTATAATAACGTTGTCTAAATCTAGTCCTACTAATGCAGCTAATACGTGCTCTGAAGTTTGTATTGTAACACCATTCTTTTCTAAACAGGTTCCTCTTTGCGTATTTGTTACATAATTTGCATCTGCCTCAATTAAAGGTGTGCCTTCTAAATCAACACGTTTAAAAGAAAAGCCTGAATTTTCAGGTGCTGGTTTAAAAGTTAATGTTACATTTTTTCCTGTATGCAAGCCAACACCAGCTAAAGAAACTTCTTCTTTAATGGTTTTCTGTTTAACTTCAGTATTAATTATTCCCATCTACTTTTTTTTCTAAATCGGTTATATTTTTTACAATTTTTGGCAAGTTTTTAAAATATACATAAGACTTATTCCAGTCTCCATAACTAAAAGCTGGAGAGCCTTGTAATGTTTCATTGTCTTTTATGCTTCTTCCTATTCCTGACTGAGCCTGAATTTTAACATTATTTCCTATAATTAAATGTCCTGCAAAACCTACTTGCCCTCCTATTTGACAATTCTCACCAATTTTGGTTGAACCTGCTATTCCTGTCTGAGCAGCAATTACAGTGTTTTTCCCAATTTCAACATTATGTGCAATTTGTATTTGATTGTCCAATTTAACACCTCTTCTAATTATTGTAGAACCTAAAGTTGCTCTATCAATAGTCGTAGCTGCACCAATATCTACACAATCTTCAATTATAACATTTCCTGTCTGTGGAACTTTTTTGTATTCACCATTTTCATTTGGCACAAAACCAAACCCATCTGCACCAACTATAACGCCAGAATTTAGAACACAATTCGAACCAATTACAGTTTCAGAATATATTTTAGCTCCTGCAAAAACAATTGTATCGTTTCCAATTACAACATTATCTCCTATATATGTATTAGGAAATATTTTAACATTATTCCCTATTTTAACATTCTCACCAATATATGTAAAAGCTCCAACATATATTTGAGAACCATAACTTGCAGTATCAGAAATAAACGAAGGGTTCTCTATCCCTTGTTTATTTAGCTTTACCATATTATAATATTCTAACAACTTAGAAAAAGATTTATAGGCATCCTCTACTTTTATTAAAGTTGTTTCGATATCGCTTTCTGGCACAAAGGTTTTATTAACTATTGTAATTGAAGCTTTTGTAGAATAAATATATGGTTGATATTTTTGATTAGCTAGAAACGTTAAGGAACCTTTAGTTCCTTCTTCTATCTTGGAAAGCTTAGAAACTTCGACATCTGGATTGCCTACAATGTCTCCTTCTAAAATCTCTGCTATTTGTTGCGCTGTAAATTTCATTCCAGCAAAAATAGGAAAAAAGTGCTAAAGTTTTTCTTTAGGGTAGCAGATATAATATTTTGTAACTTTTTTAGAAAGTGCTTTTAAATTTAATTGATCTGTAGCCTCAATAATATCTTGTACTTTACCATTCTTATAAAGAATATTAATATGTTGATTTTTAATCTGATAGGCTTGATTAGAAATCTCTCCAGTAAATACAAAATATTTCGCTTCACTTTTACTTATATTATATGTATCAGTTAATTTTTGAATATGAAGTTGTAAGGATTCTTTATTAATTTCTTCATTCTTTAATTTCACTTTTAGTAAATCTCGATTTATTAGCATATCGCATAAATTCTTTAAGACAAAATCGTCGTGAAACTGCCATTCTTTCATTGCTGAAACTATATCGTAATCATCAAGTCTAGCAAAAATGTTGAGGGTTTCGCTATTAAAGTTTTCTAAGGTAATTTCTTGCTTTAAGAAGAACTGCAACGCTTCACTAGATTTTAGTGTTACTCCATGACTAGTAAGTTCTTTGGCTCGTTTTAATACTCTAATTAATAATTGCTCTGCAGCCAGACTGGTTTTATGTAAATATACTTGCCAATACATAAGTCTTCTTGCTACTAAAAATTTCTCAACACTATAAATCCCTTTTTCTTCAACTACTAATTCGTTATCAATCACATTTAACATGGTTATTAAACGCTCACTATTTATATTACCTTCAGCTACTCCAGTATAAAAGCTATCTCTCTTTAAATAATCTGCTCTATCCATATCTAATTGACCAGAAATTAATTGGCAAAGAAACTTTCTTTCGTATTCCCCTTTAAAAATTTGAATAGCTAGAGTTAAACTTAAGTTAAATTCTTTATTTAATTGCTCCATAAAAAGCAGTGAAATCTGCTCATGAGATACACCATTTACGATGCTGTGTTCCATAGCATGAGAAAATGGTCCATGTCCAATATCATGTAATAATATGGCAATATAAAGTGCTTGTTCTTCATCATTAGAAATTACAACTCCTTTAAAACGAAGTACATTGACAGCTTTTTGCATTAAATGCATACAACCCAATGCATGATGAAATCTTGTATGATGTGCACCCGGATAAACTAAATAAGACATACCCATTTGCGATATTCTTCGCAAGCGCTGAAAATATTTATGTTCAATTAAATCAAAAATTAACGAATTTGGTATTGTAATAAATCCGTAAATTGGGTCGTTAAATATTTTAAGTTTGTTATGCAAAATCAAGCTTCTTATATGAGATAAAAATTAAAACAAATATACATGAACAATATAAATATTCTTTGGGTTGACGATGAAATTGATTTATTAAAACCACATATCCTATTTCTAGAAAAGAAAAACTATATAGTAACTACCTGTCAAAGTGGTACTGAAGCCCTTGAGATTTTAGACGACAAAAACTTCGACATTGTTTTTTTAGATGAAAACATGCCAGGTTTAACAGGACTTGAAACTCTAAATGAAATTAAAGAAAAAAAGGACACACTACCTGTAGTTATGATTACTAAAAGTGAAGAGGAATACATCATGGAAGAAGCTATTGGCAACAAAATAGCCGATTATCTTATTAAACCAGTAAATCCAAATCAAATATTATTAAGCTTAAAGAAAAATCTAGATCATTCTCGATTAATTTCAGAAAAGACAACCTCAAACTATCAACAAGAGTTTCGAAAAATAGCTATGGAACTAAGTATGGTTAATAGTTATGACGAATGGGTTAGTCTATATCAAAAATTGATTTATTGGGAAATTCAACTTGAAAACATTGAAGATGCTGGCATGTTTGAAATTTTAGAATCTCAAAAAAGTGAAGCAAATACACAATTTGGAAAATTTATCGATAAGCATTATCCAACTTGGTTTGAACCACATACAGATGCTCCAACGTTATCTCATACACTTTTTAAAGATAAGATTGTTCCTGAATTAGGTAAAGAACAACCAACACTTTTGGTTGTAATAGATAATTTAAGGTATGACCAATGGAAAGCTTTTGAGCCTATTGTAAATAATTATTATAAAAAAGTTACTGAATCTCCTTTCTATAGTATCTTGCCAACTGCTACTCAGTATGCAAGAAACGCCATTTTTTCTGGCTTAATGCCTAGCGATATGGAAAAGCTACATCCAAAATTATGGAAGAACGATACAGATGATGGTGGCAAAAATTTATATGAAAACGAATTTTTAGAGGCACAATTAAAACGCTTAGGATTATCGCATTTAAAAACAGAATATCATAAAATAACCAATTTAAGGAATGGCAAAAAGCTCGTTGATAATTTCAAATCTTTAAAAGACAACGATTTAAGTGTTGTAGTTTACAATTTTGTTGATATGCTCTCACATTCTAAAACTGAAATGGATGTTGTTAAAGAATTAGCTTCAAACGATAAGGCTTATCGTTCTTTAACACAAAGTTGGTTTAAAAATTCCCCTTTATTAGAAATGATTCAGAAAGCGCAACAACTTGGATTTAAATTGATTCTAACTACAGATCATGGTACAATAAATGTAAAAAACCCTTCGAAAGTTATTGGAGATAAAGATACTAGTTTGAATTTACGCTATAAAACTGGCAGAAGTTTAACCTATGAGGATAAAGATGTTTTAGTGGCAAAAGACCCTAAATCGATACACTTGCCTTCTATCTCGATGAGTAGCTCATTTATTTTTGCAAAAGGCGATTTGTTTTTTGCATACCCAAACAACTACAATCATTATGTAAGTTACTTTAGAAACACTTATCAACATGGAGGTGTATCTCTTGAAGAAATGATTATTCCTTTTGTGGTTTTGAGTCCGAAATAAATCTGTGTAATGCAAATAAATCCGACGAAATACATGATTTATTAGTTTTTCTAAATTATTATTCCTATCATTGTATGATTAATTCAAGTAATTTGAATGCTGATTATAGTTTAAAAGAGCTACATTCTGTCGCTAAACAACTCATAAAGAGTCTGAAAAGTAAAACCATTTTACTTTATGGAGACATGGGAGTTGGTAAAACCACTTTAATAAAAGAATTGGTAAAAGCGCTTGGAAGTACAGACGAAGTAAGTAGCCCAACCTATTCTATTGTTAACGAATATGAATTAATAAATGATAAAATTTATCATTTCGATCTATATAGAATTAAAAGTATTGAAGAAGCCTATAATTTTGGCATCGAAGATTATTTAGATTCAAACCATTGGATCATTATCGAATGGCCTGAATTAATTGAAGATTTAATTATAGACAATTTTGACATTGTTATTTTAACATTAAATGAAAATAATACTAGAAAATTAATAATAAAATAATTGTTTAACGTGTAAAAAATAATAAGTAAAACAACCCAAACTACCAAAAAAAAGAGCCTATTACGGAAAAACCGTAACGGGAAAATGGAAAAAACGTGTTTTTAACATAATTTTAACATTTTGATCTTTTAGCATACTGAGTTCTCACATACATTTGAGGTATTAATTAATTAAATCCCTTAAATTATGAAAACTAAAAAGTATGTAATTGCAATTGCAATTTTCGGTGGCATGTTGTTTACAGCACAAGCAACAAATTTATTCCAAGCAGATGAAGACGCACCAAAAATTGAAAGAAGAGCTTACCCAATTCCGTCACACGGATAAAAAAAGCTTAATTATAGGAAGTTTTGTGGCAACTTTATTAGCTATAACTCCTTACATTTTTTATTTATATGAAAGTGTTCCAGACACACAAGTTTGGGACACTTTTTTATTTTCTTTTGATAGTGGACAATTTCTTAGTGCAAATTATGTGATGTGGCTAGTAACAGGAAAAGCATTGCCTTTAATGTTTCTATTAATCTGGTTTTTTACATGTAAGCATTGGTGGTATCATGTGATTTTAGTACCAATTGTCATGTACGCTTTTCAAATTACAGCAATATTTTACGATACTACTTCTCCTGTTGATGAATTACAACTTATGTATTTAGTACCTATGATGGCAATAGTTATTCCAACAATTTATTTAATAAGAGCTAAAATGTTCGATAGAATAAACACTGCAAATAAAAGCATGGAAGAGCTAGAAGAGGAGTTTAAAATGAAACCAAAAAACGTTTGGGATCAAATAAAACAGTATTTTTAAAAACCCTATATTCTTTTAAAAATTTATTCGTAATTTGACTAGAAATTTAATTAGTCTTCTGTATGTCTAAATCTTTAACACCTTTTACCAAGCAACAATTACTTCCTCAAGAAGAAACTCTAGAGATTTTAAAACGTAAAGGGAAACTATTTATAGGCATCCCAAAAGAAACAGCTTACCAGGAAAAACGGGTTTGTTTAACACCAGATGCAGTTTCTGCACTAGTTAATAATGGACATCGCGTATTACTTGAGTCAGGAGCTGGTAAAGGTGCACATTTTAGTGATAAAGAATATAGTGAAGCTGGAGCAGAGATTACAAAAGATCCTGCAAAAGTATATTCTTGTCCTATAATTTTAAAAGTAGAACCTCCTACTCTAGACCAGTTAAAACTAATTAATCCACAAACTATATTAATTTCTGCAGTACAGCTTAAAACTCAAACCAAGAAATATTTTGAAACCTTAGCTTCTAAACGCATTACTGCATTAGCATTCGAATTTATAAAAGATGACACTGGAGCTTATCCAGCAGTTCGTTCATTAAGCGAAATTGCTGGAACTGCATCTGTTTTAATTGCATCCGAGCTCTTAAGCAACGTTAACGATGGCAATGGCCTCATGTTTGGAAATATATGTGGAGTTCCTCCATTAGAAGTAGTTATACTTGGAGCAGGAACGGTTGGTGAATTTGCTGCAAGAAGTGCCATAGGACTTGGTGCAAATGTAAAAGTATTTGATAATTCAATTACCAAACTAAGAACCATACAGGTTAATTTAGGGAAAACCATTTATACTTCAACCTTACAGCCTAAAAACTTAAGTAAAGCCTTAAAACGATGCGATGTTGTTATTGGTGCAGTAAGAGGAAAAAATAGGTCTCCAATTTTAGTTACTGAAGACATGGTTACTAACATGAAAAATGGCTCAGTAATTATAGATGTTAGTATTGATATGGGAGGATGTTTTGAAACCAGTGAAGTAACAACACATAAAACTCCCACTTTTAAAAAACATGGAGTTATACATTATTGTGTACCAAATATTCCAGCACGATATTCCAGAACAGCCTCAATATCAATAAGTAATATTTTTACACCTTATCTTTTAAAAATAGGCGAAGATGGTGGCTTAGAAAATTCTTTGCGATTTGATAAAGGTTTAAAAAATGGATTGTACTTTTACCACGGAATTTTAACCAACAAATCTGTTGGAGAATGGTTTGATTTAAAACCTAGTGATATTAATTTGCTTATATTCTAAATAGGGATTTTAGTAATCGCTAATTAAAATTTCATATTTAATAAATTAAAACTACATGAAATTAATTCATAGAATAGGCTATTATTTAGGAGGTTTTTCAATCGGTCTAGTTTTATTAGCATTTTTTTTAAATGGCAAGAAAGTGTCTTGCGATTATGGACCTGAAGCACGTGTCTTAAAAAACATAAATTTAAAACACATTAAATATTCAGAGAATGTTAATTCCTCTATTTTAAAGAATGAAATAGATTCAATATCAATTAGAGAATTGTTATTGCATGGAGATATTGATTTTAATAAAAGTGATACTCGAAAAGAACCTTGTAGTATTTATGCGATTGAAGGAGAATTAAATGATAAAGACCTTTATTTATTTGTAGAAAACTGCGATAGTATTGCAACTATACAAAATATAAAATGGGAATAAAAAAAAGCCTGAATTAATTAATTCAGGCTTTTTTGTTTGATTGAATTTCCCTAATTCAAAATAATTCGTTTTGTTACCGAACCATTATTTTCTGTGATGAATGATAATAAGTATACACCTCCTGGTAAACTAGATAAGTTTAAACTTTTCTCGTTTGAATCCATCTCTTCTGTTCTTATTGTTCTTCCAAGCACATCATTTACTTGAATCGATTTTACAGCAATACTTTCATTTAGTTTAATATTTACTAAACCATCTCTTGAAGGGTTTGGGTAAACTTTTATTTGGCTTTTATTGATGCTTTCGCTTTCAACACTTAAACTGTTGTTTGGTGCTTGTACAATAAAAGTTGGCGCATAATCACCTGTAAAAGTATCATCATAATTACTTGCAAACATAACTTTACTACCATCTCTATTAGGAACAGCATGAGCTTCATGACCATAGCCTGTATCATCATTCGTACTATGAATTGTAAATCTCTCAATGATGTCTGAACCATCTAATTTAATAGCAAATACTTCTTTTGCACCCACAGTGTCAGAAGCACAACAACCTTCACTAATATAAGCCCAACCTGGTCTTAAATTACTTCGACACGAAATATGTCCTCCCCAAACACCATAACCTTCAGTGTAATGAAATAATGGCGTTACCAATCCATCACTTAAACGAACAGATTTTAAATAATAATCATTAGCTCTTGTAGTTGGATCGCCGAAAGACACATGAACGTCTTCACCCTCTGCATTAAGACCGAAATCAGAATGTGTCGTGTAATCGTTTAAATGTCTTTTATTAGTCAAATCTATATCATAAACTTTCGTCCCTTCTTCTAAGCCACTACCATCTGTAACAAATGACGTTATTGCATATTGACCTGAAGGACTTACAGTAAACCACGAGATATCTCTAGTACCAATAAACTCTGAACCAACAACAACATCATTTTCTATATCATAAACTAAAAGTGTTTGATCCTCACCATTTCTTCCAATAACTCCCATATATTTATCATCAAAAGAGGTATTACCTTTTCCATAACCATATTTAATGTATGAGTAGTCACTAAAAGTATGAAGAGTCTCCCTATCATTAGATGTCACGTCATAACTTACAATGCTATTTCCTGACACACCATACATCAAAACAGGGTTTGAATTAGACCATAATGCAGAACTAGGGATATTAGCCCAATACAAGAATTCATTTGTCTCACCATCAAGAATGGCTGCAGGGTAACCTGCTAATTTAATTAATGATCCATCAGAATTCCATGGTTGATCTAAAGAATAACGATGTCTTAAGTTTTGACCATTTGTACCAAAAGTAGTTGCATCACTAATTCTAATGACTTCATTACCAAATTCATTTGTATTTACCTCCATATAAGCTGGAGCATCTCCAGTATATGTTTGATAAGACTCATAATTAATTGTAGATAATTGTTCTTGCTCCGGATAATCTTGAGCAGTTAAAGTTAAACTTGACAAAAGCAGAAAAATATAAAGTAGGCTTTGCGTCTTTCCAATTGTACATAAAATTTTTTCAACATATAAATGTTTCATAATTAGGGGGTTTTGCTATTAATCTGATGCTAAACTATTAAAATACATTTCATAAATCATTCAAAAAAATAAAATATTCGACCAAATACACCTTTTTTGTAGTACAAATACTACTTTTAATGTTTTTTGCGGGAATAAATTGCTTTTAAACGATAATTGTGTCGGTAAAATGCACATAAATGAAAATAATAGTTTATATACGCTTAAAAGAAAGTTTTGGATTTTTTTAAAATAACAAAGTAATTAACAGGTTATGAACAATATAAATAGAGTCAAACTTATCCTACACTACTTTATGGTGTATTTTAAATTATTAATTGGTTATTTCATCTAATTAATTATGGAGAAGTATTATTAGAATAAAAAAATACATATTTTTAGTACCTCAAATAAAGTTATAAATCTATATCTCTTTACCTAATTTCTTATTTAAAAATTGAAAAAAACAATTATTTTTGTCTTACCGAGTCTAAATGCAGGTGGCGCTCAACGTGTAGTTAGTACATTAGCTAATACATTAATCGAAGAATATAATGTATGTATAATTGTTTCGTATAAATGTAAATCATTTTATAGTATAAATCCTGATGTCAAAATTGAGTTTTGTCAACCTGATTATAATTACAATTCTAATCCAAACCCAATTCAATCTATTATAAACAATTTTAGATTAGTAAATCGTATTGTTAAAATATTAAAAAGACACAAGGCAGATATTGCTATTGGTTTTATGCCAGTAACAAATGTTTACACGATAATAGCTACAAAAATTCTAAAAATACCAAACATAATAAGCGAAAGAGCAAATCCAAAATATAACTCCTTTGGAAAAGCATGGACATATATAAGGAAGATTGGTTATAGATATGCCGATTGCTTGGTGGTACAAACCAAGGCGAATAAAGATTATTTTAAAACTTATGTTAAATCAAATATTGAAATAATAAATAATCCTTTAGATCTCGAATTATTAGAAAAAAGGAATTTACAAACCCCAAAAGAAAACATTGTTTTAAATGTTGGCAGATTGGCATTTCCAAAAAATCAAGACTTATTAATTCGAGCGTTTTCAAATATTGAAAATACGAATTGGAAATTAATTTTAGTTGGAGATGGCAAAAATTTTCAAGATTATAAAATATTGATTGACTCATTAAATATGCAAGACAAAATCATTTTAGCTGGCAACATTAAAGATGTCTATACATTTTATAATAAGTCTAAAATTTTCGCATTCACATCTCAATTCGAAGGGTTTCCAAACGCGTTAATTGAAGCCATGTTTTATGGTTTGGCTTGTATTTCGACAGATTGTCCACATGGACCATCAGAAATTATAAAGAACAATTATAATGGTATATTGATACCAGTATCCGACCAAAATTCTTTGGAAGAAAATTTAAGTAAGCTGATGCAAAATGACACCTTACAAAATGCATTTAGCAAAAAAGCTGTTGAAACAACTTTAGCATTCCATCCAACCGATATAACACTTGAATGGACTAACTTAATTAATAACCTGATTGATAATTATTCTAAAAAATAGTTTTTTTGAAAATAAGAAAAAATATCGCCACTTTATTTCATTCGCTCAGAAAAAACCCTATTGTAATAAATATTGTATCTGTAGCAGCTATTACATTTATAGTTAAAGGGTTTGGATTCTATAAAGAAATTGTGGTTGCGAGTAATTTTGGATTATCAGAATTATTAGATACTTTTTTAATTGCTGCATTAGTACCTGGTTTTATCTATCAAGTTTTTCTAGGTGCTTTCAAATCAGTATTTATACCTAATTATATTATTGAGCAGAAATCTGGGAGACCTATTAGCTCTTTTCAATCGACTAGTTTTATTGTAACAATTGGAACCACATTTTTCTTTATGGTTTTAGCGTATTTATTTACGAATACGTTTTTAGAATTGTTCTTTCCAAATCATACTGAAAATTATTATCATTTAATAAAAATTCAATTCTTTTATATTTTACCCTGTATTCTATTTTGGGGACTATCTTCCTTAATAAGTGGGCTATTAAATATACATAACGAATTCAAATATTCAACAATTTATCCAGTATTTACATCCATTGCCATTTTAGTTTTACTATTATTCTTTAAAGATGTTTTCCAAGAAAAAGTACTAGCTGTAGCTATGTTAGTTGGTAGTATTCTTGAATTCTTGTTTTTAGTTATTGTAGTAAAATCTAAAAATATTATTAAACTTGCCAAACCAGATTTTAAAGCAGATGGTACCAAAATGTTATTTAATCAGTTACCTGCAAAAGTCAGTTCTGGATTTTTAACAGGATTAATACCAATTACAGATCAATATTTTGCAGCTCAATTAATAGTGGGTTCTATTGCAGCTCTAAACTATGCTCTTAAAATACCTGCTTTTTTTACTGGCATTGTAGTTTTAGCTTTAGCTAGAGTCTTACTACCTCACTTTTCGAAATTAACAAACAACAATAGAGAATCCGCATTTAAGCAGCTAAATCGGATTTTAAAATTTGTATTCATTTCATTAATTATAATCATTATTCCAATAATTATATTTTCAGATAATATTATTGAATTAGTATTTGAACGTGATCAATTTACATCCGATGATACTTTTATAGTATCTAGATTACAAATAGTCTTATTAATAGGAGCTCCATTTTATATTTGTGGGAATATTTTGGTTCAATTTTTAACCAGTATTAATAAAAATGCTTTTATGGCTTACGTGTCTTTTGGCAGTATGACCTTAAACATTATACTAGATTTTATTTTCTTGAAACTTTATGGAATCTATGGTATCGTATTATGTACAACTACAATATACGTTGTTCGAAGTTTAGTGCTTTTCGTCTATGCTAACAAACAAAAGAACTTATAAACTATTATATTGCAGACACTTAAAAAGATTATTTTTATTACTAAGATGTATACTTAAATGAAATAAAAAAGTTTGAAGATGAATTTAAAAAACTTACTACCAACATACACAGCTATAGATAAACCGTCTGAGTTTGACTATAAATTTACCTTGTTTACACCAATTTACAATCGTGCTGACACCATACACCGAGTATTTAACTCACTTGAAAAACAAACTTTTAAAGATTTTGAATTATTAATCATCAATGATGGCTCTAAAGACAATTCACACGAAGTAACACAGGAACTTATAAAAAATTCAAATCTAAATATTCGATATGTTAATAATAAAGAAAATAGACATAAGATGGCTTGTCTTATTCAAAGTTTTGAATTAGCTAAAGGTGAATTTTTTCTTACTTTAGATTCAGACGATGAATGCGTTGAAGATGCTCTTGAAGTCTTTATGCAGCGCTATAATGAGATACCAAAAGAAAAATTACCTAGAATAAGTGGCGTAACGTGTTTATGCGTTAATCAACATGGTAATTTAATTGATGAAAAATTTAAAGAAGATCCGTATTACAGCAATACATTTAAAAATAGATTAGAAAATCAAACACTTCAAGAAAAATGGGGATTTATAAAAACTGATATTTTAAGAGGTGTTCATGTAAATCCAGAAGTGTATTCAAAAGGTTATATCCCAGAGGGTGTTATTTGGAATTTATTCTCTAAACATAATTATGATACTGTTTACACAAACGATACCTTAAGAATTTATCATATGGATACAGGTAATAGAATATCTAATCAAAATCACAAAAATGATGCTTTTGGAATGGCTATTTTTTCACTTTGTATTTTAAATTGGTTTAGTAAAGACTATTTTTGGAAAAACCCAAAACTATTTTTAATTCGCGTCTACTCTCTTATTAGAGCAGCTATATTTTTAGATTTTAAAAGACAAGACTATATTGATGCCATAGAACCTAAAGGAATGAAATTATTAGTCAATTTATGTTGGCCTTTTAAAAGGTTATTCTTAAAAGTAATTGGTTAACAGTCTCATTAATAAAATATAGCACAAAACACCATGAAACTATTAAAGTACTTCTTATTGACTTTAATTTTATTAAACATGACCTCCTTTAGTTTAACAGTTTTAGGTTCTGGTGCAGGTAGTTTGTTTAGCGCATTACTATTTGGTTGCACGCTACTTTATTATTTTTTAAACACAAAACCTAAACCTCAGTTAATCTTTATTTTACTAGGTCTTTGTTATTTTTTAATCTCTGGATTAAAATATTCTGGACCAATAAGAGAGTTTTTTGTTGATGCTATAAAGTACTTTATATTTATTGTTGGTGCAGTTTCTATAGCTAAAGACACTAATCGAAAAGAAATTGGCTGGATTATATTTATTGGAGCAATGAGTGTCTTAATAAACGCCGTTGTATTCTCTAATGCCTATGGTAGATATGGTGGATTTTATATTAACCCAAACAGAGCTGGAGGAGCTTGTTTATTAGCTTTTTCACTTACATTTTATCTACAAAAAACATATTTAAAATTATTCATCCAATTATTAATCGTTATAGCTGGAATTATGACGCTTTCAAGAACTTTTATCTTGATGCTATTAGTTATAAATCTTATTGCAATTTTTGCCAACAAAAAAAACAGTATCAGTCTGGTAGCTGGATCCGTAGCTATTGTTTTAGTGCTTACCGTTTCATCTCTTTTTAATTTGAATACCGTGAGATTTTCGGCATTCAAAAGTATTTTTGGAAGTGAAGAAATGGAAACTAAAACTATTACAAGAGGTTCAAGAAATGAAACTTGGGCATTATATACAGACATAATTTTAAATAATCCAGTTACTGGAATTGGTTACAATGGCTTACATGGTAAACAGGCTAATGTTAATATTAAATCTGGAGTTCATAACACCTTTTTAATGGCAATTGGAGAGTCTGGAATAATTACATTTTTACTATTTATTATTTTATATTTGGCGCTATTTTTTAGAAGTCTAAAGCATATAAAATCAAATCCAGAATACACATGCATTGCAACTGTTTTAATATCGTTCTTATTAGTTTCACATAATTATTTCGATAATTATTTAATCCTATTTTTTTCGATTTGGCTTTATGATCAAGTTAAAAGTAAATCCGAATATAAAATTTCGCAAATACCAGTTAAACTATAAATTTCTAAACTATTTAGATGAATCAAAACCACATAAAAATCTTATTTATTTTACCCTCTTTAGCAGCAGGAGGAGCTGAAAGAATCATGTCTTTTGTGGCTCAAAACCTAGACGAAAATAAATTTGATATAAAATTAATAGTTATTGGTTTCAAAGAAAGGACTGTCTATAACACAAATAATTTAACTGTAGTTTATTTAAATAAAACTCGCGTGTTAAATTCAATCTTTAGTTTATTTCGCCTCTTAAAAAGAGAAAAAGCAGATATCGTTATTAGTTCTATTGTTCACTTAAATACATTTTTAGCTTTCTTTTCTGTTTTTTTTCCTAAAACAAAATTTATAGCTCGAGAAGCAAATGTCTTGTCTGTGTTAAGTAAACACAATCCATACAACAACATTCTTTTCTCTAAAAAAATGATTGTTTTTGCTTATAAATTGGTTGATAAAATTATTTGTCAATCAAATGATATGAGACAAGATTTAATTGCAAACTATGACGTGCCTTTGCATAAAACTGAATTAATAAATAATCCAATTACAAATTCATTTAAACTAAAAACACTTAATAGAGATAAAAATAAACCCTTGCATTTTATAACTATAACAAGACTTAGCAAACATAAAGGGCATCACAGAATTTTGGATGCCTTATCTAAAGTAAACTTCCAATTTAAATACACAATAATTGGTCATGGAACTGAAAAGGGTTCCATTTATAACTACGCAAAAGACAATGGATTATTAGACTTTATAGAATTTATTAAATATACAAACGAAGTCGATGAATATCTTTCTGAAAGTGATTTATATCTTCAAGGTTCTTATGTTGAAGGGTTTCCAAATATCCTGATAGAAAGTTGTGTTGTAGGCACTCCTGTTCTAGCTTTTAATGCTCCTGGTGGATTAGATGAAATTATTGTTGATGGGCAGAATGGCTATATAGCAAATACAAGTGAAGAATTTGTTGATTATTTAAATAGCATAAATTCTAATTACATCTTTAAACCTGAAGTTATAAATAGTATTGTTACAAATAGATTTAATAAAGAAAAAATCATAAATCAATATGAAGAATTCTTTATAAATTTAACTAGCGCTAAATAATGAAAAAAAAAAGAAAGATAGCCTTATTTGTTCCAACAATAAGTTCTGGAGGTGCTGAAAGAGTAGCTTGTCATTTTGCCAATGAACTATCTAAATATTTTGACATCACCATTATTCTATTATACAATATTATTGAATACCCACTAAATGAAAACATAAAAGTGATATCCTTATCTAAAGAAGGTAAAAGCATTAAAACAAATAAAATAAATCACTTCATAGATTATGCAAATTTTATTTACAAGTATCAAAAAAAAATAAAATCTGAAAATATAGATGTTGTTATTTCATTTATGATAAGACAAAACATCATGACTGGTATTGCTAAAACATTCAATCCAAAAATAAAAACCATTATTAGTGAACGATGCTTTCCATCTAAAAGATATTTAAACACTAAAAGAACAGCACTTGCTACTAAAACATTAATACCAAAATTTTACAATAAAAACGACAAACTTTTTTCAAATTCTATTCATATAAATAAGGATCTAATTGATAATTTCAATGTAAATATAGACACAAGTGTTATTTACAATCCAATTATAATGAATTCTAAAAATCCTACTACTAAAGATTACAATAGTATAGATTCTACGTTTCAATTGGTTACTGTAGGCAGATTAATTCCAATAAAAAACCAGAAAAGTATTATAAAAGCCATTAGTACATTGCCAGAAAACATATCACTCGATATTTTTGGTGAAGGCGAATTAGAAAATGACATGACAGCTTATACTAAAAGTGTAAATTTAGAAGAAAGCATACTCTTAAAAGGTTTCGATTTAAACGTAAAAACACATTTACCCAATTATCATTGTTTTATTCTTAGTTCACTTTCAGAAGGGTTTCCAAATGCAATACTTGAAGCTATGTCTGTAGGATTACCAGTTATAGCTACCAACTGTATGTCGGGACCTCTTGAGTTATTAAATGATAATATTTCTGTTTCAATAGAAATGGGAACTTTTTATAAAGCTAAATATGGTATTTTAATAAATATTAATGATGAACATGGCTTGGCAAATGCAATTAAATATCTTCAAAAAAACAATCATGAAAGAATAACATATGCAAAATTAGGTTTTGAGCGTTCTAAAGATTTTAGTCTTAATAAAATAGGACTTCAATTAAAAGATTTAATTGAAAGTTTATAAAACTTCTAGCTTTCGTAAGGGAGTTTAAGTATGTTACCAAGTTTTAAATCCCATCCTTCTGGTGTTATTTCATCAAATCCTGATGCCGAATGCAAAGTTATTTCACCAAAATAAACCTGATCTTTAACAATATATAAATCAACTCTCGTATAACAAAAATCTTGAGCCAATGCTTTAGATACCGATTTCAATTCTTCTAATTTAGCAGGTTTTTCAATTTGTCTGCCATTTTTTACATGACCCCAAATGATATCTAATTTGTTCCAATCTGGATCGTAAAAATTTCTAGTGTGATTATCATATCTGTCAAGATCTACGTGAATTAAAAGTAATTCACCATTAAAATAATGGAGTTTGTAATCAAATGGTATACTCCCATCATCATGTTGAAGTAATTTTTCGACTATAATACGTGGCTCAATATTTTTATACTGCCATTCTTTATACTTATTATAATAATTTATGTTTAAAGATTTATATAGTTTGTTTCTAACCACTAGCCAATTCGTTTTATGCTTATCAATTACTATAGAACCTCCTGAACTATCATGATTCGTCTTAACTATTATTGGGAAGTCAGGCATGTTTTCTGGCTTTATATCTTTTAAGTTTTTAGTATCAAATACTAAAGGTATTAAATACTGCTCTCCTACTTTTTCCTTAACATACTCTCTTACAGCATATTTGTCTGCGCATTTTGTTTGTAATGGCGTTCTGTCGTTTAATTTTAACCATTGCACTTTTTCATTAAATAATTTTGGATTCTCCAAATTTGGTTTCCTTCCAAAATTCTTTAAAAATTCTCTATTGATTCTAGTTACTTCATCCACTGAAGTAAATCTAAAATAAATATAAGCTCCGTAAAAAGGCTGAACAATATAAGGTCCCAATGTCGTTTCCAAATATATTTTTCTAACTAATTCTCTAATTATATAAACTGCTTTATTCAATTATTTTTAGGCTTTATTAATTCTAATATATCACAAATTTAATAAACTAACATAGCTTTATATAAATAAAATTTTAAATTTGAACAGATTTTTATTTATGATAAAAAAAATTTGCTTAATTGGTGGTGAAGATGTTCATAAACGCATTGAATTATCAAAATATTTAGTTGATGCAGGCTTTCATGTAACAATTGTAGGAACTAGCGATGCAGATTTCCCCGATTCTATAACTTATATCCCTTATAATTTAAATAGGAGCTTCTCTCCTATTTCAGATTATAAAACTTTAAAATGGTTTAAGCACTTTTTTAAAAATAATCCTTTTGATATTATTCACACATTCGATACAAAACCAGCCTTTTTATTGCCTTTAGCTTTATTAAAAACAAAAACACCTATTACCAGAACTATTACAGGTATGGGAGGGATTTTCATGTCTAAAAGTCTGTTAGGCTATATTTTAAGAAAGGTATATATTATTCTTCATTACATAATTAGAAATCGTATTACAAAAACTGTTTTTCAAAACTCTGATGATAAAAATTACTTCTTAAATTATGGATTGGTAACACCAGAGAATTTAGAACTTATATATAGTAGTGGTATTGAACTCAATAATATTGAAACAAAAGCACCAAGGGATAATAACATATTTACTTTCATCTGTGTTTCAAGACTTGTTTATGAAAAGGGAATTATCAATTTAATAGAAGCCTCCAAAATATGCAAAGAGAAAGGTCACAATTTTAAATGTATCCTTGTTGGCCCATTGGAAGAAAATTCAAAGCGTTTAAATTTAGACATTCTGAAGAAAAATGACGATACAATTGAATGGTTAGGAACTAGAAATGATATCCTAGAATTACTCTCAAAATCTGATGCGTTTATTCTACCAACTTTTTATGGTGAAGGATTCCCAAGAGTTTTACTTGAAGCTGCTGCTGTTGGTTTACCACTTATTTCTACAGATACAGTTGGTGTTAGAGAATTTGGCAAGCACAATAAAGATATTATATTACTAAAACCAAAAGACTCAATTTCATTAGCAGATACAATGATTATGGTCGCTACCAATAAATCCACTGCAGATAAATTAGCAAATAATGCTTATAATAAAGTAAAAGAGTTTAGTTTAGAAAAAATATCTAAAGAATATATAACTATCTTTAATGCTGCTATTAATTATAATTAAAAAATGAAAATCCCTTTTTCTCCACCTTATATTAATGAGGCTGTATTACAAGAAGTTACAAGTGCCTTAGAATCTGGTTGGATTACTACTGGGCCTAAAGTTAAACGATTAGAAGATTTAGTAAGCAAATATACTTTATCATCTAACACGTTATGCGTTAATTCTGCAACATCAGGACTCATGTTGGCATTAAAATGGTATGGTGTTGGAAAAGGTGATGAAGTAATTATTCCGGCTTACACTTATGCCGCAACAGCTCTAGCAGTAATTCATATTGGCGCGACTCCTGTCATGGTAGATGTGGAAAATGATTTCAATATTTCTATTGAAAAAATCAATAATGCAATTACAGAAAAAACAAAAGTAATAATACCTGTAGATATAGCTGGATGGCCATGCGATTATGAAGCTATTAAAATACTAGTTGAAAGTAAAACTAACCTGTTTATTCCTTTAAATAAAAATCAAGAAAAATTAGGAAGAATATTAATCTTAGCAGATTCTGCTCATTCTATTGGAGCTACTTATAAAAATCAATTTTTAGGTTCGGTTACAGATATTACTGTATTTTCTTTTCATGCTGTTAAAAATATCACAACTGCCGAAGGTGGAGCAATTTGCATTAACTTACCTAAACCATTTATTAATCAAGATGAGTATGATTTTTTAAGATGTTATTCCTTAAATGGTCAAACTAAAGATGCCTTCACAAAATCTAAAGCTGGTGGTTGGAGATACGATATTATTTATCCAGGTTTAAAAATTAATATGCCTGATATTCTAGCTGCAATAGGTGTCGCTCAATTACCTGAGTATTTTGAAAGCACTTTAGACAAAAGAAAAGACATTTATAAAGTTTATCACAGCTTTTTCACCAGTAAAGAATGGGCCATTTTACCTCCTTATAAGGATCAGGACAGGGAATCTTCCTGCCACCTTTACGCTTTAAGAATAAAAAATATATCAGAGTCTACTAGAGACACTATAATTGAAAAAATATCTAAACAAGGTGTTGCTGTTAATGTTCATTTCCAACCTTTACCAATGTTAACTATATTTAAAGACCTAGGGTTCGATATTAATGATTACCCAAATGCTTACAAAAACTATAAATGTGAGATATCTTTACCTATCTATCCTCAGTTAAACAAAGAGCAGTTGGGCTATATTTTAAAGAGTGTAGAGAATGCAGTAGAATCAACAATATGATAAAAAGATTATTTGATATTATTTTTTCCTTTTTGGGGTTAATTTTTTTATTCCCCTTATTGGTCATAATTGCCCTCCTAATAAAAATAGAATCTAAGGGTCCTATTTTTTATCTACAAAAGAGAGTTGGCAAACATAATAAGGATTTTAAAATATTTAAATTCAGGACGATGTTTATAGGCTCAGATAAAAAAGGTCTTTTAACACTTGGAGACAAAGATCCTAGAGTTACTAAAACTGGATACATTCTAAGAAAATATAAATTAGATGAATTCCCACAATTAATTAATGTTCTTGTTGGCAACATGAGTTTTGTTGGTCCAAGGCCAGAAGTACGCAAATACATTAACCATTATTCAAAAGAAGATTTAATGATTTTATCTGTAAAACCAGGCATAACGGACTATGCATCTATAGAATTTAGAGATGAAGCAGAATTATTAAAAGCAACAAACAATCCAGAAAAACTATACTTAGAAAGTATATTGCCACAAAAAATTGCTTTAAACAAGAAATATATTAATAGTAAGAATTTGTTTATCGACTTAAACATTATTTTTAAAACCATTCTAACTGTTATTAAATGACAACAAATCCACTTGGATTGTTTAGTTTTTTTGCAGATTTAAAAAACGCACTCACTTTATCATATTACAAATAATCAACCTGCACGTAATCAGTTATTTAAAACTAAATCACTATCCTCATCAGACTTAATGTTATTCGTATTCATAAATTTAAAAAAACCTTTGAACTAAATTATTATTTTTTAAATTATAAGAAATAATTTTTGCCTTCGTTTCATTTCAATGCACAATACAAATCTTATTATAAATAGACCAATTACCTATAAATTAGATAAAAACTCAATACCTTTAATTTATAAAAATGAAAAACGTAGAAATTAGCTAGTCATCGTGTTTTTTTGATGATTGTTATAGAAACGTAGATATTTACTATGGCTAAAAATGTGTCCCTTTTGAATAATAAAATATGGTTATCGTCGCCACACATGAGTGGCCATGAAGAAAAATACATTAAAGAAGCATTTAATTCTAATTGGATTGCTCCATTAGGACCTAATGTAAATGGATTTGAAAATGATTTAGAGTCCTATTTAGAAAACAAAGTACATGTTGCTGCTTTAACAACTGGAACTGCTGCAATTCATTTAGCATTAGTTCTTTTAAATATTAAAGAAAATGATGAAGTAATTTGTCAAACTAAAACATTTGCTGCTTCAGTTAACCCTGTAACTTATTTAAGAGCTAAACCTGTTTTTGTTGATAGTGAAAAAGACACTTGGAATATGTGTCCAGAATTATTGGAACACACCATAAAAGATAGAATGAAAGCTGGTGTAAAACCCAAAGCAATTATTATAATAAACCTATATGGAATGCCATATAAAGTAAAAGAAATAAATACAATTTCTAAAAAATACAACATACCTATTGTTGAAGATAGCGCTGAAGCATTAGGAAGCAGTTATTTTGATCAAAAATGTGGGACTTTTGGAGATTTATCTATATTATCTTTTAATGGAAATAAGATTATAACAACCTCTGGTGGAGGTGCTTTGGTTTCTAAAAACAAAGAAACTAAAGCGAAAATTATTTATTTAGCAACTCAAGCCAAAGAACCTGGTATTGAATATTCTCATGTAACCACTGGTTATAATTATAGAATGTCTAATATTTTAGCTGGGATTGGAAGAGGGCAAATGAAGGTTTTAGATAGACATGTTGAATTTAGAAGAAAAAATTATAATTATTATTTAAAACATTTAGACACAATAGATGATATAAGTTTTTTAAACGAACCCGAAGGGTTCTACTCCAACAGATGGCTTACTTGCATAGTTTTAAAAACAAACCAAATGCGAGATGATATTTTAAAGCTATTAGGAGAAGATAATATTGAAGCAAGACCATCATGGAAACCAATGCATTTACAACCTGTATTCAATCAATATCCGAAATATTTAAATGGTGTTTCAGACGATTTGTACAAGAAAGCACTTTGCCTACCAAGTGGATCTAATTTAACTAAAATTGAACTAAACAGGATTACAAAAATTATTAAACAGTATTTTGAGTAACTATATTAACATACTAAGAAGAATATCAAATAAGTACGCCTCAAAATGGATGGTGCTTCTTTTCGATTTGTGTGTTGTAGCATTTACTTTTTTTCTAGCATATATTATTCGTTATAATTTTGAATTTGTATTCGATTTCAATGTCTTTTTAAAACAAATTCCATTTGTCTTAGCTACAGCTCTAATTAGTTTTATTATTGTAAACTCTCATAAAGGTGTTGTTAGATTTACTGGAGTTAAGGATGTCATTAATATCATTATTGGCATTAATATTTTAGCAACTATCTTAATTGTAATTACATTTTTAAGCAGGAAATTTAATTTTGATAAACTTTTCGATATTCCTGGATCTATAATTTATATCCATTTATTACTAAACATCTTCTTTTTAGTTGGCGTTAGATTCTTTGTTAAATCTCTCTATATAAGTATCGTTACAGATTTTGAAGTTAAGAAATCTGTTTTAATTTATGGAGCTGGAACATCTGGAATGATTACTTATGATGCCGTTACCAACGACCCAAAAAGCAACATTCAAGTAGTTGGTTTTATTGATGATAACGAAAGTAAAACTGGAAAAAAGATTAATTTACTTAATGTTTATGAGCCAGGAAAAATTACCAAAAAATTTATAGAAAAAAACGGTATAGATGAGGTTATTATTTCAATACAGAATGTAGACTCCAACAGATTACTACAAATAACAAGCACACTTTTTGCATTAAATTTAAAAGTAAAAATAGTTCCAGCAGTAAAGAACTGGATAGATGGCGATTTAAGTTTCGGTCAGATTCAAGATCTAAATTTAGAAGACTTATTGGGTCGAGAACCAATAAATATTAAAAACCCAATGCTTAAGGAAGAATATAATAATAAAGTGATTATTGTAACTGGAGCAGCAGGATCCATTGGTAGTGAATTAGTTAGAAAACTATCAAACTATGATTATAAAAAGTTGATTTTAGTAGATAACGCCGAATCTAATTTATACGACCTTCAACAAGAACTACATAGAAATGGCATCACTAATATTATACCAGTCGTAGCAGATATTAGAAATAAAATTAGAATAAATAATGTTTTTGAATTACATAAACCAGAAATAGTATTTCATGCTGCAGCCTATAAACACGTCCCTTTAATGGAGCAAAATCCCTATGAAGCAGTTAGCGTAAATGTAAAGGGAACAAGGAATTTAATCGAATTATCAGTAAAATATGGTATTGATAAATTTGTTTTGATTTCAACAGATAAGGCTGTTAACCCAACAAATGTTATGGGAGCAACAAAACGTATTGCTGAAATGATTGTTTGTTGTCAAAACAATCTTAGTTCTGGAAAAACCAAGTTTATAATTACTAGATTTGGTAATGTATTAGGCTCTAATGGTTCTGTAATACCACTTTTTAAAAAGCAAATTGAATCTGGTGGACCTTTAACAGTAACTCATAAAGATATTATTCGTTTTTTCATGACAATTCCTGAAGCTGCACAATTGGTATTAGAAGCTTCTGCCATGGGCTTAGGGCATGAAATTTTTGTTTTCGACATGGGAGAACCAGTTAAGATTTTCGACCTCGCTGTTAACATGATAACCCTTTCTGGATATAGATATCCTGAAGATATTGGAATTAAAATATCAGGATTACGTCCTGGAGAAAAAATATTCGAAGAATTATTAGTTGATGGAGAAAACACTAAACCAACTTATAATGAAAAAATTATGATTGCAAAATGCAAATCAATTAATATTCCAGATATGGAAAAAAATATTGATGAGTTGTGTAACTTAGGCCCAAATTCACAAAACATTGCTATTGTTTCTAAAATAAAAGATATCGTTTTAGAATATAACCCAAATAATTCTAAATACGACCTTTTAAACATCAAGGATTAGATAAAATACTGAAAATGAAAGCGAAACAAATCAGGCTAATATTTCAAAGACTACTTTTAATTCTAATAATTGTAGTAATATCATCATGCACTTCAAGTAAGGAAATTATATATTTTCAAGATGAACCAATTAACAATTTAGAAACAATCAATTTAACTTCTGATATTGTATACAAACCAAACGATTTAATTACTATAAATGTTTCAGCATTAGACCCAGAAACAGTAAAACCTTTTAATTTACCAGTTATAACCAATAGTATTTCTTCCCTTAGACCAGAAGGAGATATTAAAATGCAAACATATATTGTAGATATTAATGGAAATATTGAATTCCCAGTTCTTGGCTCCATAAAAGTAGGTGAACTTACTAGGATCCAAGCCACACTTATGCTAAAAGAACGAATATCTGAGTATGTAACAGATCCAATTATCAATATAAGGCTTACTAATTTCACAGTTACTGTTTTAGGTGAAGTAAATAAACCAGGCTCTTACACTATTGAAGACGAGAAAATTTCTCTTTTAGAAGCTATTGGTCTTGCTGGAGATTTAACCATACATGGTAAAAGAGAAAATGTATTTTTAATTAGGGAAAAAAATGGTGTGAAACGATTTACTAAATTCGATTTAACTTCTATAAATGTTTTAAATTCTCCAAGTTTTTATTTAGAACAGAATGATGTTGTGTATATTGAACCAAATCCAGCAAAAATCCGTTCGGCTTCTTATAATCAAAACTATATAGTAATCATCTCTGCTATAGGCACTTTAGCTACCATTGCAGCTATTTTAGTTAAATAATTTTTATTTATTTGTATAAATATCATGAGTAAAAAACCCGATTTTAAAGAAATAATCAGCCCATATCTTCATAAATGGAAATTTATAGTTCTGTGTGTTATTGGTTCTCTTTTTTGTGCTCTACTCTACTTGCGCTATACAAATTATCAATATAAAGCTACTGCAAAAATTAAAATAAAAGATGATAAGTCTAGCAGTAAGCTTCCAGAAATATCAACACTTCAAAATTACGGACTTTTTAAAAGTGAAAATAATAATGTCCTTGATGAAATAGAAGTCATCAAATCAAGAACCATTATTGAAGAGGTTATTAAAGATTTAAAATTTAATATTCAATATTTTGTTGAAGGTCGCATAAAAGCACATGAAGAATACAAAAAACCTCCTTTAAACATAACCTTCAGTGCCTCAGACTCTATAGTACATAAAATAGACACAACTTTTAACATTCAAATTAAATCAGCCAATAATTTTATTCTAAAAGGCATTAAGTTTAGTGAAAACTTTTCAATAAACTCAAACGACGACAATGATGATACTGGAATTGTTTATAATTTTGGTGAAAACATACCTACCACCTTTGGCGACATTATAATTACACCAAGAATTGGCGAGTCTTCAACAAAAATTGGAGCTAACATAAAAATTAAAATATCACCATTATCAAGCGTTATTTCTAAATACAAGAACAAAATACTTATTGAAAACCAAGAAATGTCAAATATTCTTAAAATAAGTATTAATGATAATGTTAGAGTAAAAGCAAGACTATTTATTGATAAACTTATTGAAAAATATAATAATGATGTTCAAAATGACAAACAATTAGTTGTTGACGCTACGTCTGATTTTATAAATAACAGACTTGAAATCGTATCGTCTGAATTAGGAGAAGTAGATTTAACTGCCGAAGATATACAACAATCAAACAAGCTAACTGACCTTGCTACTCAGTCAAGCCTGTCTTTACAAAATGAAAGAGAAAATAAAACTAAAATAACAAATACTGCCACCCAGATCCAGTTAATTGATTACATGAATGATCATCTTAATGATAATGAAACTGGAACTGAATTATTACCTTCAAATATTGGGATATCAGATCAATCTGTCGCACAATTAACCAAACAGTATAACGAGTTAGTATTAGAAAAAACCAGGTTGCTAAAAAATTCTAGCGAAAAAAATCCAACGGTTGTTAATTTAACAGATCAAATAAATCAACTTAAAGGGAATCTATCTCAAAGTTTAAATAGCATTAAAGCCACAAACGAAATTACCTACAATTCATTAGTTGATGAAAGCAACAGAATAAGTTCACAAATATATTCTGCACCTAAAAAGCAAAGACAATTTAGAGATATAAAGCGTCAACAAGACATTAAAGAGGCTTTGTATTTGTACTTACTTGAAAAAAGAGAAGAAGCTGCAATAACACATGGTGTCACTTCTCCTAATGCTAAGATAGTTGACAGAGCTTATGCTTCAGGAATGCCTGTAGCACCAAAACAACCGATTGTGATTTTAGCAGCATTAATACTTGGTTTTGGATTTCCAATTGGATTTATTTACTTAATAAATCTACTTGATGACAAGGTTCACAACATAAAAGATGTGAAGAGCATTGTTACAATTCCGTTTATTGGAGACATACCAAAATCTTCTAAAAAGAAACAATTAATCTCTAAAGTAGACTACTCTCCTAAAGCAGAAGCTTTTAGAATGGTAAGAACTAACTTAGATTTTATGCTTCAAAATATTGAAAATAGAGCTAAAGTAATATTTGTAACATCTACCACAAGTAAAGAAGGTAAATCTCACACCTCTATTAATTTAGCTTCATCATTATCATATTCAGAAAAAAAGGTTCTTTTAATTGAAACTGATATTAGAGTACCAAAAGCTACTAATTATTTAGATGTTAAAAACGAATTTGGCTTAACAAATTTTATTGGTAATGTTCAAACACCAATTAATGATGTTATTTTTAAACACAAAGACAATAAATTCTTAGATGTTATTCCATCTGGCACAATACCTCCTAATCCAGCTGAATTATTAATGAGCAATCGTGTTAAAGAACTTTTTGACTATGCTTCTGATAAATACGACTATTTAATTGTTGACACTGCTGCAGTTGGCCTAGTCACAGACACTTTATTAATAAGTAAATATGCAGACTTGTTTATATACGTTGCTAAAGCTAATTACATTACAAAACATCAGTTAGAATTAGCAGAAAGAATGTATGTTGAAAAAAGATTGCCAAACATGACTATTCTGCTTAATGGTGTCAACCATAAAAAAGGTTATGGCTATGGTTATGGTTATGGTACAAGTCCTAACAAAAAGAAGTGGTGGAAATTTTCTTAGTCTAACTAACTTTTCTTCGCTCTTTCTCTTTTGTCAATAACATAAGCTCTCTACCTGTTTGACCAGCAACTGAAGTATTTTCTTCTGCTCTACGTATTAAGTAAGGCAGAACGTCTTTAACAGGTCCAAATGGAACATATTTTGCCACATTATATCCTAGGTTTGCTAAGTTAAAACTAATATGATCACTCATTCCGTACAGCTGCCCAAACCAAACACGATTATCGCTTTTAGAAACCCCCTTTTCTTCCATCATTTCTATAATCTGATAACTACTAGATTCATTATGTGTTCCAGCAAAAAGTGAAATGACATCTAAACGATCAAGAATATACTTGGCTGATGTATTAAAATTATCGTCTGTTGCTGCTTTATTTTCACAAATAGGTGTTGGATAGCCCATTTTATTTGCTCGTTCATTTTCTTTCTCCATATAAGCACCACGTACAATTTTATAACCTAAATAATACCCTTTAGCTTTTGCATGCTCATATTGTTTATTTAAAAAAAACATTCTGTCATGTCGATACATCTGTAATGTATTATAAACAATGGCTTTTTCTGTGTTATATTTCTGCATCATTTCAGACACTAAATCATCTACAGCTTTTTGCATCCAGCTTTCTTCAGCATCAATTAACAACTCAACATCCTTTTCCTTAGCTAACTTACAAACTTTGTGATATCGTTCCACAACTCTATTCCATTGTTCCTGCTCTTCAACTGAAAAGGGTTTTTCTTCACTTTTTTTAGTATATAAATTTGGCTTTCCAAAACCAGTTGGCTTAAAAACAGCTATTGGCATGGCTTCTTTACTTTCAGAAAAATTAATTATTTCAAGTGTTTTTTGAGTAGCAGCATCAAAAAAGGACTCAACTTCTTTCCCTTCAACAGAAAAATCTAATACTGAGCTCACACCTTTTTCATACATAGCATCTATAACTGGCAAACAATCCTTTTCGTTAATACCACCACAAAAATGATCGAATACAGTTGCTCTTATCACACTATCTACAGGAAGATTCGCTTTAATTGCAAAATTACTTAATGCTTTTCCCACCTTGACTAAAGGTTCGAATGAAATCATTTTAAACAAAAGGTAAGCTCTATTTAGCTCTGAATTACTTTTTAACGAAAAAGCAATTTCTGTATTATCAAAAATCCGTTCTTTAGACATCTCGAAAAATTATATACAAATATAATTATAGTATCTCTACTTTATTATAAAAAAATCTCTAATTTTCACACATTAATTTACTTTAATAAAGCATGAATTCAATCGAGACTAAAGACTGTATAATATATTTTAATTCAGAGTGTTACAAGCAAATCAACACCCATTTGCAAAAAAGTAATTATTCAAAAATATTCGTGATTGTTGACGAAAATACACATGAATATTGTTTACCAAAATTTTTAAGTCTTTTAGAAACCAATTTAGTCATTGAAATTATTGAAATTGAATCTGGTGAGATAAACAAAAACATAGACACTTGTTTAGGAGTGTGGAATGCACTATCTGAACTTGATGCAGACAGAAAAAGTCTAATAATAAATCTTGGTGGTGGAGTTATTACAGATTTAGGAGGTTTTATAGCTTCAACATTTAAACGTGGTATAGATTTTATACATGTTCCAACAACCTTGTTAGCAATGGTAGACGCCTCTATTGGAGGTAAAAACGGTATTGATCTAGGACATTTAAAAAATCAGATTGGAGTTATAAATCCAAGCAAAATGGTTTTAGTTGACACTTCCTTTTTGAACAGTCTGCCAGAAAACCAGATGCGATCTGGTATAGCAGAAATGCTAAAACATGGATTGATTTTCAGTGAAGTATATTGGGATAAATTTCAATTAGTAAAAGAACTAGACGTACAAACGTTAAACAAATTAATCTATGAGTCTATAGAAATAAAAAAAACGATTGTTGAAAAAGACCCTTTTGAGAACAACCTTAGAAAAACTTTAAATTATGGCCACACTCTTGGTCATGCCATTGAATCATATTATCTAAGTAATCCAAATAAAACACCTCTATTACATGGTGAAGCTGTTGCAATAGGCATGATTTTAGCAACATATATTTCCACAGAATTAACAAATTTTAGTAAAGAAGAATGTTCAAAAATCAAAGACACTATTCTACAAATTTTTGACCATAAAAAAGTTCTTGAAGAAGATTTTCATGCTATCATTGATCTCTTAAAATTTGACAAAAAAAATGAACATGGTAATATAAATTTTGTCCTTTTAAAGAAGATTGGTGACACCAAAATTAATTGTCAAGTTGAAAACAACTTAATCATACAAGCATTCAATTATTATAATTCTTGATTTTCAATTAAAAAAAAATATAACTTTAAAAAAATTGCTAGAGTAAAAGCAAATGCTATTTTCTTAATAATTAAAGCTTTTAGCGATGATGATGTAATTACGTTAAATCATAAAAACGAAATTATTGAAGCTGTAGAAGTACATCTAAAAGACAGTGCTTACCTAGTAAAGGCTAGCTAGTAAAGGCTAGCTAGTAAGCTACATTACACAATGACAAATTTTGAAAATCTTGAAGAAGTTGAAGTTCACGACTTAGTTCATGTTGCTGTAAATGAAGATGTTAAGAGCGGATCATTTAAAAAA
>Ga0209345_10000232_pt1 | contig 77276 bp, 67 predicted proteins | sample Cruoilmetagenom7_FD_187294 | JGI IMG/M metagenome (GOLD analysis project Ga0209345, IMG submission 187294) | Oil polluted marine microbial communities from Coal Oil Point, Santa Barbara, California, USA - Sample 7 (SPAdes) (version 2) | ecosystem: Environmental > Aquatic > Marine > Oil seeps ... | reverse complement strand
TGATTTCTGAAAAAGAGGTCGTTCAAAAAGCTAAAAAAATGCTAGATGATGGAGCTACCTTTTTAGATGTTGGAGGATATAGTTCGAGACCAGGAGCAGATTTTGTTTCAGAAGAAGAAGAATTAAATAGAGTTATTCCTGTGATTCAACTTCTAATAAAAGAATTTCCTGAAGCAATCATTTCGATTGACACGTTCCGAAGTAATGTAGCCGAAAAAGCTGTTTTAGCAGGAGCTGCTATAGTGAATGATATTTCTGGCGGAAACCTTGACGAGCAAATGTTTGAAACCATTGCAAGCCTTAAAGTGCCATATATCGCTATGCACATGAGAGGTACGCCAAAAACCATGGCAAGCCTAACTAAATATGAAGATATTACGAAAGAGCTTATTTATTATTTTTCTGAAAAAATAAATAAAGCAACGAGTCATGGGATAAAAGATATCATTATTGATCCTGGATTTGGATTTGCAAAAACACAGGAACAAAATTTTGAATTGATGAATCATCTAGAATTATTTAACCATTTAGAAGCACCTCTTCTTGTTGGAATTTCTAGAAAATCGATGATTTACAAAACATTAGCTAATTCCCCTAAAGAAGCACTTAACGGAACTACAGTTCTACATTCAATAGCACTTTTTAAGGGAGCACATATTTTAAGGGTTCACGATGTAAAAGAAGCAAAAGAATGCATAACTTTAATACAAAACCTAAAAGGTAAGCCATAAATTTTAAAAATTTAATACCTTTACAAAAAGCCGAAATCCATTGGAATTATTAGACATTCGCATCATAGATATTGTTGATATTGTACTTGTTGCATTTCTATTGTATTACATCTACAAATTAGTAAAAGGTACTGTTGCGATCAATATTTTTATAGGAATTGTAATCATTTATGGCATTTGGAAACTTACCGAATCACTTGAAATGGAGCTATTTAGTAAGATTCTTGGTGGTTTCTTAGGTGTTGGTATGTTTGCTTTAATTGTAGTCTTTCAGCAGGAAATTAGAAGATTTCTTTTAATGTTAGGTTCAACAAATTTTAGTGCCCGCAAAAAATTTATCAAACAATTTCGTTTACTATCTAAAGAAAGTGAAGTTACAACCAATGTCTCAGCTATTGTAAAAGCATGTAAGACGATGGGAAGCACAAAAACGGGAGCTTTAATTGTTGTTGAGAGAAACAACAGTCTTGATTTTATTAAAAATACAGGAGATAAAATGAACGTTGAAGTTAATCAGCCCATTTTAGAAAGTATCTTTTTTAAAAACAGCCCATTACATGATGGAGCCATTATTATAGAAGATAATTTTATTACGGCCACGCGTGTTATTTTACCTGTTTCTAATGATCTTAAAATTCCTGCTCGATTTGGATTACGACATAGAGCTGCAGTGAGTATTACTGAAAAAACCGATGCAATTAGCTTGGTTGTTTCTGAAGAAAACGGAAATATTTCTTATTTAAAAGATGGTGACTTTGTTCATTTCGAAAACCTAGAAGCATTGTACAACCTTATAGAAAATGATTTATCTTAAAATTGTCTCTTATATATTTTCTTCAGCCATAAATTGGACTTCATAAAGATTTTTGTAGTAACCATCTTGTTTTTTAAGTAGCTCTTTATGAGTACCCATTTCAACAATTTTCCCTGCATCCATCACAATTATCTTATCTGCTTTTTTAACGGTAGCAAGACGATGTGCAATCACGATTGAAGTTCTACCTTTAGTTAATTTATCGGTAGCTTGTTGTATCATTTCTTCGGAATAAGAATCGATTGATGAAGTTGCTTCGTCTAAGATTAAAATACTAGGATTACTCACATAAGCTCTTAAAAATGCTAATAACTGTCTTTGTCCAGAAGACAACATGGCTCCTCTTTCTTTTACATTATAATGATATCCTTTAGGCAAGGACATAATAAATTTATGAACACCAATATCTTTTGCTGCATTCATTGTTTCTTCTTCAGAAATCTCATCATTATTTAAGGTAATATTATTCAGAATTGTATCCGCAAACAAAAACACATCTTGCAACACAACTGCTACATGACTCCGTAATGATTTTAATGAATACTCTTTTATTGAAACATCATCGATACAAATATCGCCACCGTTAAGTTCATAAAAACGAGATAATAGATTAATAATCGTAGATTTTCCTGCTCCCGTAGCACCAACAATTGCAACTGTTTCTCCAGGTTGTACATTGAAAGAAATTCCTTTAATTACTTCTTCCCCTTCAATATATGAAAAGTGAACATCTTTAAATTGAATTGCCCCTTTGGTATTCAACAATTCTTTTGTTCCTGAATCATCTATATGCGCTTCGGTATCCAAAACATCGAATACTCTTTTTGCAGCTACCATTCCCATTTGAAGGGTATTAAACTTATCAGCAATTTGACGTAAGGGTCTAAATAACATCTGTGACAATTCGATAAAAGCAACAATTAAACCTAGCGTAATTACTCCTCCTTCGGCTGCATTTAAACCACCGTACCACACCACTAAACCTATTGCGATAGATGAAGACATTTCAGCGATTGGAAAGAATATGGAGTTATACCAAACTGTTTTTACCCAAGCTTTTTTATGTTTTTCATTAATGGCTTTAAACTGATTATATTCGGTTTCTTCACGAGTAAAAATCTGCACTATTTTCATTCCCGTAATTCGTTCTTGTACAAACGAATTTAAATTAGAAATTTGCAATCTCACTTCTTCGAAAGCAACTTTCATTGCTCTTTGAAAAATTCTCGTTGCGTATAATATTATAGGTAAAATAGAAAACACAATCAATGACAATTGCCAACTTTTATACAACATAAACCCAATAATCATCCCCATTTTAAGCAAATCGCTAATAATCATAAAGAGTCCTTGACTAAAAATACTAGAAATTGTTTCTATATCACTTACTGCTCTTGTCGTTAACCTACCTACTGCACTCGTATCATAATATTTTAACTTAAAACTCAACATTAATTTAAAGAGTTTTAATCGAATATCTCGAATAACATGTTGTCCCAACCAATTTGCAAAAAAGATAAAGGTGAACATAAATAATGCTTCCAAAATCAACGCTGCAACCATTAATGATATGTAAAACGCTAAATTTTCACCATCCTGAGGCACTATAGAGTTGTCTATGGTTATTTGCAATAAATAAGGGCGCATTACTCCTAGCGCTGACATTATGATGGCTGCAAAAGCAACATAATAGTAAGTAAGTCGATACGCATTGGTATATCCCAACAACCTTCTAAAAAGTTTAAAATCGAATGCCTTACCTGAATCTGCCATATATAATCCTATACTCTAGGGATCTTTAATTTGTTATTTTAAAATTGAATTAGGGTATTCAATTTTAGTGAGAAAAAGTCCATGTGCTGGAGCAGAAGCTCCTGCTTTTGTACGATCCTTACTTTTAATAATTTCATGAAAATCTTGTAGTGAAGTTTTTTCAAACCCAACATTTAACAAGGTTCCCACAATTGCTCTTACCATATTTCTCAAAAAACGATCTGCTGAAATAGTAAAAATTAATTGATTATTTTCTTCTTTCCAATACGCTTCATTGATACTACAATTATACGTTTTTACATCGGTATTAGATCGTGAAAAGCATTGAAAATCTTTATAGTCCAATAAAGATTTCGCAGCTTCATTCATTAATGAAACATTGGGTTTTTGATGAATTAAATAGGCAATTTCTTCTGAAAAAGGGTTCTTCTGAAGTGAAATCACATATTCATATTCTCTTCTTGAAGCATCAAAACGTGTGTGTGCATCTTCTTTTACTTCAAAAATATCTTGTACAGAAATATCTTTCGGAAGAAATGAATTCAATCTAAATAAAAACCTTGTAAAATTTTCAATCGCATCATAATCGAAATGTGCAAACATCTGTTTTGCATGAACTCCTGAATCTGTTCTACCTGCTCCTGCAATTTTTATTTCTTTCCGAAGTAAGGTAGATAAAATTCTATCTAAAACTTCTTGTACAGAAATTGCATCAGGTTGAACTTGCCATCCATGATAATTTTTTCCGTTATATGCTATTTCTATAAAATATCGCAAGTATTCTCTTATTTTTGCCTAGCAAAGATACATAAAGCTATGCTTGAAAAATTTCTTAGAATCTTAAAGAACTGTGAAAAAAATATTACTTCTTTCCGACACACATAGTTATATCGATGAGGCTATTTTAAAGCATGTTCGCAATGCTGATGAAGTGTGGCATGCAGGAGATATTGGCAACTTAAAAGTAACCGATACTATTAAAATAATGAAACCTCTTAGAGCTGTTTATGGAAACATTGATAATGCTGAAGCTCGTTTGGAATTTCCATTACACCAACGTTTTTTATGCGAACAAATAGATGTTTGGATCACACATATAGGAGGTTATCCTGGACGATATAGTCCAGCGATTAGAGAAGAAATTTATGCAAATCCACCAAAACTATTTATTACAGGGCATTCGCATATTTTAAAAGTAATGTCTGATAAAAAAAGAGGTTTGTTGCATATGAATCCTGGTGCTATTGGTATTCAAGGGTTTCATAAAGCTAGAACCATGCTTCGGTTTGAAATTGATGGAAAAAATATTCAAAACCTAGAAGTGATTGAATATAAGAGATAAAAAAACCCTAAAAGGTGGCATCCTTTTAGGGTTTTCAACTAATATACTAAGATAAGGTTTATCGTAACCTATCGACAGATTTTACAAGGTCTTCATCCCTTTTGATGGCTTTATTAGCCAACACTAAAAAAACGATAGAAATGATGGGAAGTAACACCCCAATACCCTTCTCTGAAACCAAAGTCTCTCCGGATAGCGTTAGTGATCTGTATACGAAAACTCCCAGTAATACAAAGTTTAATATGATACTTAAGCGATTTAATACAAATTGTAATTTACGCTTTTTAAAATTTAATATTGAAAACAACGTTAAAGCAATAGATCCAAAAATTAAACCCATAACAAGAGGTTCGTTTTGGTTAATTACTAATTGGTCTGCTTCATCTTTAATAATAGGAAACCATAGGTATAAGGCTCCCATAATAAGGATTGAAATTAATAAATAAACCGTTTGAATACGTTGTAACATATAATACTTAGATTATAGATTGCGAAAATAGGCTTTCTTTTTAAAAAATTAAATACAAAGTTTAAAATATTGTTGTATAATTGCAGTAACAATCCGTAACCAATTCAATTAAGGTTACTTAGTCTTCAACTTAATTTTCCAATTTATTTTTCTTCAAAAAAGAATTGAATAGAATAAAATTTAAATACATAACAGTACATGTTAGAAATTTCAGAATTAAAAACAAAGAAGCTACCTGAATTACAGGAGCTTGCTAAAGCTTTAAAAGTACCTAAATACAGAAGCTTAAAAAAATTAGATTTAGTATATCAAATATTAGATTATCAAGCAGCTAACCCAACAGCGGTTAAAGCTGTATTGAAAGCTGACGATAATTCAAAACCCGTTGAAACACCTCAACCCTCTTCAGAAAAGAAAGAAGAACCTAAAAAACAGGTAAATCAGCAGCCAAAACCACAAAGAGTTAATCGCCCAAGAAAACAAAGAGTTGATCCTCGCAATCAAAATGATTCAAAGGAAGTCGATTCAATTAAAAATCAAGAAAACAAAAAGCCTCAAGAGGTAAAAGAATCTACAGAACAAAAAGATTCGAATAAAAATAATCCTCAAGCTAAAAAAGAGGAAAACAATAGACCAAAACCTGTACAAAGAAAACAGGAAAATAAACCTCAAGCTAAAAAAGAGGAAAACAAAGGACCAAAACCTGCACAAAATAAGCAGGAAAATAAACCGAGACATCAAAACCAACCTAATCAACACAAAGGAAAAGACGGTAATAAAGACACTAGAAATAGATATCGTCAACCTGATTTTGAATTTGATGGTATTATTGAAAGTGAAGGTGTTTTAGACATCATGCAGGATGGGTATGGTTTTTTACGTTCTAGTGATTACAATTATTTATCATCTCCTGATGATATTTATGTGTCGCAATCACAAATTAGATTATTTGGATTAAAGACAGGTGATACTGTTTTAGGTCAAGTTCGCCCTCCAAAAGAAGGTGAAAAATACTTCCCTTTAATTAAGGTGAATAAAATAAATGGACAAAATCCAAACGTAGTACGTGACCGTGTAGCTTTTGAGCATTTAACTCCTTTATTTCCAGATGAAAAATTTAACCTAGCTGATAAACAATCAAATATTTCAACAAGAATAATTGATATGTTTGCTCCTATCGGAAAAGGGCAACGTGGTATGATTGTATCACAACCAAAAACAGGTAAGACTGTTTTATTAAAAGATATTGCAAATGCAATTGCTGCAAATCACCCAGAAGTTTATCAAATAATTTTATTAATTGATGAACGTCCAGAAGAGGTGACAGACATGCAACGTAATGTTCGCGGTGAAGTTGTAGCTTCTACCTTCGATAAAGAAGCTGTAGAACACGTACGCATTGCAAATCTTGTTATTGAAAAAGCAAAACGATTAGTAGAATGTGGTCATGATGTAGTAATCTTATTAGATTCAATTACACGTTTAGCTCGTGCTTATAACACAGTTCAACCTGCAAGTGGTAAGATATTAAGTGGTGGTGTTGATGCAAATGCTTTACACAAACCAAAACGTTTCTTTGGAGCTGCACGTAACATTGAAAATGGTGGGTCTTTAAGTATTATTGCTACAGCACTTACTGAAACTGGATCTAAAATGGACGAGGTTATCTTTGAAGAATTTAAAGGAACTGGTAATATGGAACTTCAATTGGATAGAAAAATATCTAACAGAAGAATATTCCCTGCAATCGACCTTACTTCTTCAAGTACACGTAGAGATGATTTATTATTGGATGAAAAGAACATTCAACGTATGTGGGTATTGCGTAAATACTTAGCAGACATGAATCCTGTTGAAGCCATGGAATTCATTAATGATCGTGTAAAACAAACTCGAAATAACGAAGAATTTTTAATGTCTATGAATAGATAATAAATATTCTAAACGATAAAAAAAAGCCTAACAATTATGTTAGGCTTTTTTGTTTTATATACTTTTTTGCAATGTACCATTTCGCCATTCTCCTTTTTTCTCGTTTAAATCTTTATCTAAAAAGTAGCCTAAGCCATTATACTTTCCTTTGTCCCATTCACCAGCATAATAACCCCCGTCTTTAAAGAAAAAACGACCTTGTCCATGAAATTGATTGCTATTATTAAACATTCCTTCATACTTATCGCCTGAAGAAAATTCATAAGTTCCCATAAACATGTTTCCGTTTTTAAAGAATCCTATAAACGAATCACCATTTTCCCATACCATTTTTCCATATTGATTTACACAATTTCCAGAAACACAACCAATCGATACTCCAGAATTTGAATAATACGCATATTCTTTTTCTAATTGACTTAATTTGTATTCACCATATTTAAAATCGTCATCTTTAACAATATAACCCAATCCCTGAATGAATCCATTTTTATACTGTCCAATCATATCTTGATTCACTCCTATAAACACTCCGTAACCTGTCATTTTAGCTTTTTCCCAAAAGCCTATATATTTCCCTCCTTCATTATTCCAAACAAACATTCCATATCCATTACGTATACTATTAGACCAAAATCCAGTATAGGTTCCATGTGAAAACTTTTTCTTCCCCCAACCATTTTTACAATTGCCGCTAATACAACCTTCTGTATTTTTAGAAGTTTGTGGTGGTGTTATTTTTGGAGATTTTTTTGATGAAGATGAATTAGAAAAATATGTAATATTTCTTCTACTAAATACATTTTTAGTTGAACTATTTACTAATTGATACCAATTATCTTTAGCATCATATTTATTATAATAAGTTCCTGAACTTCCTAATGAATTCCCTTTTGCATCATAATAACTATAAAGTGTCTGTGGGATACCTTCTGGATAGCTTATGAATTCTTTTACCTTCGTAATATCATTTTCTTTTGTATAAGAATATATTGTAGATAAGGTTACTTTATTATTTTTATCATACTGTTCTTTTAATATAACTCTGTTTAAACCGTCATATCTATAGGCAGTAGCAACTCTATTTTCTCCCATGACTGTGGTTGAAATCCAAAGCCCATCACTATTATATGCAAATTGTAAACCTCCACTTCCGTCAGAATAAATCTTCTCAACAATCCATCCTTTTCTATTGGTTTTAAAATTAGTAGTAACTGTACCAATATCTAATTCATTTATTGAATTATACAAATGCCCATTTGAGTCGTAATAGTATTTAGTATAGCCTGAATATTCTCCTGTATCAGAATCTAATTGCCCTTTTTTATCATAATTATATACAGACTCTCCAAAAAAACCATTAATTGTAAATTTTTTAACATCACCTTTTAAATGATTGTGATTGAGTGTATGTTCAACAGGAATAGGATTAACTGGTGTTTTTGCCCAATCAATTTTGTACTGAGAGTAGGTTGCATTATTTGTAAAAACAAATGTTATAATTAACAATAGTGTTTTAATTTTCATAATAAGTATATTTTAATTCCTTGTATTCTTGTCCGTTTTGGTTGATTAAAGATAACGGATTCCCTTGTATATCAAAAGAAAGTGATTTTGCTTTTAAAACTCCTCCCATATAATATCCATTCTTATAATAATGTCTAGAAGTTTGTCCATTCTTTTTTGCATGAATTGTTAAAAGTTCATCATCATATTTATAAGTAAATATGGTATGAATGGTTATGTGTGGATATATTATTTTACTCTCTGAAACTCTTCCTTCCAGATCATATACGTATTCTTCTTTTTCGCTTCCTTCTGAAGTTTTTGATTTAGCCATTAATTGTTTTTTGTCATCATATTTAAAAACTGTTACCGTACTATTGCTATTAAATTTGTTGACTATTTTTCCTTCTGAATTTTTTACATTAATAGACTCTCCATTCTTTTTAATCGTAACAAGCTGACCATTATTATATTCATACACAGTTTGTTTACCAAGAATATCGGTCTTTTTAGTTAAGAAGCCCTCTTCGTTAAAATAATAGGTTCCATAACCACTATTAAATTCTTTTACATTTCCTTTTAGTTGAAAGTGATTTAAAGTATACTTTTCAGGTATCGGATTTAAAGGAGCATTCACCCAATCAATATTGTATTGCGCATGAATAATACTGCTTACAAATAGAAATAATAATAAAATTGAATTTTTCATTTAGTTAAGGTTTTTACAAGAACTAAAATAGCTCAAGTGTAAAACAAAAAAAATACGGCAGTTGCCGTATTTTTTTGTTCTGAGCATGAAAGATTATTTTAATTTTTCAAATCTTTAACTAATGTATTGTTATCCCACATTCCTATTTGTTGTTCTAAATCTGAGTTATGATAATATCCTTTTCCATGCATGTTTCCATTACTCCATTCGCCACCATAATAACTTTCATCTTTATAAAAATAGCGTCCCATTCCATGAAATTGATTACTACTATTAAACATTCCACTATACTTTTCTCCATTTGCAAAAGTATAAGTTCCCAGGTATAAGCTACCGTTTTTAAAGAAACCCGTAAATGAATCACCATTGTCCCATTTCCATCTTCCATATGTATTTTGACAATCACCCGCAGTGCAACCTGTTTCTACATTATTAGTATAAAAATCGTAGGTTGTTGAAGCTGTTCCGTCAGAAAAAATTCCCTGTGTCCATTCTTTTCCATACACAGTAATTCCTAATCCGTTCAATTTTCCGTTTCGATATTGACCAATTACATTATCGTTATTATCGGCTATATACACACCATAACCGTCCATTGTATCATTGTTCCAACTACCAATATATTTTCCTATATCATACCATTTATATAAACCATAACCATGTTTTTTTCCATTTTCCCAAAAACCATCATAATGGGCATTTTCATATTGAAATTTACCCCAACCATTGGTACAATTACCTCTAACACAACCAGATTCTGCAGTTGATGAAGATGAACCTCCAGAAATCATTTCAACAGGTGTAAATACAAATGAAGCCATGGTATAATACCCTTTTAAACGATATGTTTTTACACCATCCTTTTTAACAATAAGGTCATTTCCATCTGCTTCAGTTGTAGTATTGTCATAATTAATTGCTTTTCCTTTTTGAATAATTCCGTACGATGCTTTCTCTACATCTCTATACCAATACGTTTGTGTTGGAGTATATTTCATTTTGGTAATAGATTTAGCTCCCCAGTTTGAAAAATTTCTAATTCCATCAAAATAATAACATGCATTGTTTTCTTCTAAATAATAAACATAGCTTCCTTTAATATTTGAATATTCACCAGAATTATATTCATTATCAAAATAAGCACCAAATGAATGTTTATTCGTTAAATAAAAATCATTACCAACATTAGTTGCTAGTTCAACAGCGTTTCCTCTAGAACCATTAGAAGCATTTTTAAAATCTGCTAATAAATATATTGTTCTTGAGTTTTTATCTAGTACACCTAAGGTATCTGTTGATAAATATAACAAGTCTTTTAAATTGCTTAATGGTCTACCATTCTTATCTTTTATTGTATACTCAATCTCACCTGTTTTTGTCCAAGTAGCTCCTGAAGTATTAACAGGGTTTGTTGGTGTATTCGTTCCTCTTGGAGTTGGAACTTGTGCATAACTACTGAATATTGAGCAGCAAAAAATTAAAATTAATAGTTTAAAATATCTCATAATATAATGGTTTAACGTTAGGTTAAATTACTTACTTTTTTTAAAGAAAAAAAATAAGGCATTTGACCTATTCTTAAAATGGTTCTTTATTTTGTTAAAATTAATGAAATTATCCCTAAAATAACTGTAACAATTATTATGAAATAATTAATAAGTGTAAATGAATTTTTTAGCCATGATTTTTGAGCATTTACAGTAAAAGTCAATCCTAATATTAACGAAGGCACAGCAACTATCAAAGAAAATAAATACGCCCAAAAAGAGATTGTCATTAAAGAAAGCACAGAAAATATTAAGCCTAAAATATGATATACTAAAGCTTTCTTTTTTTCTCTTGCAACACCATACTTTTTAAGAATAATATATCTTATTATAAAATAGATTAATGCTGTTAAAAATATACTAGGAATTAAAAAAAAGAGACTCATTATAAAACTATACAGGCCAGAACTACTTACATCATAAGGATTATCTGCCTGATAATTGGTTAGATTTTCAATATCAATTTTTGAAAACTCATTAATTTCATTAAAATAATGTTCTGCTTTTTCAGTAGTAGCTAGAAAATCAAATTCTTCAATTCTTTCACCATAATTTATGACAATATTATCTTTTGGTGTTGGCGAAAAACTATTTTTTTCAGCAATCAAAATAGTTGACGCTTCATTCGTGTTTTTTTTCCAATCTAAAGATTGAGAGATCCCGTGTACATCTTCTAAAGTAAGTCCTTCTTTTAATTCAACTTTAAATTCTGCATTTGTAATAGGTTGCTTCCAAACATTTCCAGACTCCAATAAGTATATAAAAGCATTATGATTGTCTTTATTATACCCTTCTCTAATATGAGCATTATTGGTGTTTACCATGAAATACACATCAATTGCTGTTGTCTTATTTGGTGAAAATGTATTTTCCCAAACATACCAGTTTTCATTATTAAATGTTTCTGAATTCGTTTGCTCAGAAACAATAGGTTTTTCAATGATAGGAAGTACTTTCCCTTCTTGAATAGCTTTTATTTTATACAAACCATCAAATGTTACTAAATTTAGTTTTCCAAAATGATTTCCTTCATATATTCCATTCACAGGATAACCAACTTTAATTGAAACCGTATCGGATGTTTCATTTTTCATTTGGTATTCTCCTTTTACAATGGCAAAACCTGGGTACAACTGCATGCTTATTTTTTCAGAATGCATCTGAATTTTTTTAAAACTCAAACTATCCTCAGGAAATAACAAGTGATACCCGCCTCCACCTGCATTCCATACCCCTGGCTGCGCTGCATTTGAAAGAAAAAGAAGCATTATAATTATTAAAGAAAAAGAGCTAACTAAAAGTTTATAATATTTCATTTTAATGATGTTTTTATATCAATTTTTAATAAAAAAAACCGTCTAAAACATTAGACGGCTTACATTGTAATAGTTGATATTATTACAATTAGATCTAACTTGGTTAGTTAGAATTTACTTTTTTAGATCGTAAACAAAAATACTGTTGTTATCTGCTTTGTAATATAAAAGACCTCCAAAGTCATCTACTTGGTATTGTGGTTTTTTATCTTTTAAAATAATTTCTTTTTCTTTAGCCCCAGAATCTTTATTCAGTTTTACTAAGCCAACACCATCATCTAATTTTGTTAAAACAAATCGAGCATTTGCAGTTGCTGAAGTTGCTTTAAAACGTTTTAACATTTCTGCTACAGAAGCACCAGCTGCACCAGCCATTGCGTCACCCATATCATTATAAGATTCTCCTCTAGATGTGTAATACCCCAATCTATTTCTATTTCTATTCGCTTCACCATAAGCTGCTGCTGCTGTTGCCGCTGTTGCAACTGCTGTTATTCCCATTAATATAGCTCCAAAGGCACTTTTTCCAGGCGCTCTATAATATTCATGCCAATCTTGAGATCCTTCCCAATTAAGCATTCGCATGTTTTGAGAAGATGTTAAAAGGATTCCTCCATCTCTAACTTCAACACTTGTTGGGTCTTCTTTTCCATCAAATTTAGATTCAGCTAGTGTTTTTACATCACCAGTAGAAGCATCAACTGAAAATAATTCCTCATCTGCACTAATTAAATAGCGTAAATTTTTACTATCATAAGCAGAGCTTACAGCATCTTTTCTTTTATATTTTAAGGGCTTCTTCCAGATTTGATCACCTGTTTCAAGATTTACTATATTTGAATCTTCCGAAGTAATATAGATTAAACCCTGATCTGTTTGTGACATTGTTAGTATGTTCTCTCCCGTTTTTAATGGCTTTTTAAACAAAGTTTTTCCGTCGAAAGATATTTTATTAATTCCTCCTTCATAAATTCCGAATAAAATTCCATCGTCCATGATATAAAAATGTTGAACATAGCCTTTTGTTTTAGGAGCTTTTTCCCATAAATCATCTCCAGTGGAAGCACTTAAGAAAGCAATTTTAGATTCTGCTCTTGAAGAAGCCAATTTTGCTAATCCTTTTTTACCTGAATTATCTACATTACTAACTACTGCAATTCCTTGTGGTAAAATTTCAAAATTTACAACTCCTCCTTTTACTTTTTGTGGATCTTCCCATAATAGGTTTCCGGTTGAAATATCAACTTTATGTATTTTAGTATTTGATCCATTTGCACTAGCTGTAAAAGCATACAACTCTTTACTATCAGCATCTTTTGCCATCCAGCTCGCATTTTTAAGATCATTTTGCCATGAAACATTTCCAGAATTCATATTAATTTTCATGATTCCTTTTGTCGTTGGCACCATAAGTTCATCACCAATCAACATTGATCTCCCACAAACAGCCTGACCTCCTTTAAATTTAAAGAAGCTTATTTGATCTCCAGTAATTAGATCGTAAATAGCAATCCCCATTGCATATTTTTCAGAAGCACGGCGCTGTCCGCTTATTATGAGCTTATTGTGAGGCATCAATACATTTGAAGTAGAAACAGCTTTCCAACCATTTTTTTCAGTACTAAAAAGAACTTTTCCAGACATGTAATCTATTACTGCGGTTTTTGTAGTCATACCACCAAATCCTGTTTGTCCTACAGTTACATAGGGTGCATTTGGAATAAAATTTAATTCCTCAGGTTTTACTCTACCGTAATCTGTAAAATTAAATAAGATATCGTTTGAGCCAGATTTTATACCTACTAAACCATCATTGGTAGCTACCACTAATGGTCCTCCTTGCGTGATGGTCATTTCGTTAATTTTTGCACCAACATCATAACGAAAATCTGGTGTTTCTGCTTTTTGTGCCATTGCCGTGGATGCAATTAGTAAACAAATAAGCATTTTTAAATACGTTGAAGTTTTCATAATTAAAGATTTTAATATCATGCTCAAAGATGCCGTATTAATAAACTTATCACAATACGTCAATTGCCCTATTATTTTTGTTAGGCATTAATAAATAGCGTGTTATAAATAATAAAACCGGAAATAAAAACATAGTTTCATTCCCGGTTTCCACGTAAAAACCTCAACACTGAGATTTTCTTATATACTATTCAATAATTGCTTTAAAGCTACCATCAGTAATATTTTTTGTCGATTGAGCTTGTGCATTAAACCCTTCAAAAGAAAATGTTCCTTCTATTGTTGTTCCATCATCAGAGATTACTTCAAGAGTACCTGATCCAATATCAAAAGTTGACATCCAGGCATTAGCAGGCAATGTTAAATATGTTAATGAATTAACATTAGATATACTGTTACCTGTTTGATAAATACCTACTCCTGTGTAATCATTTATGGTAGCTCTAATTGTTTCACCACTATTATTTCCTCCATGTACAATTAACACACCATTACTTGTTGTTGCAGAAACGATAACTGCAGGATCTTGAGCTGCTTCAAAATTAGCGCCATCTATCTTTGCTGTCAAAAATTCTGCACCTCCCTGGCCACCTCCATCATCATCATTGTTATCGTCATCACTACTACATGAAGTAAATACCATTGCTAAACATACTATCGATAAATAAATTGTTTTTCTTAAAGTTTTCATTTGTTGAGTTTTAATTAATATGAAGCAAAGATGCCCCAGAACCCAACTGTATACAATACGGCAATTGCCCTATTCTAAAATTTTATATGTGAATATCGCTTACTCAAAGCATCCATTTTTTCCTTCAAACCATTTAAAAATAACTCATGAGCTTCACTTTTCGAGTTGAAAGGTATGTGTTGTAAACCTGTTTGAATTGTAGAAATTTCTTTCTGTATAGCCTTTGTTTCTTCAGCAATCCATACATTTTTAAAAGCTTCCCAGATAATTGAAATAGCAGTTTTATTTGGGTGAATTAGGTCTTCATTATAAAAACGATAGTCTCGTAGTTCATCCATCATTATTTCAAATGAAGGAAAATAATAAATTCTATTTTTAGTAGAAACCTCTTTATGTAAACTTGTTATTAAATGCGCTTTACTGCGCGTGTTTTCTATTGCTCCATCTTTTATATGTCGAACTGGTGAAACGGTAGTAATAACATTTACTGTTGGATTAATCGCTTTTATTAAGGTAATTGTATTGTCAATACTTGCTGAAATTTCTTCTTCGGAAAGAATTTCTTTTAAAAATTTATTCTGAGGTACTTTATAGCAATTTGTTACAATAGAATCTGTTTCAATAAACCGATACACCCAAGAAGTTCCGTAGGTAAAAATAATATGTGAAGCTGATTTTAAATATTCATTTAACTGAAGAAGTCTTTTATTTAAATTCTTCAAATAAGCATCCTTTTCTATTTCTGAAAGCTCCGAATGAACTTCATAACAACACCAACGTTCGTTGTAATAAAAAATGTCATCTTCCGTAAAAAAGGCTTCGTTAATCGCACGAGTCACTAACTTCTCAATTGCGATTGGATGAAAAAATATTCCGAAGGGATTCACTAAGTTTTGAAACTTAAAATATTCAATTTTTTCACCAATATTGTCCGAAAAACAAGATCCTAACAATAACACTTTAGAAGAATAATCGATTTGATTTTTCTGGGGTTGTAGTGCTATTTTAGTTTGCAGTTTCATAGCTATATTATATAGTCTTTTGCTTTTGCAATAGCTTCAGAAATTCCAGCTGGATTTTTTCCTCCTGCGGTTGCAAAGAATGGTTGACCTCCACCTCCACCTTGGATAAACTTACCGAGTTCTCTTACAACTTGCCCTGCATTTAACCCTTTATCTGCAACAATTTCTTTAGAAATATAGCAAGACAATAATGCCTTTCCGTTGTGTTCAGCTCCAAATAGAATAAATAAATTAGAGGATTCACCGCCTAATTCAAAACTCAAATCTTTCATTCCAGCAGCGTCAATATCTACTTTTTTAGCAAGGAAATTGATTCCATTGATTTCTTCAAATTCACTTTTTAAATCACCTTTCAAATTTTTAGCTTTGTCTTTCAGAAGTGATTCAATTTGTTTTTTCAAACTAGCATTTTCATCTTGTAAAGCACTTAATGCTTTAACAGGCTCTTTCGAATTATTCAATAGATCTCTCATTTCAAAATACGCTCTATTATTTTCAAAATAGAAGTCTTTTACTGCATCATTTGTTATACCTTCAATCCTTCTAATTCCTGATGCAATAGCACTTTCAGAAACTATTTTAAAATGCCATATATCCGAAGTATTTTGAACGTGAGTTCCTCCACAAAGTTCAATTGATTGTCCAAAACGAATCGTACGAACCGTATCTCCATACTTTTCTCCAAACAATGCCATCGCACCATCTTTCATTGCCTGATCAATAGGAATATTACGCCCTTCTTGAAGTGGTAATTTACCTGCAATCCTTGCATTTACAAAGTTTTCTACATCTCTTAACTCTTCTAAGCTTAATTTAGAAAAATGTGAAAAATCAAATCGCAATGATTTAGAATGTACCGCTGAACCTTTTTGCTCCACATGGTCTCCTAAAATTTCTCTTAGTGCTTGATGCAATAAATGAGTTGCGGTATGATTACTCTGTGTTCTATCACGTTGTTTCGTATCGACAACTGCTTTAAAACTCTCGTTAATATGTTTTGGCAAATTCTTTACAAAATGAATAATAACGTTGTTTTCTTTTTTAGTATCAACAATATAAACTACATCGCCATGTGCATCTTCTAGATAGCCTTTATCACCAACCTGACCACCACCTTCAGCATAAAATGGTGTTATATTAAACGCTAATTGGAACATTTCACCGTCTTTTTTTGAAACAACTTTTCTATAACGTGTAATTTTCACTTGAGCTTCAAGGCTATCATACCCAACAAATTCTTGATCTGAGTCAATCAATAAATCAGTCCAATCATCGGTAGACATTTCGCTTGCAGCACGAGACCTAGCTTTTTGTTTTTGCAATTCAACTTTAAAAGCTGCTTCATCAAGACTTAATCCTTTTTCAGATAAAATTAGTGCGGTTAAATCGATTGGAAAACCGTACGTATCATATAATTCAAAAGCTTTTTCTCCTGAAATCGTTTTTGAATCTGAATTCTCTACAATTCTATTTAATAATACTAATCCTTGATCTAAGGTTCTTAAAAAAGAAGTTTCTTCTTCTTTAATTACATTCTCAATCAGTTGTTTTTGGATTTTCAACTCAGGAAAAGCCACGCCCATTTTCTTACTTAACACGTCAACCAAACGATAGATAAATGGTTCTTTTTTGTCTAAGAATGTAAATCCGTAACGAACTGCTCTTCTTAGTATTCTTCTAATTACATACCCAGCTCCTGTATTACTTGGTAATTGTCCGTCGGCAATAGAAAATGCAACAGCTCTAACATGATCTGAAATCACACGAATAGCAACATCTGTCTCTTCATCTTTACCATATTCACTATTTGTGATGGTTTCAATTTCACGAATTATAGGGGTGAAAACATCGGTGTCATAATTCGATTTCACGTCTTGTAAAACCATACAAAGACGTTCAAATCCCATTCCTGTATCAATATGTTTATTTGGTAGATTCTCTAAAGCTTTATTTGCTTTTCGGTTGTATTGCATAAATACAAGATTCCAAATCTCAACAACATGCGGATGGTCCATATTTACAAGAGATTTTCCATCAACCTTTTTCTTTTCTTCTTCGGAACGAATATCTACATGAATTTCACTACAAGGACCACAAGGACCTTGTTCTCCCATTTCCCAGAAGTTATCCTTTTTATTCCCCATTAAGATTCTATCTTCAGGAATAATTGCCTTCCAAAAATCATATGCTTCTTGATCCATTGGAAGCTTATCGTCATCATCTGAACCTTCAAAAACTGTTACATAAAGTATGTTTTTATCTATACCATAAACTTCAGTCAATAACTCCCAAGCCCAAGCAATTGCTTCTTTCTTAAAATAATCTCCAAAACTCCAATTTCCGAGCATTTCAAATAAAGTATGGTGATAGGTATCGTAACCAACTTCTTCTAAATCGTTATGCTTTCCAGAAACACGAAGGCATTTTTGAGAATCTGTAAGTCTTGTATTTTTAGGTTCGGCATTCCCAAGAAAATATTCTTTAAATGGGGCCATTCCTGAATTAACAAACATAAGGGTTGGATCATCTTTCAACACCATAGGAGCAGACGCAACTATGTCATGAGATTTTGATTCAAAAAAACTTAAAAATTTGGAACGTATATCCTTAGAATTCATCTGTTAATTTTTTAATAAAAAAGCTTCTTAGGTAGAAGCCTAAACAATTTCTATATTTGTAATCCGTTAACAAAATAATTAACGCTAACTATCATCGTGCAAAAATAGGATTTTTTAACGTATGTCTAAAGTAAAATATTACTACGATAGTGAAACACTATCATATCGTAAAATAGAATATAAAAAAGGTAGAAAATTTAGAATTTTCGCCCTTAGTTTATTAGGAATGCTTTTAAGCGGATTCTTATTATTACTTCTTTATATTAACCTTCCCTATATCGAAACTCCAAAAGAAATTGCTTTAAAAAGAGAGTTAGGTAATATGGAACTTCAGTTTGAACTGATTAATAAAAAAATGAAAGAAGCTGAATTGGTTCTTTCAGAAGTAGAAAGTAGAGACAACAATATCTACCGTGTTTATTTTGAAGCAAATCCTATCCCAGAAGAACAGCGTAAAGCTGGTTTTGGTGGAATTAACAGGTACCGAGATCTTGAAGGGTTTGACAATTCCAACTTAATAATATCCACTAGTAAAAGAATAGATATATTAACAAAACAAATTGTAGTTCAATCAAAATCACTTGATGAAATTGCAAAATTAGCAGAAGAAAAAGAGAAATTATTAACTTCAATTCCTGCAATTCAACCTGTAAGAAATGAAGATTTAACAAGAATGGCTTCTGGTTTTGGTTATAGAACAGACCCGTTTACAAAAGCTAGAAAGAAACATTGGGGAATGGATTTTACAGCTCCCAGAGGAACCCCTGTGTACGCAAGTGGAGACGGAAAAGTAATTCAAGCAGATAATACTGCTTCAGGATATGGAAAGCATATTCGGATAGATCATGGATATGGGTATATAAGTTTATATGCGCATTTATATAAATACAATGTTCGTAAAGGAAATAAAGTAAAAAGAGGAGACCTTATTGGTTTTGTTGGAAGTACTGGAAGGTCTGAAGCACCTCATTTACACTATGAAGTTTTTAAAGACAAAGAACGTATCAACCCTATTAATTTTTACTACGGAAACTTAAGTCCAGATGAATTTGCTGAATTATTAAAAATAGCATCACAAGAAAATCAATCGTTAGACTAATGCATGTAGATCTACCTGAAAAAAGATATTATAATATTGGAGAAGTAGCTGAAGCGTTTTCGGTTAACACTTCATTGATTCGTTTTTGGGAAAAAGAGTTTGATGTATTACAGCCTAAAAAAAATGCAAAAGGCAATCGAAAATTTACTCCTGAGGATATAAAAAATCTTGAATTTATTTATCATCTAGTAAAAGAACGAGGTTTTACATTGGAAGGCGCTAAAACACACTTAAAGGAAAACAAACAACAGACCTACGATCGTTTTGAAATCATCCGAAAATTAGAAACGGTAAAATCTGAATTACTTAAAATAAAAGAACAACTTTAAACCATCACTATTATGAAAAAATGGCTACCTATTGTACTAATCACAGCTATTATAATAGCCCTAGTAAGTTGGGGTGTAGGCGTTAATAACGAAATTATTGAAAAAGAAGGTCTCGCAGTAGCTCAATGGGCAAATGTAGAAAGTTCTTATCAACGACGTGCCGATTTAATACCGAACCTTGTAGCAACTGTTAAAGGATATGCTGCTCATGAAAAAGAAACGTTTGAAGCCGTAACAAAAGCTAGAGCTGAAGCTACTAAGACTACCATTGATCCTTCAAACATTACGGCCGAACAAATGGCTCAATTTCAAAAATCGCAACAAGGATTAGGAGGTGCTTTATCTAGATTATTGTTAACGGTTGAAAAATATCCCGATTTAAAAGCAGATAAAAACTTTCTAGAATTACAATCACAACTTGAAGGAACGGAAAACAGAATCAATACAGAGCGTAATCGTTATAATAATATAGCAGGAGCTTATAATATTTTTATTGCAAAGATTCCGACTAAATTTGTGGCTAGTTTTATCGACAAGAATGGTTTAGCTCTTTATAAATCTGATACAGGAAGTGAAAATGCTCCAAAAATTGAATTTTAAAGAATGAAAAATAGTACTGAAGATTTCTTAACTTCTACTGAAGAAAAAGAAATTATTGAAGCCATTCAAATTGCAGAAAAAAACACTTCAGGTGAAATAAAAGTTCACCTCGAAGCTACTATTAAAAAATTTTCTGAAGATGACAAATTCAAAAGAGCATTTCAAAGAGCTCAAGAAGTGTTTCAATTTCTTCATATTGACAATACCAAACATAGTAATGGAGTTTTAATTTATATTGCTGTAGAAGAACATGTTTTGGTTATTTTAGGAGACAAAGGAATAAACAATTTAGTTGGAGATAATTTTTGGGAACAAACAAAAGATCTCATTCTAACACATTTTAAAAAAGGGGAGTTAAAACAAGGACTCATTACAGGAATTTTAAATGCTGGAGAACAACTTAAAAAGCATTTTCCTTATTTAGATAATGACACAAATGAATTGCCTGACTCTATTTCAATTGGTTAAACAACTTATTTTGAAACAAACATCAAATATATTATTTAAGACTTTTTTCTTTGCCTTGCTATTTTTTATTCAAGGTGCTCATGCTCAATTCTCTATTCCAGAAAAGCCTAGAAACATAAAAGAGCAAACTTCTTTATATGATTATAAAAAGTTACTAAGTCCACAAAAGAACAAGTTTTTAAAAGAAAAATTAATTCGTTATTCCGATTCAACTTCTACTCAAATAGTAATTGCAATAATTGCTTCTACTAAAGGAGAATCCATTCAGTTTTTAGGAACAAAATGGGCTCATCAATGGGGAATTGGTCAAGAACAAGAAGATAACGGCATATTTATATTACTTGCAAGAGATGATCGAGAAATAAGTATTAACACAGGTTATGGAGTTGAACACTTACTTACTGACGCATTATCAAGAAGAGTTATAGAAAATATCATCATTCCTGAATTTAAAAACGGCGATTATTATGCTGGTTTAAATAAAGGGGCAGATGCTATTTTTGAAATATTAAAAGGGACATTTAAGGAAAACCGAAACTTCACTGATTCTTTTGATAGTAGATTTATGTTTTTCCTCGTGTTTTTTCTCATTATAATCATTTATAATAATATTAAAAAAAGAGGTGGTGCTGGAAGTGGCGGAATATTTGACACTATTATCCTAAGTAATGCGGGAAGAACTGGTGGTTATAGTCGAGGAAGCTCTAGTAGCGGCAGTTTTGGTGGTGGATTTGGCGGCGGCGGATTTGGCGGCGGCGGTGCTAGTGGAAGTTGGTAACTTATTTAGTTTAACCCCACATAACTATTGACCTATAAACCTATTTTACTTCTTTCTTATATAAATTGTTACTGGAACTCCATTAAAATTGAATTTCTCCCTTAACTTATTCTCTAAAAATCGCTTATAAGGCTCTTTAATATACTGGGGTAAATTAGCGAAAAAAGCAAAACTTGGATAAGGTGTTGGCAACTGAGTACAATACTTAATTTTCACATACTTTCCTTTTATTGCAGGTGGTTGATATGCTTCAATAATCTCAAGCATCGTTTCATTTAACACACTTGTTTTAATACGTTTGGTCCTGTTTTTAAACACCTCAACAGCAGTTTCAATTGCTTTAAAAATACGTTGTTTATTCAATACTGATATAAATACAATCGGTACATCTGTAAAGGGTTCACATTCTTTTCTAATTATCTTTTCAAATTCATTTACGCTCTTATGGTCCTTTTCAACTAAATCCCATTTGTTGACTAAAATGATAACTCCTTTGTTATTTTTATGTGCTAACCAAAATATATTCTGTACTTGACCATCAAAACCTCTTGTTGCATCTAAAACAACTATACATACATCGCAATGCTCAATGGCGCGTACACTTCGCATCACCGAATAGAATTCAAGATCTTCTTTTACCTTACTCTTTCTTCTAATTCCAGCTGTATCAACCAAGTTAAATTCAAATCCATATCGGTTATAATAGGTATCGATACTATCTCTTGTTGTACCTGCTATGTCGGTTACGATATAGCGTTCTTCTCCAATTAGGGCGTTAATAAAAGATGATTTACCTGCATTGGGTCTTCCAACCACAGCAAATCTAGGTAAGGTTCTTTCTTCTTCCTCTTCTACTTCAGATTCTGGTAATACCTTTATTAAATCGTCTAATAAATCGCCTGTACCACTTCCATTGATACTCGACATAGTATAATAACGTTCAAAACCAAGTGAATAAAACTCAACTGCGTCTCCTTCTCTTTTCGAACTATCCACTTTATTTACCACCAAGAACACAGGCTTATTGCTTTTCCGAAGTAATTTTGAAACATCTTCATCCATGCCTGTAACACCACTTTCAACCTCGGTCATAAAAATGATTGCATCCGCTTCATCAATGGCAAGTTCTACTTGTTTATCGATTTCACCTTCAAAAATATCTTCACTTCCTTTTACATACCCTCCAGTATCTATTAAAGAAAATTCTTTTCCGTTCCAATCACTCTTTCCATAATGACGGTCACGAGTAACACCGCTCACTGCGTCAACAATGGCTTCACGGCGTTGGATTAAACGATTAAATAATGTAGATTTTCCTACATTCGGTCTACCTACAATGGCAACTATACTCATAATTAAATAATTGTTTGCAAATGTAGTGTTTAGAGTTTGAAGAAAAAATAGTACATTGACTTGATTTTTTTATTTATGCTATGGAAAAAAATGAAGTCATCTTACGTCCACGATTTTCAAAAGAAACAAATCATTCATCTGAAGAAGTTATAGCGCTTTTTGAAGCAGTGAAAAAGGAACGAAAAGATTATCATATTTCGAGGGTAGATCATCATATCTATCTTAAAATTCCGAAGGAGGACCAACATTATTGGTCTCCTCAACTTCATTTAGAAATTGATGAAGTTGATGAAGAATCCAGTAGTATTAGAGGGTTATTTGGACCCAATCCTGCTATTTGGACCATGTTTATGTTTTTTCACTTTTTTGTGGGAGCTTCTTTTTTAGCTTTTGGGGTTTGGGCCTATTCTAATTACTCCTTAGACAAACCATTTTTAATGCAAATGATTATGCTATTTGTAATGATACTTGTATGGTTTGTACTGTATTTTGTGGGTAGAATGGGAAAACAAACTGGTCATGACCAAATGCATGAATTGTATGCTTTCATGAATTACGTATTACATAAAGAGTAATTAATTATTAATTGTAGCCAAAACGTTTTAATTGACGGTCATTACTACGCCAATTTTTATTCACTTTTGCAACCAATTCTATATGTACTTGTTTTCCGAAGAACTTTTGTAAATCTTTACGAGCTTCTACTCCCACACGTTTAATTGCAGTTCCTTTATGCCCGATGATAATCCCTTTTTGGGTTTCACGTTCTACCATGATGATGCAACGAATACGAATAATTTCTTCCTCTTCGTAAAATTCTTCTGTCACAATTTCTACAGAATAAGGAATCTCTTTTTTGTAATGCATTAATATTTTTTCTCGCACAATCTCATTCACAAAAAACCGCTCAGGTTTATCGGTTAATTGATCTTTCGGATAAAAAGCAGGAGATTCAGGTAATAATTTTATGATTTCTTGAAACACTTCTTGTACTCCAAAATTTTCTAAAGCTGAAATAGCAAATAGTTTGGCATTAGGCACTTTTTCTTGCCAAAGCTTCATAGATTCTGCAAGCAATTCTTCATTTCCTTTGTCAATTTTATTAATTAATAATAACACAGGAATCTTAGCATTGGTTATTTTATTAAAGAAGGCTTCATCTTTTAATTCTTTCTCCCCTAATTCAACTAAATACAATAATACATCAGCATCTTCGAAAGCAGATTTCACGAAAGTCATCATACTTTCTTGTAATTCATAAGCAGGTTTAATGATTCCAGGTGTATCACTTAAAATCATCTGAAAATCTTCACCATTCACAATACCCAAAATACGATGACGTGTAGTCTGCGCTTTTGATGTGATAATAGACAAACGTTCCCCAATAAAAGCATTCATCAATGTGCTTTTACCTACGTTAGGGTTTCCTATAATATTTACAAATCCTGCTTTATGAGACATTTAAAAGTTTTGTGCAAAGATACAATAGTATAAAAACAGTTTCTTTTATTTTTATTATTTTTTGGCTCATGACATTCTTTAATAAACAATATCTTATTTAGTCACTTACATCTGTCTCCAGACTAGATAGCTTAACAAAGTTTGAATGGAAACCTATAGGATGAGCCTCGAAAAATTCTTTTTAATGAAGCCTAATAGATTCCTGCCTCCGCAGGAAGTTGTTAAACTCTGGGTTTACTTCTAGAGCGATCGTACAAAACAATACTCCCTGCAACTGCAACATTTAAACTTTCAATGGATGAAAATTTTACTAAAAAGTGTGACTTCTCTATGGCTATTTTAGACAAGCCATGATCTTCTGCTCCTAATAAATAGACACATCGTTTTGGGTGATGAAAATCTTCTAAAGTTTCTGCTTCATTTGTTATTTCTACTCCAACAATTCGAGCTCCTTTAGGTAAATGCTTGTAGAAATCTTCAAAAGTTTTATAATGAAAATAAGGCAAAGATTTTACAGCATTTCTTGTATCACATGCCTGATTTGCATAACGATTACCAATAGTATATATAAAACTCGCGCCCATATTTTGGGCAGTACGCCAAAGTACTCCGAGGTTCTCAGGTGTTTTTCCGTTTTGGATTCCAATTCCGAAGAATTCAGTAGTAAAATTATCAGGTTGCATTTGGCAAAGCTAGAAAAAAAATAGATTGGTATACCCTAAAATTATTCAATAAGTGCCTCATTAATATAAGCATCAAATTCATTTGAATAAACAGGAATATATTCAGCACCATCCTTTAATACTATCATAAAACGAAACTTTACTTTACTATCCCCTTCAAGACATGAAGCGATAAAAGTAAAATGATTTTTTGAATAGATGATTTTTTGACGCATAAAACTATTTCCGCAATAAAATTGCATTGTTTTTTTGTATGACTTGACATCTCTCCACTCATTTTTATAAAAGACCTGTCTATGTATCATTATTTTTCCATCCCTATTGAAAAGATTATAATCTTCTTCGGAGTTATTTATAAGCAAGATTTTATATCCATTTTTATAATATTTCTTATTATTAATTAATCTAATGGGAGAGTCAAATTGGGAAAAAGGTGACACAAATAATTGTAAAGAATCCTCCTTTATATTAGTTTCAGAAATTATAACATCAGAATCCTTTTGGTTTTCAATTTGCATTGCAGCAAAGTATGAATCATATAATTTATAATCCAAACATTTTAAATCTTGAGAAAATAAATTTCCAACACTTAATAATAATATGATAATTGCAAGCCTCAAATTATTCTTCTAACACTTTAAATGATTGTATCGCAGCATTTGGTTCCATGATATTATAACCTGCCCAAAATGAAGGATCGTATTGCGATAAGTATTCAGCCTTTATTTTAGTATTTTCAACTATGCTATCATAATCACTACTTGAAATGTCTTCAGAATCATAAATTACTAATTCATACTTCTGTAAAGATTTCGTTTGTACATCAAGCTCTAATGCTAATTCATTTTGTTTTCTTCGGCCTTTTACATGCTTATTTTTTTCAATCACACTTAATGGACGATCTACTCCAAATATACTTCCGTTTTCTAATTCGATGTACTTTGGGCTATACGTCCCTGAAGCATTTTTATTGAATAACATTTTACCTTTAAATAGGTTATGACGGAAACTGACACCTAACAAACCAAATTTCTTCAAAGGACGAACGTTGTTAAATTCTACTCGCATGATGGCAAAGTCTTCAGTATTGACATACATTGTTCCTTTAAAATCTTTTCTTCCTTTGGGTGTAAACTTGATGATATACACCGATTCCTCATCAATAAAAGTATAGTTATCTAGTTCGAATTCATAACGATTCGATTTACGTAAAAAATCTAACTTAGAATCTTCATGAAAAAACAACTCTGTGTATAATTCTGAAATACGATCCTTTATTTCCTCCTGAAAAATTTGATTATCTGTATTTTCAACTTTTACTTTTGCGTCTTCATCTTTTTCAGCTGTCAACAAAGAATCTAATTGTACTTTAGTACCAAACCAACCAGATTTTATTTTTAAGTATGAATTGGGTTTTACATTCTCTTTAAAGATGCGTTCCATTTTTTCTGAAAGGCCATCCATAGAGACATCGGCGTTTTTATCGTATAATTCGGCTCCTTTGTCAACATACAATTTATGAGATGAATAATCACCATAGAAATCACCTACTGCTTCTCGGTAAAATTCAGATTTTCTTGGAATTAACCCTGCAATGCTATCGATTAGGTTTTTGTCTAATTCTTCAATAGTCGATTTTACAAACTCGATGTCTATTTTCTTCATTTTATTTAGATCGGTTTGCCTAAAAAATATTTTCTTCTTAGAAAGATTTACAGCATAATTGGTCTCTAGGTTTTCTTTTACCAAGTCTATAATTTCTTCTGCTGAATAATTTTCGGCACTTAGAAATACACTCTTTAATTCAAAAGGTTTTGAGGTTAACTTTATTGTTTCATCAGTTACATCCTCGATTAAAAACCCTTTAGTTTCAAAACCCATAGAGGAAATAAAGATGGAGTCTTTTAATTTGGCTACTTGTGATTCTTTCAGTGTAAACACCCCTTCTTCGTTAGTAACTACACCACTATGCTCCCCTGTCTGCACTGTTGCAAAAGAGATAGGATTTCCTGTTTTCTCATCAATCACTTTTGCTGAAAAGGATTGTGATTGCGCCACTGCTGAAGCGAAAAATAAACTGATTGTGGTTATAAAAAGTAGTATATGTTTCATGCTAATTAATTTCCGTTGATGGGATAAATGTATGTGATATGAAGACGATTGAAGGTATGATCTGTTACATTTATCTTGTTTTTAACGTTGTGTTTAGAAGGTTTTAACTTTGTTGAGATTTAATCTTTTTATGATTTTAAAACAATCTCCAATCTATTTCAGAACAAGGCAGGCTAACAAGAGTTTTTTATATTTGCACATATTATTACAGAATGGGTAAGAAAGGAAAAGAAAAAAACACTCGAAATAAGGCGAAGCATACCAAATTAATGAATCGCAAAAAAAATAAGTTAAAAAAGGAACAGGCCACTCGGAAAGAACGATTGAAAGAGATTATTAAGAGTGCGAATAATTCTGAAGTCATTATAAATTCAAAGTTGAAAGCTGTTTTATTCGATATGGACGGTGTCATTGTAGATACTGAACCTCTACATTGTAAAGCCTATCATTCGATGTTTGATTCTGTAGGGATTTCTGTTTCTAGAGAATTATACGAATCATTTACAGGGCAATCAACCATAGAGATTTGTAGACAACTTTGCAAACTATATCAACTTTCAGAAGCACCTGAAACTTTAGTCATATTAAAACGAGAGGCTTTTAAACATCTGTTTACTACCGACCAAAGTCTTGCACTTATCGATGGTGTTTTGAACATTATAAAACAATACCACAGCAAAGGACTTACACTTGTATTGGCATCCTCAGCTTCCATGAATACCATTAATTTTGTGTTTGATCGATTTGATTTGAATCAATATTTTGTTGCCAAACTAAGTGGAGCTGATTTAAAAGCCTCTAAACCTCATCCTGAAATTTTTATCAATGCTGCTAAAGCATCTGGTTTTCAAAAAGAGGAATGTATCGTGATTGAGGATTCAACCAATGGAATTGCTGCTGCAAATGCTGCTGGTATTTATTGCATTGGGTTTAAGAGTCCGAATTCAAAGAATCAGGATTATACGCATGCTGATTTAGTGATTTCGAGTTTTGAGGAAGTTAGTTTTGAGAAAGTTAAAGACTTGGTTTAGTTATTCTTTTTTGGATTGATGGGATCCTCAGTCAAGCTGAGAATGACAAAGAATAATGGATTTAAAGCCAAATTAAATCCTACTTTGATAGGTGTATAAATCAAAATATCTTCCTTTTTTAGCAATCAATTCATCGTGCTTCCCTTGTTCTGCTATTTTCCCTTCTTCAATCACTAAAATCTGATCTGCTTGTTGAATCGTACTTAATCGATGCGCAATCACCAGCGTAGTTCGGTCTTTCATTAAGGTATGTAAACTTTTCTGAATAAAGGATTCGCTCTCAGTGTCGAGATTTGAAGTAGCTTCGTCTAATATGATGATCTTTGGGTTTGCTAATAAGGCTCGAGCGATTGAAATTCGTTGTTTTTGTCCACCAGAAAGTTTTACTCCACGTTCTCCAATAATGGTATCTAATCCCTCATCGAATTTATCGGTAAATTCATTTACATAAGCACCTTTAACTGCAGTTTGTAATTCTTCTTCGGAAGCATTAGGGCGAGGAAATAATATATTTTCACGTATAGTTCCCGCGTATAAGAAATCGTCTTGTAACACCACACCTAAATTTAATCGGAAACTACTTAAGTTTACTTGTGACAAGTCTTGTCCGTCTAATGTTACAGCTCCCTTACTTGGTTTTAAAAAGGTAGCTGCTAAACTTGCAATGGTAGATTTTCCAGAACCAGAGGAACCCACCAATGCTGTTACACTTCCTGAAGAGGCTTCAAAAGATATGTTATGCAACACTTCTTTACTTTCTTCATAACTAAAAGAAACATCCTTAAAAACAATGTCTCCTTTTATATCTTTTAAATAGGTGGTTCTCACTTTTGGATCATCTTCAATAGTCATTTCCATTAACTCTTGCGTTCTATCTAAACCTGCCATCGCTTCCGTTAATTGACTACCAATGTTACTCATTTGTACTATTGGAGCAATCATAAAACCTAAGAATAATGTAAATGATATAAATTCACCAAAAGTCATGGTATTATCCATCATAAAATAACCTCCAATACCCATAATACCAGCGGATGCCAATCCTAATAAAAAAGTTGAAGAGCTCGTAATTAAAGCCGTAGCAGTTAAACTTTTCTTTACATTCAAGTATAATTTTTCAGCTCCTTCTTGGAAAGATTTGTTTTCTTGCTCTTCGGCATTAAAACCTTTTATGACTCTTACTCCTCCTAATGTTTCGGTTAAACGCCCTGTAACCTCAGCATTAATCACCCCTCTTTTTTTAAATATTGGGCGTATATATCCGAAAGCTTTCATAGCAATAATGGCAAAAAGCCCTACAGGAACTAATACAAATACAGTCATTAAGGCATTTATTTTAATCAAAATAATTAAGGATATCACCGCTGTTATCGTTCCTCCAATTAACTGAACCAATCCTGTACCTACTAAATTTCGAACTCCTTCAACGTCTGTCATTACTCTAGAAACTAGGGCTCCTGTTTTATTGTTATCGAAAAAATTAATAGGAAGTGAAAGTAATTTGCGTTGAACTTGAGATCGCAACAAATAGATTAAATGTTGAGCCTCAACGCTTAATAAGCGTGTTAGCGAAAAAGAAGTTAATGCTTGTACCAAAATGGCAGAACACACAATTAAAATAAGCATCCAAAGTGAATGCATATCTTTTGAGGGAACTATATCGTCTATTAGTGTTTTACTAGCAAATGGGAGCACCATACCGGCTAAACTTCTAATTATAATTAGGATTAAGCCAATGGAAACGATTTTTTTTCGGGGCCAGATATACTCTTTAAATGCCCATTTATAGGAAACTTTCTTTTTAGTCATGCGATAAATATACCCAATATTGAGCCAAAAAATATTCTATGACAATACGACAAATTTAGGTTTCTATTCTTTTTGCATTGCTTTCTATTTTTATAAAAAAGAAAGCATTTGATTATTCACCTAATAAATTAAATGCTCCCTTTGTTAAAAACTTTGTTCCTTCTTTAAAATCTCCCATGTTTCCTATCATACTATTCCCATTATAAGATCTAATCATTTCGATCTTTTTTTGATTAAAATAATATGTATCTCCTTCTTTTTTATCAAGAACTAGCACAAAATATTCATTTTCAACTTCAACAATAGACTGACTTGGCAAAGCTTTTCCTTGTTCTGAATCTGTAACTATACTTGCCTCGACAAACATGCCTACCAAAAAATTATTTTCTTCTTCATTTAAAAGATGCCCATGAACTTTAATCGTTCTATTTTCATCAATTGCAGTACCTACTAGATGTACTTTTGCCTTATATATTTTTGATGAGGCTTCAGGTATTTTAAAGTCAATCTCCTGATCTTTTTTAATATTCAAAATATCCTTTTCAAAAACTGAAAGCTCTAAATGGATATGATTATTATCTATTATTTCCATAATCTCAGAAGCTGGCGAAACAAAGCTACCTTTCGTTATGTTTATTTTTGAAATACTACCAGAAATAGGTGCATAAATAGTTGCTACAGATGTAAAATTTCCCTGCTCTACCCTCGAAGTTGAAATGTTGAGTAATTGCAATTGTTTTTTTAAACCAGCATATCTAGCTACTGCAGTTTTATAATTACTTTCTGCTTTTAAAAAACTTTTTTGAGAAGTAATATTTTCAGATTTCATTAAGGTTTGTCTGTCAAATTCAGCTTTTAAATAAGTAAGTTCTTCATGTATTTCCAAATATTGTTGCTGAATTGTTACAAATTCAGGATTTTCGATTGTCACTAATACTTGACCTTTTTTTACTGTATCACCGTTTAACAAAGGAGTAGTTTTTATATAACCTCCCATTTTTGCACTTACAACTGCTTTATTTTCTGGCGGTACATCTATCATCCCTGTAGTATTAACAAACTTTGGAAAAGCTTTGTCTTCTAAACTTCCTAGCATCATTTTATTTTGATCAAATTGCGCTTGTGTTATTACAATTTGTTCATCATTAATTTCCTTATTTACAGGTTCTACCGTAGTCTTTTCGTTTCCTTTATCATTACAACTCCACAAGGAGATGAATAAGATTAAAGTGTATATTTTAACTATTTTTATAATCATGATGTATTTTTATAGAGTTAAATAATTGATTGCGATAATTGTAAGATTGTAATCGCTTAACTTGTTTAAATAGGCTAATTGTATGTCGTAAACACTTTCTAAACTTTGAATGTATTGATAGAAATTTATCTCTCCATTTCTAAAACTACTATCAGCAGTTTTATAAATTTCATTTGAAAGATTCATTCCTTCTTGTTCGTAATAATCTAATGCTTTATCGTGTATTGCTAATTGTGTATTGAGTTTTGTTAATTTTGAATTTAACTGAATTTTATACTCTTTATTTTCAGCTTCTGAAATTTGTTTGCCAATACTTGCCGCTTTTATTTTTGAAGCTTGTCCTCCAAACAACACAGGGATTTTAAGTCCGAATTGATATCCTTTTATGTTTGAATTTAATTGATCATTTGTTCCCTGAAAATATTCTAGGCTAATATCCGGAAGCAATTGTTGCCGTTTTAATTGAAGTTCAGATTGCATAACTGTTATTCTATTTTCATAAAATTCTAATTCAGGGCTTTCTTGATTAATTGAATTGAGATTCAATTTCTCAACAGGTTCTTTTGCAATTTCAATTGTATCTTTTGATTGAAGTATTGTAATTAACACATTATACATTGAAGCAACATTTTTTTGAGCCTCTTGATATTCAATTTTAATCTGTTTCTGTTTTGAAACAGCGGTAAGTTTCTCTAAATAATTAGTTTCACCCAGTTCAAAACGTCTAGTTGACATTTTAGAAAAATTGGAATACAAACTATCCAAATGCTCATATACATTTTCCTTTTCAAGAGCTATTTGATAAGAATAATAACTCGCTGTAAGTTTCCGAATTATTGCCTTTTCTTTTATTTTATATGAACTTGAAGCCAGGCTTTTTCTTGCTTTATTTGCTTTTCTTTCAGAAAAATAAACCGTCGGAAATTGAAAATCTTGCTGTATTCCAAATACTCGTAATGGCTCATTATTAATTGCTAAATTATTTTCATCGTATTGATAATACACTTGCGTTTTATCAAAATTAAAAGCACTATTAATTAATGCTTCCGATTGTTTTAATTGTAATGATTCGGCTTTTAATTCATTATTATTATCAAGCGCAATAGGTATCAATTCATCTAACACCAATCCTTTAGTTTCCTGACTTATCCCGCTGAAACTAGAAAATAGAATCAACAATCCTAAGATCTTTTTATTACTTGTTCTTGATCTTATTCGTTTAGAATCGTAAGGGCGATTAAAAATTGCATATAATACGGGTAATACTACTAAAGTAAGGATGGTTGCAGTTACTAGACCTCCAATAACCACGGTTGCTAAAGGTCGTTGTACTTCGGCACCTGCATTGGTAGAAATTGCCATAGGCAAAAACCCTAAAGCAGCCGCAGATGCAGTTAATAACACAGCTCTTAGTCTATCTTTTGTCCCTTGTTTGATAAGTGCTTCCATACTTTCAAATCCTTTATGTTTTAATTCTTTAAAGTGTTCTATTAATACAATTCCATTTAAAACTGCAATTCCAAAAAGTGCAATAAATCCTACTCCAGCAGAAATACTAAAAGGCAAGTCACGAATCCATAATAACAATACGCCACCTACCGCTGCTAATGGTATTGCAGAGAATATCATTAAAGCTTCCTTAACAGATTTAAAAGCAAAATACAGTAATATAAAAATAAGGATAAGTGCAATTGGTACAGCTATCATAAGTCTTGATTTAGCACTTTGTAGGTTTTCAAACTGACCTCCATAAGTGATATAATAACCTACTGGAAGTTTTACATTTTCATTTATTAATTTTTGAATATCATCTACTACAGATTGTAAATCACGATTACGAACATTAATACCAACTACAATTCTTCTTCTGGTATCATCACGAGAAATTTTTGCAGCACCTTTCTGAAGACTTATATCAGCTAATTCATTTAAAGGTATTTTTCCACCTGAAGGTAAATCAATATATAGTTTTTTTAGATCATCAATATTTTGACGTTTTTCTTTATCTAAACGAACGACTAAATCGAAACGTTTTTCACCTTCAAAGACACTTCCTGCTTCTTTTCCAGCAAAACCTAAAGAAATCATATCGTTTAAATCTTGAATATTCAATCCAAAACGAGCAATTTTAGCACGATTATATTTAACACTCATTTCGGGTAATCCAGCTATTTTCTCAATTGAGATATCTGCAGCTCCTTCAACATTTTCAATAAGTTCACCAATTTCATTTCCTTTTTTTGTGAGTATATCTAGATCTTCCCCAAATATTTTAATGGCAATATCTGCACGAACACCCGTAATTAATTCATTAAAACGCATCTCAATAGGTTGTGTAAACTCCACTTCCATACCAGGAATGATTGCGAGTGCTTCTTTAAATTTATCAGCTAGTTCATCTTTAGAGCTTGCTGAGGTCCATTCACTTTTAGGTTTGAGTACAATTATTACATCGCTCTCCTCCATGGACATAGGATCTGTTGGAACTTCAGCAGCACCTATTCGAGTAACTACTTGTTTTACTTCTGGAAAATTACTTAATAGTATCTTTTCAATTTTAGTTGTCGTTTCTACTGTGTTTTTTAAAGAAGTTCCCGTTTTTAATACAGGTTGAATTACAAAATCTCCTTCATCTAAAGTGGGTACAAATTCTCCTCCCATCGAAGAATAAATAAATACAGAAACTAGTAATAAACTACCTGCAATACCTAATACTAATTTTTTACTTTGTAATGCCCAATGAATTGTTGGTTCATATATTTTATTAATCCATTTCAATAACCTTACTGAAATATTTTTATCGGTAGTTTGAGCAGGTTTTAAAAATATAGAAGCAACTACAGGAACATAGGTAAAACACAAAATCATTGCTCCAATTAAGGCGAAACTAAAAGTAAGAGCCATGGGTTTAAACATTTTCCCTTCTACACCACTCAATGATAAAATTGGTATAAATACAATTAAGATTATTAGTTGTCCAAAAATGGCAGAATTCATCATTTTTGAAGCGCCAGAAATAGTGATCTTATCTTTTAAATCTTGTACTTCAAATTTAGAAAGGGTATTTATTTCAGCTTTATTTTGTGTAATTCGGAAGGCAATAAACTCAACTATAATTACAGCACCATCTATTATAATTCCGAAATCAATAGCTCCTAAGCTCATCAAATTTGCATCCACTCCAAATAAATACATTAATGATAATGCAAAAAGCAAACACAATGGAATTACAGAAGCAACAACTAATCCTGATCGGATGTTTCCAAGAAGTAAGACAACTACAAAAATTACGATGAGACAGCCTAATATTAAGTTTTCAGTAACGGTGAAAGTGGTTTTAGAAATAAGTTCACTTCGATCCAAAAAGGCATTTATATACACACCTTCGGGCAATGAACTAGAGATCGTTTTTACACGTTCTTTTACAGCTTCAATTACTTTTTTTGAATTCGCATCTTTAAGCATCATTACCTGTCCAAGCACTTTTTCGCCTTCTCCATTTCCTGTAATGGCTCCAAAACGTGTTGCACTTCCGAAGCCAACTTTAGCAACATCTCGAATATAAATAGGCAAGCCATTTTCATTTTTAACTACTATGTTATTTATATCCTCTAAGGATGTAACGAGTCCTTCTCCTCTTATAAAAAAAGCTTGATTTACTTTCTCAATATAACCTCCACCAGAAACACTATTATTCATTTCAATTGCTTGAAAAATATCTTTTACGCTAATATCCATAGCGTTAAGTTTTTCAGTATTTATAGCTACTTCATATTGTTTTAAAAAACCTCCCCAAGTATTAACTTCAACAACACCTGGTATTCCTGAAAGCTGTCTTTTTACGATCCAATCTTGAATCGTTCGTAAATCTTCTGCTGAATATTCATCTTTATATTCTGGTTTTACATCTAAAATATATTGATAAATTTCTCCAAGACCCGTAGTTATAGGTCCCATCTCTGGAGTTCCAAAACCCTTTGGAATTTTTTCTGAAGCAGATTTGATTTTTTCAGCTATTAATTGCCTAGGCAAATAGGTTCCCATTTTGTCTTCAAAAACAATAGTAACGACACTAAGTCCGAATTTTGAAATAGAACGAATCTCAACAACTCCTGGTAGATTTGCCATTTCTAACTCAACAGGATAGGTTATAAACTGCTCCATATCTTGTGTTGAAAGATTACGAGAAGTTGTAATAACTTGTACCTGATTATTGGTTACATCGGGAACCGCTCCTATTGGAATTTGCGATAAAGAGTACAAACCAAAACCAATGATAAAGGTTGTAAATAAAAGAACGATAAACTTGTTCCTGATACTGAAATTAATAATATTCGAAAGCATTTTTTATAAATAATCAATGTGAAATATCCAATCTAATTAAAGAATTGGATGAAATAATAAATAAGATCTGATTACTTATACTTGCCGAGGTGGCTGAAAAATTCCTTCTAAATGAGTAGTTGAAGAAATTCTATTATAATAAAAATCATGTTTTTTAAATTCTGAAAATATTGGCTTTGTTAATTCCGTTTTTAATGAAACTAATGTAAAGACTGTACTTGAATTTAAATTTGATTGTTGTTGAAAAGGAAGTTGTTCATGGTCTTCTTTTTCTTCCTGATTTTGCTTTTCATGATCGCCTTTTAATTCACCATAGTGTTTAGAAATAAAAACGATTAGATTATCTCCATATTGATCATTATGGAATTCGACATGCTCAATAAAATCATCTAATTGTGTAAAATCATATAATGTTATTCCAATACTTTGGAATAACAAAATGAAAGATAATGATATTGAGAAAAGTTTAATCACAATGTAAATATACTCATTAGAGCGCCTTACTAAAACTATTTAAAATAGATTTTTTCTATTTAACGATTCAACAAACATTATATAGCCCTAAGTATTGCTGTAAAATTGAATGGGAGAAAAAGTCAAATACTTTCGTATTTAGCTTGTTGTAGTGGGAACTGGATTCATTTCATTACTTTATAATAAAATGGGCCAAAACAGGAAGCCTACACAAATAAAGCATTTATATATATATAATTTTAGAAAATATGCAGATGCAAGCATCCCTATTTTAGAAAATAAAAAATCCTCTTGATTTCTCAAGAGGATTTCTTAGTAGCGGGAACTGGACTCGAACCAGTGACCTTCGGGTTATGAGCCCGACGAGCTACCTACTGCTCTATCCCGCGATATATCATATCATTTCAAGGACTTATGGGTTTGATCCCGACGAGTTAACTATCTGGGCTAAGCCCGCGATATGGGTGTTCAAAAATACTCTTCTTAGCTTTTAACTTTCGGTTCATAATGCCGACAGAAATATTTTGGACTGCAAAGATACAATGGTTTTCAGACATAACAAGGAATTATTTACAGAATTTTACTGTTCGATGCTATTTACCTCAAAACTCGTAAGTTCCCCTTCAAAATACTGTACAGTAAGTTCTATTGGATTACAACAAACCTCACAATCTTCAATATATTTTTGAAAAACTACAGAATCATCTAACAACATCGAAATGTTTTCCCAACAATAAACCGTGTTCATTCATTATTCACTTATTGCTTCAATTTGTTCTGTAACCAATTCCCAATCTTCCATTAATTTATTTAATTGATCTTTCTTAGCTTGGTATTGATCAAAGAAGTTTTCTTTTGCTATAGTAGCATCATAATTAATAGCAAGCTCTACATCTATCTCCTTTATTTCTTTTTCTAGACTTGTTATGGAAGCTTCAATTTTACTCAATTTATTTATCAGCGACTTTTGCTTTTTCTGATTTTGATAAGACTCTTTACTTGATGTTGTTTTTTTCTGATTTTCGGATTGAATAACTGTCCTTTTTTCAGCTTCACGCATATTTTGAATATTTCGTTGTTCTAAGAAATAATCAATATCACCTAAATATTCTTTTATTTTATGATCTTTAAATTCATAAATCTTATCGGTCATTCCTTGTAAAAAATCTCGATCGTGAGACACCAGAAGCAGCGTCCCTTCAAACTTTTTTAAAGCTTCTTTTAAGACATTCTTCGATTTAATATCTAAGTGGTTGGTTGGCTCATCCATCACCAAAACATTTAAAGGCTGTAATAATAATTTAGCTAATGCCAATCGATTACGTTCTCCTCCACTTAACACGCGTACATATTTATCTACATCATCTCCTCTAAACAAAAAAGAACCTAAAATATCTCTAACCTTACTTCTATTTTTTTCGTTAGCTGAATCAATCATGGTGTCCAAAACCGTTTTACTACCATCTAGATAATCTGCTTGATTTTGAGCAAAATATGCGATTTGAACATTATGCCCGAGTTTTAATTGACCTTCATGAGAAATTTCATCAACAATAATTTTTGCTAAAGTTGATTTCCCTTGACCATTCTGACCAACAAAAGCAATTTTGCTATCTCTCTCAACTAAAAGATCAACACCTCTTAATACTTCCTTTTCTCCATAATTCTTTGAAATATTCTCCGCTTCTATAACTACTTTCCCAGGAATTATTGAAACTGGAAAATTTAAAGTCATAACACTATTATCATCTACATCTACTTCAATTCGATCTATTCGATCTAACTTTTTTATTAATGACTGAGCCATCGTTGCTTTACTTGCCTTTGCACGAAACTTTTCAATCAATTTTTCTGTCTGCTCAATTTGTTTTTGCTGATTTTTCTGAGAAGCCAATTGTTGTTCTCTTAATTCTTGGCGCTGAACCAAATATTTCGAATAAGGCTTATTGTAATCGTATATTTTTCCTAAGGAAATTTCTATGGTACGATTGGTAATATTATCTAAAAACATTTTATCGTGTGAAACGACTACGACTGCTCCTGGATAATTTTTCAAAAATTCTTCTAACCAAAGTATTGATTCTATATCAAGATGGTTGGTAGGCTCATCCAAAAGCAATATATCATTGTTCTGAAGCAATAGTTTAGCAAGTTCTATTCGCATACGCCATCCTCCGGAGAAAGTCTCTGTAAGCTTATTGAAATCTTCTCTTAAAAATCCAAGCCCTTGTAATATTCGTTCTGTCTCTCCTTGATAATTATAGCCACCATGAATTTCATATTGGTGTTGAACTTCATTTAAATCGACCATTAAATCATGATAGACATCACTTTCATAATCGGTTCTTTCAGCTAATTCTGTATTTATTTTCTCAAGCTGTGCCTCTAAAGATTTTATTTCTGTAAAAGCCTCATATGATTCTTCTAAAACAGTGCGTCCTTTTTCAAAATCAATATCCTGCTTTAAAAACCCAATAGAAGTTTCTTTATCGGTTGCAATTGAACCTTCATCATATTCTTGTTCTCCAGAAATAATTTTCAGAAGTGTAGATTTTCCAGCACCATTTTTACCAACCAATCCAACGCGTGTACCCGCACCCAATTGAAACGTAATTTTTTCGAACAGGTAGTCTCCTTGAAATGAAACAGAAAGATTATGAATATTAAGCATGTACTAATAAATTTTTGCAAAGATGCTTAAAATTTTTCTATCGAAGGGAATGATTTTTAAGAGTCTTTATAATGCCTTTTTATATCTATTTCTCTTAACAACACCTCATTGTGCTCTAGATGATTATAAAGTTTATGCGCTAATGAAGGAGAACTAATAAACCCTCTGGTTCCCAAACCACTAAAGAAAACTTTTCTATTCGACTCTTTTAAAGCACCTAATAAAGGTCTTCTATCTTTAGTTGTTGGTCGAATACCCGCAACTTGTGATACTACTTCATAAGGAGCGGTGATGATCTTTTCAAATTTATTTAATAATTCTTCCCTAGCAGATGAAGTTGTTACATATGAGCTATCTTCCCTATCATACGTTGCCCCTACTTTATACAAGTCATTTCCTAGAGAAATAATAAATATGGAGGATTTCAACATCGCATGAAATTGTAAATTTGGAACTTTAAGTACTATAAACTCACCTTTATTTGGGATTAATAATTGCTTCGGAAAAAAAGGATTATTTCGTACATATGCACCTTCAGAAAATACAATTTTTTTTGCTGATATATTTTTATAATGAATTGAATCTTCTGTTTCTGAAAGCAAAGAATAATCAAATGTTTCAGATAGTAATCTATCATTTTCTAATAGAAACTCACTATACTTCTTAATCAATACATCTGAAAAAACTCTTCCAGTTTGATTTACTTTCCCTAAACCAAATGGTGCGTTTATTGCTTGATTTGTATTCTTTTCAATTTTCGGTTTCAGGAAATTTTTTAACTCTTCTTTATCACTTGCAACCATCCAATTATTCTGTTCTTCTACATTATTAAAAATGCGAAACATAGGAAATTCTTCAAGAATTTCGATATTTAATTTTTCTGAAAGGTTTTTATAAAAAGGAAATGCAGTAGATATATGTTCATGTGCATTCCATACAGGTGTAAATCTTTTTAACACTAAAGGATTTATAATTCCTGCGGAAATTAAGCTCGAAGATTCTTTAGCATTATTAAAAACAATGAAGCTTTTATTATTCTCAAGTAATTTTTCACAAAATGAAAGACCAGCAATACCTAATCCAACAACTATATAATCGACTTCTTTCATGGTACAAAAGTAAAAAACCCTGAAGTTTTAGCTTCAGGGTTTTTAATATATTATTAGAATATTAATCAATTAATAATTCCATAAATCGATTTCAATATTTCTAATTTTTTCTCGGATACGATCCGATTCTAATAATTGCATTAAGGCATTATCATTAATATACTCTTTTACACCACGATCACCAAGCTCATTATCTTCTTTATAAACTAAACCGCTAAAGCGTCTTGAGTTTAATAAATGGTCATAAGTAATTGGTTGTGACGTATTTTTTCTATTGAATGCTTTTGCTTCGTGAAGTACTTCACGTGTTGACGGATACCATATCCAAAATAATTCAACTTTATTATCTTGACCATCATCTTGGAATGCTTTTGAACGAGCTTCATTTGCCACTGGACAAATTCCTAACAAACGATATTTAAGTTCTCCTTGACGTTTGTCAAGAAACCAATATCCACGTATTCTCCATTCTTCAATATCACCAGCATCTAAAGTAAATCTTCTTACATATTGAGGATCTAAAGGCTCACCAGCATTCACTTGATCAATACCTGCATCTGTAGTATCTGAATACACTAATGAAGCTTCGATATCTTTCATCGTTCTTTTTTCAGTAAAGTAAGAATCTGCATACACATGGTCAATTTTACCATTAGTAATATTCTTAACTAAAACATCGTATAAAGATCTTCTTTCAGCTCCAATATTGTTTGTGTCTATTGGATAATACAAAGGAAAGTTAACACGTTCATCTAGATCGATTATTTCCCAAGTAGTTTTAGACCATAATACATCACGATCATCTACAAAACCATAAGGTAATGGTTGATCATTATCATAGGCAATCTGATCTTCCGTCTTCATCCCTATTTCATCTGGTGTCTTTGCATTAAGTATATTGATTTGCGCAGAAGCACTGAAACCAATTAATAATACAAATACACTTAAAACTACATTTCTAACATTCATAAAAATAGATTTTATTCTAGTTTGTTAATTCAACAAATACAGGAGATATTTTCTTTAATCTATATCCTGAATTTGAAGCTATATTGGCAGTGATATCAAATATTTGAACTGTTTCACCACGCTTCGCTCTTTTAAGAGCTCCTTTTGCTTGAGAATTTAATTTTCTACCACTTACTTTTACAGTAGGTTGACCAGAAACTTTAAAGCTAAATCCTGTTACGTTTAATTTTAAATCGAAATCGAAATCTAATAAGGCAGCACCTACACTAGAAATTTCAAGTCCTTGACGTTGCATACGTACTGGACCTCCACCTCCATCTTCACCACGAATGGTTCCTGTTGGACGAGGGATATCTTTAATACGGAATACAGAGTTAGAACTCACTCTTTGACCATCAGGTAATGTACCTGAAGCAGTAATTGTAACTTCTCTACCTGTTCCAGGACTCATATTGTATTTACTACCAGAAGATTTTGCAAGACCCGCTCCAGAAGCTGAAACTTTACTGTCTGGAATACCAGGAATAGAAATCGTCATTGGATTTACAACTCCACGGTATACAACATTCATTTTGTCTGCAGCAATCACAGCTGAATTAGGTTTTGAAATTGTAGCAAAAGAACTTTTTACAGCAACTTCTGTTTCTTCTCCACCTTCACCATAGTATAGGAACCCTTCAATTTTATGATCACCAGGAGCACCTGTACCTATATTAAGTACAACTTTACCACCTTGAATAGTATATTGTTCTTCTGTCAATTTTCTACCATCTACTGTTAGTTCAACTCTTTTAGGTACTGTACTTGCATCTGTACGTCCTAAAACAATAGCTCCATCAAATTTCTCACCTGAATAGTAAGCAGATTTTGAAGTTTCCATTAATGTTGAATAATTACTAAATGATAATGCCGCTGCTTGTTTACCAGCTAACATCTTAGACAATAGTTCACTTTTAGTTGTTTTAATATCAGATTGTAACTGAGTCAATTTAGTCATAGAAGCTACCAAAGGAAATCCTTCGTAGTTGTAGTTCAAGTAAGGTATTTTCTTACCATCTCTTCTTGTAACTTCATCTGTACCAAAGTTTGCATCAATAGATTTTTTAATATCTGGATAATCAGCACCAAGTACAGTAGCCATTTTTGTGCGATAATCATCAATTTTTCCTACAAATTTTTGCCCTCCTTCTTCAAGTTTACCATTACCAAAGAATAATTTATTTAAAAAATCAGCTTTGTCTTGTACTTCGTAATCTTCAGTATCTTCAGCTTTTATAGTTCCCATCATTTCCGTTTTGATAGATGCTAAATAAGAATCTAATTCATTAGAAATATCGGTAATTTCAAGTGCTTTTGCATTTACTGCAGCATATTGTTCAGGTTCATCTGATGCTTTTGTTGCTAAGCTTTCCATAAATGAATTATTTCTAGCTGTTGTTGCAACATTACCTTCAGTAATTTTTTCGTTTAATAAACCAAAAGCAGATAATACTTCTTTTGACATATTTAATGCTAACATTGCGATGAAAACCAGGTACATTAGGTTAATCATCTTCTGCCTTGGGGATAGTTTGCCTCCTGCCATTTTACTTTTCTTTTTTAAGAATTAATAATTTAATTACAGTGTAACAATCTTAGTTTTTACCCCCCATAGCTGACAACATTCCACCGTAAACTCCATTTAAAGAAGAAAGGTTTGTTGCTAAATGTTCCATTTGTTGTTTTAATTGCTCAGCATTTTCAGCAACTCTTTCGTTTACTTCAGTTTGACGGCTTGTAGATTCAACTTGTACTTTGTATAAGCTATTTAAAGATTCCATTTGTGCAGCTGCCATTGCCATTTCTTCACTATATTTTTTAGTAGAGTTCATTGCATCTGCAGTTGGAGCCATACTTTTAGTAGCACCTTCAAAAGAACGAATACTATCACTTAAGCTGTTCATCATTTCTCCATCAATTCGTGCATCTTTTAACATCTCATCTAATTTTTTAGATAAAATACCTTGAGCATCTTGAGGTGATTTTTCTTTTTTACTACTTCCCAATCCACCTGCTAATTCAGGGTACACTAATGACCAATCTAAATCATCATCAACTGGTTCGAATGCAGATATAGCAAAAATAATTGCTTCAGTAATAAGTCCTACTGCTAATAAAAATCCACCGTCCAAGCTAAAAGCTCCTAAGTTAATTTCCCAGTGAAGAATTTTGAATAAAGCTCCTAATATTACAATAGATGCTCCTAGCCCGTAAGCCATATTAAATAATCTCTTAGATGATCTTGATTGTGCCATAATACAATGTTTTTTTAAGTTAAGTTAAGTTTTGCAATTATTGTTTTAATATAATTAATTGGGATAAAATATTATCGTGCGTCTCCAAGTTTATCGTTTAGAGTCACGTCTGTTCCCATATAGTCTTGAACAGTTCTAAAGCCGATATAGCTTCTTGCTGAATCTGCATATTCGTAATCACGAGTACTTACTTGTAAGAAATATGCAACATCTTTCCAAGAACCACCACGTACAACTTTACGCATGTTATCTGGATCATTTACATTTGGGTTCATACTAGAAGTATACTCATAAGAAGAAGGAGCATAAGATCCTGCAACCCATTCAGATACATTACCAGCCATATTATACAAATTGTAATCATTTGGCTCGTAAGCATCAGCTTCTACCGTATAAAGTGCTTGATCTGCCGCATAATCTCCACGTAAAGGTTTAAAGTTTGCATTAAAACAACCTCTGTCATTTTTAGCATAAGGTCCACCCCATGGGAATGTAGCTGATTCTAAGCCACCACGAGCAGCATACTCCCACTCTGCTTCACTTGGAAGCCTAAATGAATTAATATGTTGACGTTTTTTACCTTTTAAATATGAATTTTTATAAAGAGTTCTCCAAGCACAGAATGCTTTTGCTTGTTTCCAAGTAACACCTACTACTGGATAATCTCCATATGCCTCATGCCAAAAATAATCATTGTGCATTGGCTCATTATATGAATAGTTGAAATCTTTAATCCAAACAGTAGTGTCAGGATAAATATTAACTTCTTCTTTAATTAAGAAATCTTTTCTTCTTTTAGTTTTATCTCTAGCTGCTGATCCAATATCCATATAAGTATATTGAAAGTTTAACTTAGTTACATCAATAGTACGCTGACCATTGTATGCTTCTTCAGCTGGGATATACATAGAATCCATTACTTCACTGTAATATTCATCTGGATATTCTTGAGCGTTTTCATGTAAGTCTACATCATTATTGATTTTTCTACCCGCGTAGAAATCCTCACCCATTCCATAGTAATTATCATAATTATATTGATCCCAAGCACTCATTTCTTCGTTCTCTTGATCAACAAATGCAAATTCACCAATTCCTTCGTCACCAGGAGTTGCTCCTACTTCATCAGCAAGAACAGCAAGTTTTAGACGAATTGTTGAGTCTTTTACCCAATTTACAAATTGACGATACTCTGAATTAGTAATTTCTGTTTCATCCATATAGAATGAACGAACAGTAACAGTTTTTGTCGGTGCATCGTTTACAGCAACAAAATCATCATCTGACTTACCCATGATAAAAGAACCACCAGGGATTAAAGTCATACCATAAGGCTTTTCGGGATGCCAATTCTTACCTTTAGCTCCAATAAGCTCTCCTCTGTCTCCGCCAGAGTTACAACTAGCCAAAAAGGCAATAATCGCAGTTAATGCAATAAACTTCTTCATAGGTATTTAGGTTAAATTTTCTAGATTCAAGGGCGTAAACCTATTTATAAAATTTTTAAAAAACAACAAATTTCTTAAAAAACCCTTAAATTCTAATTAGTTCTTTTGTTGATTAAACTTCATTTTTACGACGTGCTTTGTACCATCGCTCAGGTATTTCCTGATTACATGCACCCAAATATTCGCCATAAGTGCAAGGTAATAACGTTTTACTTTTTAATTTATTATTAACATTTGAAATAAAAGGCAATTCTAACCACCATCTCCCCGTTTTATTGCTCTTTTTAAACAATAAAATTTCATCATCAACCATTACTTTATACGTTGTATAGTGCTTTTCGTCATTAAAATTGTCATCTTTTATTCTAAAATTGACTCCTTCAATAAAATACCAAAGAATTTGCGCTATTAACATAGCAGCATTATCTATATCAACTAAATTTTTTATTTCATATACTCCAAATGAAGAAACTTTGTTACTTATTCCTGCATATCGAGCTATTGAACATATTTCTCTACCATCAAATCCATTTGGACTAGACTTTCTTTTATAACTTAATTCTGCGCTTTTTATTGCACCAATATCCAAACTCACAATATTTGCATTCCTAAAAATTGGTTCTACAATTTTTATATCAGAAATCACCTCTCCTAAACGATAAGCATCAAAAAATAGTTTTTCCATTAAAACTATTTCTTCCGGAGGATTAAAGTAAGATTGATAGCCTATCGTGCTATAATTAAAAAGGTTATAGGGCTTATTAACTATTAGTTTTCCTACATACGAAATATTTGAAATAGGCTGATCTGCATCTCCAAGATCAAATCTACTATCAACATTCACAATATTGACCATTGAACCAAAATCGTCATAAGAACGATATTGTCCCTTCACTAAATCTTGACTTCCTCCTAAAATTAAGGGTATTATATTAAAACTAATCAGCTCCTTGATTACAGCACTCATAGCAAAATACGTATCACTAACTGTTGCGCCTTTCTCAATATCTCCTATATCAGCTATTTTATATTTCCAATTACCCGCATATAAAGAATATATTGCTTTACGACAGGAATCGAAATCAATTTCTTCTCCCATATAATCAACATCGTTTCTATTTTCTTTAATGCCAAGTATTGCAAATTTTACCTTTTCAAGAGCAGGCAATTCATCTTTTTCAGAATAAATTAAAATTTGTTTACCAAGCACTCCTTCCGACAACACCTCTTTATGTGCAAGTACAGATTTAGAAACTGGTGTGAGAAAATCGATCATTATTTTTTCTTAGCGGTAGTTTTCTTAGCAGTAGCTTTTTTTCTTGTTTTCTTCTTTGGGGTTTTCTTTTCAATGATATCTAAAGCTTGTTCTAAGGTCATTTTTTCTGCCTTTGTTGTTTTTGGCAGCTCTATCTTCGTTTTTCCTTTAATCAAGTTAAAACGACCCCAACGAGCTTTCTCGAGACGTATTCCTTCATCAGACCAATCATGAATCAATTTATCGATCTCTTTTTGTTTCTTAGTTTCAATAAGTTCGATTATATCTGCATCAGATAAATTATCGAAATCGTATTTCTTATTTACATTAATAAACATACTATTCCACTTTATAAATGGACCAAAACGACCTGTTCCTTTTTGAACTGGCAAGTCTTCATAAGTGTAAATTGGCGCATCGGCTCTTTTCTTTTCTTCAATAAGCTCGATTGCCATATCCATATCTACTTCTAAAGGATCCATTCCTTTTGGAAGTGAAATAAATTTTTTGTCGTAACGCACATATGGACCAAAACGTCCATTATTTACATCTACTTCGAAACCATCATGTGTTCCTAAAGTTTTTGGAAGTTTAAATAAATCCATTGCTTCTTCAAAAGTAATTTGATGTAATTGTTGATCGGGCCTTAAGCTTGCAAATTTCTTTTCTTCATCTTCTGGGCTTCCTATTTGAGCCATCGCTCCATACCTACCCAATCTTACTAACACCACTTTTCCAGAAACAGGATCATTTCCTAAAATACGCTCACCACTTTCTCTGTCAGCATTTTCAGTTACATTTTCTACTTGCGGATGAAAATCTTTGTAAAAACCCTTCATCATTAAGGTCCAAGAGGATTTTCCTTCAGCAATATCATCAAAATCTTGTTCAACTTTAGCTGTAAAATTATAATCAAGGATTGATGAGAAATGTTCAACTAAGAAGTCATTTACAATTAATCCTATATCGGTAGGAACTAATTTTCCTTTATCTGAACCAATAACTTCTGTCAATGTATTTTCTTGAATTTCATCTTCTAGAACCAACTGTAAATATTTACGTTCAACTCCCTCTATGGTTCCTTTCTCCACATAATTTCTATTAATTATTGTAGAAATTGTTGGCGCATAAGTTGATGGTCTTCCGATTCCTAATTCCTCCATTTGTTTTACCAAAGAAGCTTCAGTAAATCGATATGGTGGTCTTGTAAATCTTTGTGTTGCTGTGATATAATTTTTCTGAAGCAAATCTCCCACAGTAAGTTTTGGAAGCATTCCTTCTTGTTCTTCATCTTCTAAATCGGTTCCTTCTAGATATACTTTTAAGAAACCATCAAATTTTATCATTTCCCCATTAGCTACAAATTGCTCTGAAACATTTTCAGGAGATTGAATGTCAATTTTTACATTTGTACGCTCTATTTGAGCATCGCTCATTTGAGATGCAATAGTACGTTTCCAAATTAAATTATATAAACGCTCTTGATCATAATCACCACTAATTGTTTGGCGAGATAAATCGGTTGGACGAATTGCCTCATGCGCTTCTTGTGCTCCTTTAGACTTGCCCTTATAATCTCTAGGATTGCTGTATTCTTTTCCGTAGTTATTTGTAATTGCCTCCACAGCCGCTTCTTTAGCGTCATTCGAAAGATTTACACTATCGGTTCTCATATAAGTAATAAAACCAGCTTCATACAAACGTTGAGCAATTGTCATCGTTTTTCCAACTGAAAAATACAATTTTCTTGAAGCTTCTTGTTGAATTGTAGAAGTTGTAAAAGGTGCCGCTGGTGATTTCTTTGCTGGCTTTTTTATTAAGTTTGAAACTTTATAATTGGCCTTAAGATTTTTTCTTAAAAAATCATGTGCTTCAGTTTCAGTTGTGAAGTTTTTAGGAAGTTTTGCTTTAAATTTGTTTCCTTCTTTCGAAGTAAATTCAGCAACTACTCTAAATGAAGCAACTGGAGTAAACGCTTCTATTTGGCGTTCTCTTTCAACAATTAATCGAACCGCAACAGATTGTACTCTACCTGCAGAAAGTCCTCCTTTTACTTTTCTCCAAAGTACCGGAGACAGCTCATAACCAACCAAGCGATCTAATACTCTACGCGCTTGTTGTGCATCAACAAGATCATAATTTATTTTTCTAGGATTCTCAATTGCTTTAAGAATCGCAGACTTAGTAATTTCATGAAACACAATACGTTTTGTATTATCTTCCTTTAAATCTAAATTCTCAGCTAAGTGCCAGGCAATCGCTTCTCCCTCTCGATCCTCATCACTTGCTAACCAAACCATTTCTGCTTTGTTAGATAATGCTTTTAAATCTTTTACTAAACTTTTTTTATCTGAAGGTACTATATATTTAGGAGTAAAATCACCGTCAACATCAACTCCCAATTCTTTAGAAGGTAAATCGGAAATATGTCCGAAACTTGAGGTAACTTTAAAATCTTTTCCTAGGAATTTTTCAATAGTTTTAGCTTTCGCAGGGGACTCAACAATTACTAAATTCTTTGCCATGATTTAATTTGTTTGGGCTACAAAAGTATCTTTTTTTTTTAATTCTCAACCCTAAGTTTTACTTTTTCGTAATTATACAACTGCCCAACATGTAGTATTTCAGAAGAATTTTAAAAATTAATCTCCTCTATTTCATCTTCAAATCCCACCGAATCTTTGTAAAAATAATACACAGGAATATGAACAAAATATGCAGTAAAAAACATCCCAATAAAGCAAAGTAAAATACCTACTTGAGCAATTATTGAAGCAATAATCAATAATCCAAAAACTAGCAGCCAATACTTATTTCCTAGCTTAAAACTTGCCTTGATTATTTCAGAAACACTTAACTCTTCATTGAATGCAAAAATAACTACAAACAAGTTCAGAGGAACCAACACATAAATAATTGGAAGGTAACACAAAGCCACAGCAACTAAAGAGATTAAAAAAGTTGCAATAGATAGTAAAAGAACTTTTTTGAGATTTTCTCCTTTTAAAAAAATAAAATAACTCCCTGTATCTACTGGAAGACCTGTATCTGCTTTTTTACACACTCTAAAAAAGTGAGCTGTTAATCCAAAAGCTAATGCCTGAATAATAAAAATACCAACAAATAAACCAATGCTATAAATTATAATCCAAAGAACAGATGGTTCAATATTATTTCCATAATAGTCATTAACACTTTGATAACCATAACTATCAAACCCTCCATACATATTCATCATAATTAATAAGGGCACGTACATTAATATTATGAGCGGAAACACCATTGCCATAGTAATCAAAACATGATACAAAGCTTGCTCCCATACTTTTTTAAAAAGTTCAAAACTTTTGGAGAGTATATCTGAAAAATCTGGACTAGCAGCTTCTTCAATTCGTTGAAAAATATCTTTTTGCATTCTTAATTATTGGTTTGTTGTACTCAAAATTACAAAAAATAAATATGACACTTTGTCATAAAACTTATATTAATTGTATCTTTGCATGTTAATTGACATAGTAATTGCCGTAGGAAAACTCCAAATTAGATGGAAAAAATAATAGACGAAAAAAAACAAGGAGAAACCTTATCAGTGAACGCTAAGGAAGGTAACTCACGTAAATTATATATTGAAAGTTACGGTTGCCAAATGAATTTCAGTGACAGTGAAATTGTTGCTTCCATACTTACTAATGAAGGCTATAATACGACTGATAACCTTGAAGAAGCAGATCTTGTTCTTGTAAACACTTGTTCTATTAGAGACAAAGCGGAACAAACAGTACGTAAACGTTTAGAGAAATACAATGCTGTAAAAAGACACAATTCAAAAATGAAAGTTGGTGTTTTAGGATGCATGGCAGAACGTTTAAAAGAAAAGTTTCTAGACGAAGAAAAAATAGTAGACATGGTCGTAGGTCCTGATGCCTACAAGGATTTACCAAATTTAATTAAAGAAATAGAAAGCGGTAGAGATGCTGTTAATGTTGTCCTTTCTAAGGAAGAAACCTACGGTGACATTTCACCTGTTAGGCTTGCAACAAATGGTATAAATGCCTTAGTGAGTATTACAAGAGGTTGTGATAATATGTGTACTTTTTGTGTAGTTCCTTTTACAAGAGGAAGAGAACGAAGCCGCGATCCACAAAGTATTTTAGCTGAAGTAAATGATTTAGCCGCTAAAGGATACAAAGAGATTACGCTGTTAGGCCAGAATGTAGATAGCTATTTATGGTATGGAGGCGGATTGAAAAAGGATTTTAAAAATGCTTCTGAAATTGAAAAAGCAACTGCAACAAGTTTTTCAAATTTACTAGCATTAGTTGCAGAGGCACAGCCAAAAATGAGAATTCGATTTTCAACGTCTAATCCACAGGATATGACTGAAGATGTGCTACATACGGTTGCAAAATACCCAAACATTTGCAATTATATTCATCTTCCTTTTCAGAGTGGAAATACGCGAATTCTAAAAGAAATGAATCGACAACATACTCGCGAAGAGTATATAAAACTTATTGATAAAATAAATAAAATAATTCCTAATTGCGGAATTTCACAAGACATCATCACAGGTTTTCCTACTGAAACAGAGGAAGAGCATCAAGAAACTTTAAGCTTACTTGAATATGTTAAGTTCTATTTCGGATTTATGTTTAAATATTCTGAAAGACCAGGAACCATGGCAGCTCGTAAACTTGAAGATGATATTCCTGAAGAAGTAAAAAAACGACGTCTTACCGAAATAGTTGATGTTCAAAGAAAACACAGTGCTTATAGAACCAATCAATTTATTGGTCAGACAATTGAAGTACTTATTGAACGTGAATCTAAAAAAAGTGACCAACATTGGAGTGGAAGAAATGAACAAAGTTTGGTGGTAGTGTTCCCAAAAGAAAACTATAAACCTGGCGATTTTGTTTTGGTAAAAGTTAATGATTGTACAAGTGCAACGTTAAGAGGAGAACCAATAGGATTAAGTGATAATAATTAATTGTCATCCTGAATTCGATTTAGGGTCTCATAAGTATAACTAAAAAGATCCCTGCCTACGCAGGGAATAAATATGGAATCAGTACAAGCCACAAAGCAACGTTTTGGTATTATTGGAAACGATCCAAAACTAAATAGAGTCATTGAAAAAGCTATTCAAGTGGCTCCAACCGACATTTCTGTTTTAGTAACTGGAGAAAGTGGTGTTGGTAAAGAAAGTATTCCAAAAATAATTCATTCTCTTTCACATAGAAAGCATGGAAAATACATTGCAGTTAACTGTGGAGCAATTCCTGAAGGAACTATAGATAGTGAGCTTTTTGGTCATGAAAAAGGAGCATTTACAGGTGCCACTTCAACACGTTCTGGTTATTTTGAAGTTGCAGATGGTGGAACTATATTTTTAGATGAAGTTGGAGAACTTCCTTTACCTACACAAGTGCGTTTACTTCGTGTCTTAGAAAATGGTGAATTTTTAAAAGTAGGTTCTTCGAAAACACAAAAAACAGATGTTCGAATTGTTGCTGCCACAAATGTATCTATGGCTAAAGCAATTAATGAAGGGAAATTTAGAGAAGATTTATATTATCGTTTGAGTACAATAGAGATTAACCTTCCTCCGCTTCGTGAACGTTCAGAAGATATTCATTTGATTTTCAGAAAATTTGCTTCAGATTTTGCTCAAAAATATAAAATGCCGACCATTCGTTTAGACGAACAAGCAAAAGGGTTATTAATGCAATACCGTTGGGGAGGTAATGTCCGTCAATTACGAAACATCGCTGAACAAATTTCAGTATTAGAAAAAAATAGAGAAATAACCGCTGATACTTTAAGAAGTTATTTACAAGATGTTGGAAGTAATCTTCCAGCTGTTATTAATGACAGTAAAAAGGAAAGTGATTTTAGTACCGAACGTGAATTATTATACAAAGTATTGTTCGATATGCAACGCGACTTAAATGATGTGAAAAAATTAACCTTAGAGTTAATGAAATCTGAAAACACATCAAAAGTGCAAGAGGAACATTCTACATTGATAAATAAAATGTATACTGATACGCAAAGCAGCGAAGATACTCTTGCTACTTTAGTTGAAGAAAAAGAAGAAACAACAGACAATAGCAATATTGAAGTATTAAATATTCCTGAAAAAGCTTCAGAAGACAAATATCATTTTGTTGAAGATATTGAGGAAGAAGAGAGTTTATCGATTCATGATAAAGAATTAGAATTAATTAAAAAATCTCTTGAAAAATACAACGGTAAAAGGAAAGATGCTGCTGATGAATTAGGAATTTCAGAAAGAACATTATATCGAAAAATTAAACAATATAATTTGTAAATTACAAGCCCTTACAATTCTCCATTTATGAAGTTAATTTTTAAAATATCATATTTAATCTTAGTTGTTATTTCTATAGCAGGATGTGGTGCTTACTCTTTTACAGGAGCTAATATAGACCCTAACACTAAAACATTTCAGGTTAATTATTTTCAAAATAATGCTAGAATTGTTGAACCAGGAATTGATAGAGATTTTACACTTTTATTGCAAGATTTAATTTTAAATCAGACAAGCTTAGACCTTGTTAACAATAATGGAGATTTAGTATACGAAGGAGAAATTGTTGATTATTACATAGCTCCAATTACGGCTACATCTCAAAGTACGGCAGCTCAAAATAGACTTACAATAGGTGTAAATGTTCGTTATTTTAATACACAAAATGAAGAAAAAGATGTAGAACAACGTTTTTCATTTTATTTCGATTATCCTGGTAGTTCACAATTAACAGGTTCAAATCTTGAAGACGCAATCAACACTATATTTGAGCGTATCTCACAAGATATTTTTAACGCAACTCTTGCTGATTGGTAGAAAAGTGAACACAAAAACCTTTACATATCTGCAAGCTAACCCGCAACAAATAAATACAGAACAGCAAGATGAATTAAATTTAATTCTCGAAAAATATCCATTTTTTCAATCTGCCAGAGCATTGCAATTAAAAGGTTATAAAAACAGCAATAATTTTTTATACAATGATGCTTTAAAAATGACTGCTGCTTATACTACAGATCGAAATATTTTGTTCGATTATATAACTTCAGATCATTTTAATCAGAATGAAATATCTGAAATCATTCAACAACACGATGAATCTGTTACTGAAATTGAAGTAGTTTCAGAAAATATTACCGAAGAAATTAGTGTTGAAATTGACAATCAGATTAAAAAAGAGCTTCAAAAAGCTGAGGCAATTTTAAATCCAGATTTATTCGAAAGAAAAACTGAACTTGTAAAAGAGATTGTTGAAGAGATTTCAGAAATTAAAGAGACAGTTTCTGAAACAGAAATTGAAATCAATCAACCTTTAGAGTTCAAAAAAGATGATGCACATTCGTTTACAGAATGGTTAAAATTGACATCAGCTTCAGCTATTATCAGAGACGATAAAAAGGAAGTTTCTAGCGAAAAGAGTGCTGAAAAAGATAAAAAAGAGGTGAAACTTGACTTAATTGATAAGTTTATTCAAGAAAAACCTAAACTTTTTTCTTCAGCTTTGAGTTCAGAATTAAAAGAAAAAAAGGTTGAAAATAAAAACCTTGCAGCGCCTTATACACAAGCAAATGACTCTTTAATGACCGAAACTTTAGCTAAAGTTTATTTGCAACAAAAAAACTATAAAAAAGCAATTCAAGCTTATAAAATATTAATTTTGAAAAATCCCGAAAAAAGTGGTTTCTTTGCAGACCAAATTCGGGCAATAAAAAAACTGACAAATACAGATAACCCATGAGTACGTTTACAATATTTTTATTTCTAATTATTTTCGTAGCCTTTTTATTGGTGATAGTTATAATGGTTCAAAACCCTAAAGGTGGTGGATTATCATCTTCTTTTGGAGGAGGTGGAACACAGCAATTAGGTGGTGTTCAAAAAACAACAGACTTTTTAGACAAGAGTACATGGACATTAGCAGCTTTAATGCTAGCATTGATCTTACTTTCTAATATTTCTATTATGAAAAGTACAGGAACTGTTGATTCTAAAGCGTTTGATGAAAATGCAATTCAAACTGAATTACCTGTTATAACACCAGCAACAGATGAAACTACATCTGGCGACGGAAACTAAAAATTAGAACATACGATTTTAAAAAAATGCCAGCTTGTCATAAAGCTGGCATTTTTTTTTAAATATGTCAGAAAAATTGCAATGGCATAATTTCTGACAACTACCAGTAACATTAATAAATTAACTAAAAAAACATATTGAAAATGGCATTAAAAATTCAACCACTTTCAGATAGAGTATTAGTAGCTCCTCAAGAAGCAGAAACTAAGACATCTTCAGGAATTTATATTCCAGATTCAGCTAAAGAAAAACCTCAACAAGGTAAAGTTGTAGCTGTTGGAAAAGGCAATAAAGACCACCAAATGACTGTAAAAGTCGGTGATATTGTATTGTATGGAAAGTATTCTGGAAGCGAATTAAAATACGAAGGAATAGATTATTTAATTATGCGTGAGGATGATATCCTTGCAATAATCTAATAATTATTAATTAAAGTTTAAAATCAAAGATTTTTAAAATGGCAAAAGATATAAAATTTGATGTTGAAGCACGTGATAGTATTAAACGTGGTGTTGATGCATTAGCAAACGCAGTAAAAGTAACTTTAGGTCCTAAAGGACGTAATGTAATTATTAGTAAATCATTTGGTGGACCACAAGTAACTAAGGATGGTGTTACAGTTGCAAAAGAAATTGATTTAGAAGACCCTCTTGAAAACATGGGAGCTCAAATGGTAAAAGAAGTTGCTTCAAAGACTAACGATTTAGCTGGAGATGGAACAACAACTGCTACTGTTTTAGCACAAGCAATTGTAAAAGAAGGATTAAAAAACGTTGCTGCGGGTGCCAATCCGATGGACTTAAAACGTGGCATAGACAAAGCAGTTGAAGCAATAATTAAAGATTTAGATAGACAATCAACTAAAGTTGGTAGTTCTTCAGAAAAAATAAAACAAGTTGCTTCTATTTCAGCAAATAATGATGAAATAATTGGTGATCTAATTGCAAAAGCGTTTGGAAAAGTTGGAAAAGAAGGAGTAATTACTGTTGAAGAAGCAAAAGGAACAGAAACATATGTAGATGTTGTTGAAGGTATGCAATTTGACCGTGGATATTTATCTCCATATTTTGTAACTGATAGCGAGAAAATGCTTACTGAGTTAGAGAATCCAATGATTCTTTTATATGACAAGAAAGTATCTTCAATGAAAGATTTACTTCCAGTTTTAGAGCCTGTAGCTCAACAAGGGAAGTCATTATTGATTATTGCTGAAGATGTTGATGGAGAAGCATTAGCAACTTTAGTAGTAAATAAATTACGTGGTTCTTTAAAGATTGCAGCGGTTAAAGCTCCAGGATTTGGAGACAGACGTAAAGCAATGTTAGAAGATATAGCAATCTTAACTGGAGGTACTGTAATTTCTGAAGAAAGAGGATTTACTTTAGAGAATGCTACTCTTGAAATGTTAGGTACTGCTGAAAATGTAACGATTGATAAAGACAATACAACTATCGTAAATGGTGTTGGCAAAAAAACTGACATTAAAGCGCGTGTGAATCAGATTAAATCACAAATTGAATCTACAACTAGTGATTACGATAAGGAAAAACTTCAAGAACGCCTTGCTAAATTAGCAGGTGGTGTTGCTGTACTTTATGTAGGTGCTGCTTCAGAAGTTGAAATGAAAGAAAAGAAAGACCGTGTTGATGATGCATTAAATGCAACAAGAGCTGCGGTTGAAGAAGGAATCGTTGCTGGTGGTGGCGTTGCTTTAGTTCGTTCAATTAATGTGTTAGACAAATTGACTACTGAAAACTTAGATGAAGTAACAGGTATTAAAATTGTAGCTCGTGCAATTGAAGCTCCTTTACGTACCATCGTTGAAAATGCTGGTGGTGAAGGATCTGTGGTTATTAACAAAGTTGAAGAAGGAAAAAAGAACTTTGGTTACGATGCTAAAACTGATACTTATGTTGATATGATTAAAGCAGGTATTATTGATCCTAAAAAAGTAACTCGTGTTGCATTAGAAAATGCTGCTTCTGTTGCAGGAATGATCTTAACAACTGAATGTGCTTTAGTAGATATTAAAGAAGACAATCCTCCAATGATGCCTCCAATGGGTGGCGGTGGAATGCCTGGAATGATGTAAGTTGAGAGCCTCGACACGCAAATTATTGAGTTTTAAAATAACTAAACTCTTAAGCCCTCGCTTTTAGTGAGGGTTTTTTTTGTTCGAAAATTAAAAAATATTCAATAATATATTTGAATCTCCTATCTCTTCTTACCAAACATTTGATACAATGATAAAGCCACCAGTGTAATTACTAAAGGCCATAAAACGAAAGAATCTGTTCTAACAATTACCTTATCTTCAGCTTGAGCAGCTTCCCATAAACCTATATAATATTCCCAAACAAATGCAAATACAATCACAACTATTGTGATTCCGTAGAGTAAATATTTCTTAATGTTATTCATTGATTTTTCTTTCAAGCATAAAGATAGCTAATAAAACTAGTATTATATTTTGTTCTTCAAGAGTTTTATAAAAAAGAGAAGCTCATCTGTTTCCAAATGAGCTTCATTTATTATATACATTTCTAAATCAGAAAATTGATTTCAACTTCAGAAAGAATTAGTTTAAACTATTTCTAATTATGATCATCTATTACCTTATCATCTCTATAACGACAACATGGGTGAACTGTCCCATAAGCTTCATCTGTAGCCTTAAGTTCTTTGGTATCATGACCTACAGCAACAATATTTTTACTAATTGTGGCTAAATCTGTTTTGCGTTCATCATAAATAAGACTTAATTCATGTGTTTTTACATTCCAAACTGCAGATTTTACACCTTTCGTTTTAATTGATGCTTTTTCAATTCTTTCTTTACACATCATGCAAACTCCATCCACTTCAAGTGAGGCTTTTGCATTCTTATTTTGAGCATAACTTGTTAAACCCAAAATCATTACTAAAGTTACTAATACTATTTTTTTCATAATTATTTATTATTTTTCTGTCTGGTCGAGCGCTGTCGAGATCTATTTAAAACCTCTCGACTGCGCTCGAGGTGACATTTAATTTAATTTATATCTCAATCCTGCATAATAACTAGCTCCAAAAATTGGGCCGTATACAAAAGTAGTATCAAAATTTGATCCAAAAGGATCATCACTACCCAATATAGGATTGTCTTGTTTTACATTTGTTAAATTCTCTCCTCCCAAATATACTTCAAATGAATGAGAAAACACTTTTGTTATTTGCGCATTTAAAGTACTTAAAGTTGAAGTCTTTTCTGGTAACTGATACTCTGTTGGATTTCCTTCAGTTGAAGAAAAGCGCTGCTCCCCTAACCAATTAAAAGTAGTGTCAAATTTCCAATGAGCACCATTTACTTTTCTTAATGTTTCAAAGGATACATTCCCAAAAATACGATGTTTTGGAGTTAAGGGTTTATCTAATTTTTCTGAACTATAATCCGTTTTAACATCATAATACTTGTAAGCAGTTCTAATATCTAATCCTTTAGTAATATTTACATTTAATTCTGCTTGAAAACTATTCGCATAGCTTTCTCCTTTTAAATTATAAAAATTAACTTCGTTTGAAGTTTCCCAATCCACTACAATCTGATTTTCAAAATCGGTTCTATAATAATCGAATGTAATGTCTGCTTTCTTTTTAAAAATCTTAAACTTTTGAGAATATGAGAAACCATAATTCCACGCAATTTCAGGATCTAAACCGTAAATTTTTCCGTCCGTATCTAAAATATTAATCGTTCTATTTGTTGCAAACATTTTTTGATTTTCAGTAAAAATATTAGCACTTCTTTTCCCTCTACCTGCGGAAGCTCTAAAAGCAGAATTTTCCCAAGGCGTATATCGAGCATGTACTCTTGGAGTTAGAAAAGTTCCTAGTAAATTATGAGTGTCGATTCTTAATCCTGCAGTTACATTTAAATCGCCTAAATTATCATAGGTATATTCAAAAAATGCTCCAAATGAATTTTCTTCACGTTGAAAATCTACAGTATTTACGATCTCTTCATAATCATCGTATGTTGCGCTTAACCCCGTTTTAAATTTATTTCTTGAATCACCAATAATTGAATTAAAAATAGCTGTAGCGTAAAAACTATTATGCACAATATCATATTGATTCAATCCAAAATATGAGTTTTGTTCATGGTTACTAAATGCTGTTTGCACACCAATACTTTGATAAGGTATTTCTGGATTAACATAGCCGAATTTTGCAGATACATCGAATCTTTGAGTATCTATCTCACTTCCCCAAAAGTTGGTTGTCAATTTATCTCTTTTCGGATCGAAATCTTCTTGTCCCGTTTGTTTTTCATCATTTAAAAATCTGAAATTAATAAAACTCACAAAGCCTTTTTCAGTATCTGTATATTGCCAACGATTCATAACATTGATCTGTTTCTGCAAAGGCATGTCCAGAAACGAATCATCGTTTTTATCAAACTTCGCATCTCTTATATTTCCGTGTAAATAAATTCCTGTATCCCATTTGTTGGAAACTTTGGTGTTAAAATGTGTATTCAATTCGTATCGCCCATTTGCATTTCCATATGCATTTACAAAAAGTTTATCATCTCTTGTAGGTTTTTGAAGCTCAGCATTAATCTGTCCAGCAATGCTTTCAAAACCATTTACTACGCTTCCTGCTCCTTTTGTAATCTGAATGCTTTCTACCCAAGTTCCAGGAATAAAGCTTAATCCATAAGCTTGAGAAGCACCACGAATGGAAGGAATATTTTCCGTAGCAATTAATATATAAGGGCTTGTTAAACCCAACATTTTTATTTGCCGGGTTCCTGAAATTGCATCTGCAAAATTTACATCGATAGATGGGTTTGTTTCAAAACTTTCAGAAAGATTACAACAGGCAGCTTTTAATAATTCGGCACTACTTACATTGATTACATTTCGCGCTTCTATAAATGACCTTGCTGATGCTTTTTTTCTAGCTGAAATTAAAACTTCATCCAAACTACCTTTCGGGCCTAAAGTATGCTGAATTCTTTTTGGTTCATTTACCGTTATAGTATCTGTTTCAAAGCCAACATAACTAATGACCAATTTTTTATATTCGGGTTTATATGGAATGGTAAATTTTCCATTTTCATCGGTTATTGTACCTACAGAGGTATTCAACCAGAATACATTAGCTCCATCTAGGCCTAAGTATTCATTTTTTTCATTCCCTTCTAAGATAACTCCTTCAATTTGTTCTTGTGAAGCAACTATTATTGGGATAAATAATAATATATATACTATGTATTTCATGTGTTTTAAATATTTTTTTAATGGTCACATGGAACCTTCGATGTTTTAAATACGGTATTTTCTTTTAAAACTTATTGTATTCATCTAGGTTTCATTTTAATTTTTTCTAATAATAATTTGAAATTAGAATGCAAGACTGCATTCCTTCGAATTCAAAAATCTAGAAAGAATCAAATGGTAAAAACCTGATAAAGCACGGGAATGTCTTTATCGAGTGGTGGCGGATGGTAATCTGTATAATTAGTTTGTGTTTGTGAAGTGAAAGTTACTTGTTGCAACACAAATACAGCTACAAAACTTGCAATAAAAGGCAAATCTAACTGAACATCGAATGATGCTTTTGCAAAATGATCATCTGTATTTACTTTCTCATATTTGTTTTTACAACAATTATGATCTTCTTGTTTTTCGTCTCCACAAGAATTGGCTTCCATTTTCATTCCGCAGGAAAGATGTTTCTCTCCAAGAGTAATTTCAGCAAGTACTTCAGAATCACCACAAAAATGTTTTGCATAGGTAATCCCAGTACTACTTAATAGCATTAAAATGGAAAGCGCTATGGAAATAATTCTTTGCATTGCATCAAAATTACGAAATTAGCTTCACATACATGAAAAACTACCTTTTTTTAACTTAAGTTTTACTTCTAGGTTTTTTAATACTCAGCATTTGAAAACTATTTCTTCATCACCTTTTTAGTAACTCCACCTTGCGTTGTTTCAATTTTTACAAATAAGAGACCGCTGTTAAGTTTAGAAACATCAATGTTTTTTAATTGCTCATCTACTTGAAACACCAATCTACCCAATACATCATAGATTTTAATAGACTCTATTTGAGTTGTAGAAGTATTATTAAAACTTAAGATATCTTTTACTGGATTTGGGTGAATGAATATATCTGATAAGCTATTATCAGATATACTCAAAATACAATCTTCTGAATAAAAATAATCCGCTTGTATATACCAATTTGAATATGGAGGTTCATTATTTGTAGCAGCAACTTCATCATCAACAGTCACACAATTTAATCCTGTTAATTCACATGGCTCTCCCTCAAACTCACATGGTAATGTAACTGATGTTAATATGGAGTTGTTTTCGTTTTTTAAGTTTAAACTTTCTAAAAAAATCAAATTTTCACCATATAGTAACTCTAAGTTTACATTATTACTAAGATCTAAGGAGGTAAAAAGCATACTAAACCCTGCAGAACTACTATTGCTATAGAGTTCTTTTAATTGTATATTATTACTAACATCAAGAATTGTTAGTTCATTACCACCAACATCTAAATATTCTAAAGCAGTAAAATCTTCAATGCCTGTTAAATCTAGTATAGATTTGTGATTAATGTCAAGAGCTATTACTGTATCAATATCGCTAGTTAGCACTTGTCCATTTATTATACCATCACTATCAATCTCTAAATCAATGAGTGCTTGTTCAAAATTTGCGTCGGGGATTGCTGTAGTTTGAGCATAGAGACTATTTGGTAGTAAGCCTTGGGAAAAGAAAAAAAGTAATATAAAAAAGGCTTTAAGCGGTATGTTTTGTTTTGTTTTCATAATACTATTTTTTAAATTAATCTTTTAAAAGTATTTTTGAGTTTTGTACTTCTCCATCACAAACTAAAATAATATTGTAGTAGCCTGTGGTATATGTAGAAACATCTATGCTAATGTTAGATTGTTGTGTGTTAAGAATATAATTATTACTATTCCCCGTATTCATATTTACAAACATTACATATGCAGAGGTTGCATCTGTAGTAATGTAATTAATGTTTAATATATCATTTGTAGGATTAGGATTTATAGTTTCAATTCTAAAGGGTTTAATACTAACTTCAATTTCGTCATAATCTTTAAACCCATCGATATTAGAAACGATTTCTAATTTATACGTTTTAGTTATGTCTGGAGAAATTGTAAGATTTGTTCCAGTGTATATAAGATTGCCCTCTGGGTCGTACCAGTTATAGGTTGCATCTTCATTTATTTCTCCTGCTGAAATAGTAATACTTTCATTTTTTTCAATTTCTTCATCATCACCTGCATCTGCATCAAAGGTAGGACGAATTGATTTTTGTATTTCAAAAGTTTCACCTCCAATTACTTTGTTGGTAGCAGCGTCTCTTTGCACTAAATGATAGATGTACTTAGTTTTATTTGTTATTTCTTTGGTTAAAAAATTAAAATTTACTGATATTGTTCCTATTTCAATTGGTGCTAATTGAATATTTTCGATAAGGGCATAGTTGTTTTCAACAATAATTTTAGTGCTATCTTTTGTGCTTTTAAAATTCTCTAAAAGTTTCCCTCCATTATCCCAAGCATTATAAATTACATCGTCTAAAGTAATAGATATTTCTGCCTCTTCATAAATGGGCTTTCCAACTTCTTGGGTTTCTTTAAAAAATTCTAAAGTAAATTCTTTTGGTTCATTAAAAAAATTACCTACTGCTACAATACCTCCAACTGGAGAGGGAATAGGATCAATAACTACTATTGTTAAATTTTTCCATGCAATATTGTTATTGTTTTTAACATTATCGGTAATAAAAGTTTCTTCTGGAAAGGTCATAGGATCATCGCTAGATATAATTCTAGCTAAAAGACAAAAATGCCAAGGGTTATCATTATTAATATCTAAATAATCTTCTGGATTTGGGACAGGCCATTCAAATTCAAGTATGGTTGATTCTCCCCTTGAAATAGAAGGAATATTAAGCGTACCTATTTCATCTCCCATTAATATTTCTTGCCCGTTAGAGTCAATAACAGTCAAATCTCCTTCCCAATGAAGCGGCCAAGATAGTGCTGTATTTGCTTTTGCCCAATATAGTTTTAATTTGTCATTACCTGAAGAAGCATTACATGATTTGTTGTTTATTTTTACATAGGCATAGTTGGATTGTTCAGGGTTATACTCTGGATTCTCGTGTTCTTGAACAATAATACCATCGTTTTGATTTCTTACCCAAATCTGCTCACTATTCCAAAAAATATTTGTATGAATATTTGGTTCTTGACCATTATCTGTTTCTGTATCCTGCATAAATAAGTCTACTGTTATACCCGACAATGCAGGGTTAAACTCTCCAAATACATCATCTTCAATTGCTTCATGAGCTCTTATACCTTGTCCCGTTGTAAAATTATTATCACAAGCGGAATAAGAATATGCCACATAATTTTGAGCATCAGCAACTTCAACTTGATAAGGGGTACCACCACAATCTTTAAAAAAGGGGGAGTTAGGGTCATTTATTCTACTATCAGGATTATAAACACAATTAATTTTATCATAATAGGCATACGTTTTAGGTTCGTTATATTTTAAAAATTCTATTTCATCTGGTAAAAAGCCATAGTCAATCAGTGCCTGTTCAATATCAATTGCATTTGGATAAATATTAAAGCCATTTTCATTAAAGTGAAATATATCGTTTCTTGCTTCCCACCATGAAAATCCTATATCTGCCTCTTCTACAGCGTAACATGCATGATTGAGTTGTTCTCTTAAAAAAATTTGGGGCTGCATTAGTATCAGGGATCTCGTCACCTGCATCTTCGGCATTATATTCAGGGTCAGATTCAAAACGTGTTACTCGCTCACAATTTACTGGATCTGGTCTGTAATTACCATTATCGAAAGTGTGGTATAAGTTAAAACTATGTCCTAATTCATGAATAAATATATTGCTGAATACGCTAAGGTCATTTACAGCCACATAAGTTCTATTATAATATGCTTGTCCTGATCCACTACCTAAACGATGAGGTACATATACGTTAAAAGCATTTTGTTTAGCATAACCATATGTCTCTGCATAGTTATTTATACTCCCCAAACTAGAGCCCGTATGGTGTGTTGTTGAGTTAATTGTATCCATACCAATTAAATTGAAACAGATATTAAGATCTGCAAATGCATCATTTAATACCGTTACACTTTGCAAAGTTCTTTGAGGTGTAAGAGGTGTTCCATTAGAGGTATAAGATCCATCATCCATATTAATTCTCTAGAAAAAGATATTAAAGGTTTTAGTATTAAAGGCTGCTAAGGTAGTAATGTCCGTGGATTTACTATATACCCCAATAGGGTCAGTGTCAGTTTTTTCAGGGGTTGCACAAAAATCTTCGGTTTGAGAAAAAATAAATAATGAAATGAATAAAAATAAAGAGGTAGTAATTTTTAATTTAGTTCTCATAGTTAATATGTTTTAAAATTATTATTAAAAATTAACTAGGGAGAACTATAAATATAGTGAAAATTTTTAATAAATAATTAATTCTTCTTTTGAAAATAAAAAGCAGGCAGTAACAACAATAAAAATAAAGGTTGAATCAAAAATCTACGCACATAAAATAAGGTTAAATATCTTTCTGAATTTGCATAAAAAGCTAAATAAAGAAACACTAATAAAAGCACTAGAAATAATAAAGAATACAGAATCATTGATAGTTTAATAATTTCTAGTTCAGAAAAAACCAACCATAAAATTGCTAATGATAAAAGTGTATTCAATATAAAACGCAAAACAATATTCCCTATTAACAGTAAACCATCAAAATCGGGTAATGACTGTGAGGTATGGTCTGTTTTAAAAAATGAAATTAAAGGATCATAGAATAAATGGTCTTCAAACCATCTAATTAATATTAATAAAATGACGCATATAAATACACCTAATATTTTTCTGAATTTATTCATTGCTTGTAGTTGTATTTGAAATAATTCGAATCCAAATTAGCCATAAAATAAATACCATTCCGTATATAATTCCTGGAAAAACGACACTATGCAACACTTCTTGATATTCAGGAAATTTATATAATGCAACTGCTAAAAATGCAATTCGAATTACATTAACTGCATACACTAAAACTGCACCTGAAAATAAAAAAAGAACTGTTTTTTTAATGTTTTGAGCAAAGGCAATCACAAATGAAAGAAATAAAATAATTACACTTATCGAATTACAACCTTCAACTATTTCGGCTAAATATTGTTTATTGATAAAAAGTTGCATTGAAGTTAATGTACTGTGAGACACTACTTCTGCTTCATATCCAATACTATTTAACAAACTACTACTTTGCTTTGCAACTAAATGCGTAATATAATCTGGATGATAATTTCCCCCTTCAGCATATTTTAAATATACCGAATACAAAAAAAGAAATATCAAATAAGAACCTATAAATAGAGTTACAAATCGGATAACAGATTTATATTTAACAAGAAGCGCTTTCAATAAAAAACATTTCTAACAAAAATATAGAATTTGAATTTGGTATGTCCATTCTATAAAATACTTTTACAAAAAAAAGAAAATGAGCCTTGAAAGTCTAAAGCCAGCAATTCTTAACATTGTTCAAAATTCTGAAATTTCAGAAAAACAAAGACTTACTGAGATATGTGAATTATTACAAACTTCAATAAATTATTATGATTGGGTTGGATTTTATTTTGCAAACCACGAAGAGAGAACATTGCATCTTGAAGCATTTGCAGGTTTACCTACCGATCATACTGTAATTCCCTTCGGAAAAGGTATTTGTGGACAAGTAGCCGAATCGAATGCAAATTTTGTTGTTCCTGATGTAAAAGCTCAGGACAATTATATCGCATGTAGTATTACAGTTAAAGCTGAAATTGTCATTCCTTTATTTAAAGATGGAAAAAATATTGGACAAATAGATATTGATTCGAATACTATTGATCCATTTACAGTGAAAGATGAAGAATTTTTAGCATGGATAAATGAGGAAGTAGCAAAGATTTTATAATTACATTCCTGTACGAATTGCTTCAACTGGATCTAATCTCGAAGCTGAAATAGCAGGTAGAATCCCTGAAATTAGTCCAATTAGTGCTGAAATAAATGTTCCAATAAACATGTTTTGCAGTGATAATACAAATTCGAAATCGCCCGTCATACTCGAAGCTATTAGTGAAGCTATAAAAACAAGTATCAATCCTATTAAACCTCCAATTACGGAAAGAATTACTGCTTCAAATAAAAATTGAAACATAATGAATTTATTTTTTGCTCCTAAGGACTTTTGAATTCCAATTAAATTGGTCCGTTCTTTAACACTCACAAACATAATATTTGCAATTCCGAATCCACCAACTAATAATGAAAAACCACTAATCAGCCAACCAATTACATTCATGGTGCCGGTAATTTCATCAATAAACGCTGCTACACCTTTCATCTGAAACACAAAAAAAGTACTTACTTCTTCGGTTTTTAATCCTCTAGCCATTCGCATTTTTTGATCTAGCATCGCCATAAATCCGGCATTATCTACATCACTTTCTGGTTTTATAATAATTTGAGGGAAGGTAGATTTATTATTATCACCGTAAATTTTTCGGGTCACATTAACAGGAACCAATACGATAATATCTTTTGAATCTCCAAAAAGACCCATACCTTCTTTCTTCAAGACTCCAATTACAGTGAATTTACGTCCATAAAGACGAATTTTTTTACCAATTGGATCAATGTCCCCAAATAAATTCTCTGCAATTTCATCACCCAATACAATTACTTGAGAACCACTATTCGATTCAGATTCATTAAAAAACCGCCCATTCGCTATTTGTAATGCTTCAATATCATAATACTCATGTGTTATTGCTCCTACATCAATACTAGAAACTGTATTTTCTTCATACTTAATAGAGGTTTGGGGAACATTTAACGTATAAGAAATAGCCTCCATATCTGGCATATTTCTTTTTAAATACTGGTATTCATCGTAATTTACATCTGGAAATTGCATCCATTTCCATCTTGGAATATCTGTAGGACCAAAAGGAAAACGCATCATTACTACCGTGCTATTATCTAGACCGCTCATGCTTCCTTCAATCTCCTTTTTAAGAGAATCAACAGCTGCTAAAACTGCTATAATTGAGAAAATTCCTATCGTTACACCCAACAAAGACAAGAAAGTACGTAACTTATTGTTTCTAAGCGCATTGAGCGCAAAATTAAAACTCTCTTTTAAAACTCGAAGGTAGATTAGCATCCTTTAATTATTCCAATTTTATTTTTGAATAAATATAAGACGTTTTCTACTTATATATGTTACAAAATTAGCAGACAATTATGTATTTTTGCCACTTAATAAAATCTCCATGAACAATCAAAAAAAGATATCTTCAGCATTAATTTCTGTTTTTCACAAAGATGGACTAGCTCCAATTGTAAAAAAATTAAATGAACTTGGTGTAACTATCTATTCTACAGGTGGTACCCAGAAATTTATTAATGACTTAGGTATTGATGTTGTGCCAGTTGAAGAAGTAACCGATTATCCTTCTATTTTAGGAGGTCGTGTTAAAACACTTCACCCTAAAGTGTTTGGTGGAATTTTAAATAGACAAGATAATGAAGGGGATGTTAAAGAAATGGAGCAATATAACATTCCTCAATTAGATGTTGTGATTGTAGATTTATATCCATTTGAAAAAACAGTAGCTTCTGGAGCAAGCGAACAAGATATTATTGAAAAGATTGACATTGGAGGAATTTCTTTAATTAGAGCTGCAGCAAAAAACTTTAAAGACACTATTTGTGTTTCTTCGATGGAAGATTACCAAGAGTTTTTAGATGTTATTTCTGAGGGTAACGGAAATATTTCATTAGCAAGCAGAAAACAGTTTGCAGCGAAATCATTTAATGTTTCTTCAAATTATGATACGGCTATTTTCAATTATTTTAATAGTGATCATGAAATACCAGCATTAAAAATAAGTGAGACGAATGGAAAAGTTTTACGTTATGGAGAGAACCCTCATCAAAAAGGATTTTTCTTTGGAGATTTTGATGCCATGTTCGATACTTTACACGGAAAAGGACTTAGTTATAACAACTTATTAGATGTTGATGCAGCTGTTAATTTAATGTCTGAATTCTCAGGCGAAGCGCCAACATTTGCCATTTTAAAACATAACAATGCTTGTGGTTTAGCACAAAGGGAAACTGTTAAGCAGGCTTACTTAGATGCATTAGCTGGAGATCCTGTTTCAGCTTTTGGAGGGATTTTAATTTGTAATTCTGAAATTGATGCCGAAACAGCTGAAGAAGTTCATAAATTATTCTGTGAAGTTATAATTGCTCCAGGATATTCAGAAAAAGCATTAGAAATTTTAAAAGGAAAAAAACACAGAAGAATTCTTATTCAAAAACAAACTGAATTACCAAAAACAACCGTTAGAACTTGTTTAAATGGAGCTTTGGTTCAGGATAAAGATTTGATTACAGATACGATTGAAAATTTAACATATCCAACTAACAATAAACCAACTGATAGTGAGTTAGATAATTTAATGTTTGCCTCAAAACTTTGCAAGCATACAAAGTCAAATACTATAGTTTTAGTAAAAGACAAACAATTGTGTGCAAGTGGAACAGGACAAACATCGAGAGTAGATGCTTTAAGACAGTCAATCGAAAAAGCAAATTCATTCAATTTTGATTTAAAAGGAGCAGTGATGGCGAGTGATGCTTTCTTTCCTTTTCCAGATTGTGTTGAAATTGCTGATAAGGCTGGAATCACTGCAGTTATTCAACCAGGAGGGTCAATAAAAGACGAATTAAGCATCAACTATTGCAATGATAACAGTATGGCAATGGTATTTAGTGGAATACGTCATTTTAAACACTAATTTTATTACATTTGTAGAAAGCATTAGCTTCACACGTTTAATTTCAATACCGCACAATTAAAATATGGGATTTTTTGACTTCTTAACTGAAGAAATAGCAATTGATTTAGGGACTGCAAATACCCTAATAATTCATAATGACAAAGTAGTAGTTGACGCACCTTCAATAGTTGCTCGAGATCGTACTACTGGAAAAATAATTGCTGTAGGTAGAGAAGCCAACATGATGCAAGGTAAAACCCATGAAAACATTAAAACTATTCGCCCTTTAAAAGATGGGGTTATTGCTGATTTTGATGCTAGTGAACAAATGATTAGTATGTTCATAAAAGACATTCCTGCTTTAAAAAAGAAATGGCTTACTCCTTCATTACGAATGGTAATTTGTATTCCTAGTGGAATTACTGAAGTAGAAATGCGTGCTGTAAAAGAAAGTGCTGAACGTGTAAATGGAAAAGAAGTATATCTAATTCATGAACCTATGGCAGCAGCTATTGGTATTGGAATAGACATTATGCAACCTAAAGGAAATATGGTGGTTGATATAGGAGGTGGTACTACTGAAATTGCTGTCATTGCCTTAGGCGGAATTGTATGTGATCGTTCTGTAAAAGTAGCTGGAGATGTATTTACCAATGATATTATCTATTACATGCGTACACAACACAATTTATACATTGGTGAACGTACTGCTGAAAATATTAAAATTAAAATTGGTGCTGCTACCGAAGATTTAGAAATTCCACCAGAAGATCTTGCTGTACAAGGAAGAGATTTATTAACAGGAAAACCTAAACAAGTTTTAACTTCATTTAGAGAAATTGCAAAAGCATTAGATAAATCCATTTTAAGAATAGAAGATTCTGTAATGGAAACTTTATCCCAAACACCTCCAGAGCTTGCTGCAGATATTTATAATACTGGTATTTATTTAGCAGGTGGTGGATCTATGTTAAGAGGTTTAGACAAACGTTTATCTCAAAAAACAGATTTACCTGTTTACATTGCTGAAGATCCATTAAGAGCTGTAGTTAGAGGAACAGGTATTTGCCTTAAAAACCTAAGTAAATATAAGAGCATATTGATTAAATAAGGAATAGCACATTATGCAACAGATTCTATTTTTCTTTATACGGAATAAAAATTTTCTGTTGTTTTGCGTTTTATTTCTAGTGTCAATAGGACTTACTATTCAGTCACATTCTTATCATAAAAACAAATTTATCACTTCAGCTAATTTTTTAAGTGGTGGATTGTATTCATTCAAAAGTAATTTTACAGATTATTTTAATTTAAGAACAGAAAATAATCAACTTATTGAAGAAAATCTTCGAATGAGAGAACAATTAGAATTCTTCAAAAAGAACTCTTTTTTAACAGAGGTTGATAGTAGCTCAATTCTATCTAAGTACTATTATACTCCAGCAAGAGTCATTAACAATTCCTTTTCAAAAACAAAAAATAAAATCACGATTGACGAAGGTTCAAAAAAGAATATTGAACTAGATATGGGAGTTATTACTTCCAAAGGGATTGTTGGAATTATTAACAATACCAGTAAAAATTATGCAACGATACAATCGATTTTAAATACCAATAGTCAAATAAATGCAAAACTAAAATCTACCGATCATTTTGGTAGTTTAGTTTGGGATACTAATGATCCTAATATAGTTCAATTAGAAGAAATTCCAAGATTAGCACCTCTTGTAATTGGAGATACAATTGTTACCGGTGGAAGATCTACTATTTTTCCTGAAGGAATATTAATAGGAACTATTAAAGGTTTTAAATTATTAGCTGATGAAAGCTCATATACATTGAATATTCAATTATTTAATGACATGACAAATCTGAATCATGTTTATATTATTCAGAATAAAGAGCGAGAAGAAATAAAATTAGTAGAGGAAGGAGATACAGATGCAGAATAAGGACATTTTAATTAATATATTACGATTTATCATATTAATTTTATTACAAGTTTTTATTTTAAATAATATCAATTTTTTAGGGTTTATAAATCCTTATTTATATATTTTCTTTATACTAATCTTTCCTTTTAATGGCAACAAAGCATTACTTATATTCTTAAGTTTTTTATTAGGTTTGAGTATTGATTTCTTTGGTGATTCTGGAGGAATACATGCAGCAGCTTCAGTATTTATTGCATACATACGTCCTGCATTTTTAAAGTTTTCATTTGGAGTAAGCTATGAGCATGACTCAATTAAATTAGGCAATTCTGACTTTATTAAAAGATTCATCTATATAACATTAATGGTTATTACACATCATGTTATATTATTTTCTCTTGAAATTTTTAACACAGATCATATACTTTTAATTTTAAAATCGACGTTATTTTCTAGTATCTTTAGTGTTGTATTATTAGTCACTACAATGTCTTTATTTAGTAGAAAATCCTAATGCGAAAACTTCTTTTAATTTCGATTGTTTTAATTACAGGGCTCGTCTTTGCATCTCGACTATTTTATCTTCAGATTTATGACACCTCATTTCAAAAACTTTCTGAAAATAATGCAGTGAAAACTGAATTTATTTATCCACAAAGAGGATATGTTTTTGATCGTAAAGGAAAACTATTAGTTGCAAATCAGCCATCTTACGATGTAATGGTAATTCCTAGAAATGTCAAAAATTTAGACACATTGGAGTTATGTGAATTATTAAAAATTCCTAAAGAAGATTTTACTACAATTCTAAAAAAATCTTGGGTCTATTCCCCTCGCCTTCCTTCAGTCGTTATCCCTCAACTTACTAAAGGTGAATATGCATATATTTCTGAAAAAATGTATAAATATGAAGGATTTTACATTCAGAAAAGATCTTTACGAGATTATCAAGTAACTAACTCTGCAAATGTACTAGGCTATATAGCTGAAGTAAACAATCAAAACATTTCTAAAAATCCATATTACCAAATGGGTGATTTAATGGGTAAACAAGGAGTTGAAAAACAATATGAGGAGATTTTAAGAGGGATTAAAGGTGTAAAATACATTCAAAAAGATCGCTTCAATAGAGATATCGGCCCCTATAAAGAAGGAATTTTTGATACATTACCTGAACGAGGAAAAGATATAACCCTAACCATAGATGAAACACTACAAAAATATGGTGAGGAATTAATGATTAATAAAAGAGGAGGTATTGTTGCCCTTGAACCTGCAACTGGTGAAATACTTTCATTGGTAACCGCTCCATATTATGATCCAGGTTTACTGGTTGGTAGAGAACGTTCAAAAAATTTCACAAAATTATATTACGACACCATTTCGAAGCCTTTATTTGACAGAGGCTTACAAGGAGAATATCCACCAGGCTCCCCTTTTAAAGCATTAACTGCATTAATCGGAATGCAAGAAGGAGTTATTGATACTGAAGAAAAAATTTCATGTCATGGCGGTTATCGATATGGAAGGAATAAACTATTAGGCTGTCACCATCATAGAACACCTTTAGCAATGGAAGCTGGTATAGCAAATTCATGTAATGCTTATTTCTGTACAGTTTACAAACGAATCATTGAAAAATACCCAAGTCCACAAGAAGGAATTGATAATTGGAAAACACATTTATCAAGTTTTGGATTAGGCAATTATTTAGGATATGATCTACCTATAGGTAAACGAGGGTTGATTCCGAATTCAGATTATTACAATCGAAGCTATAATTATCCAAAATACAAATGGTATGCTTCTGCAACCATTTCGAATGCGATTGGACAAGGAGAAGTTTTACTTACACCTATGCAAATGGTAAATTTTACTGCAGCAATTGCAAACAGAGGATGGTATTATAAACCACATATTTTGAAAAATATAGTTGGAGTTGATACTATTCCTAAAATCTATACTGAAAAACATATCACCACAATTGATAAGAAATATTTTGAACCTGTTGTGGAAGGAATGTTCGATGTTTATAATAACGGAACCGCATCACACATACAGATTCCAGGTATAGAAATTTGTGGAAAAACAGGAACTGCTGAAAATTATATTAGAGTAGATGGCACTAGATTTCAACTTACAGATCATTCTGTATTTGTTGCCTTTGCTCCTAAAGACAATCCAAAAATTGCTATAGCAGTTTTTGTAGAAAATGGATATTGGGGCTCCCGTTGGGCTGGAAGAATAGCTAGTTTAATGATTGAAAAGTATATTAAAGGTGAAATTTCTAGAACCGATTTAGAAAACTTTGTTCTAAATGGAAGCCTTGAAGAAGAATATGCAAAACCTTATAGTGGAATTCCTTTTACAATAAATAACTAATGGCTGGATCAAGAAGCAATATACGTTTTGATTGGATTACCATTGTTATCTTTTTAGCTTTAGTATTCATAGGATGGATTAATATCTATTCTGCATCTTTAGGGACTAATACAGCCGAGATTTTTGATTTTACCCAAGCATATTCAAGACAACTTCTTTTTATCTGTTTAAGTTTAATTCTAATCGTATTTATACTTGCAATTGATGCCAAATTCTACGAACGATTTTCGAGTATCATATATATTGTTTCATTAGTATCTTTATTGCTATTGTTTGCCCTCGGTAATACCATCTCTGGAGCAACTTCATGGTATGCATTTGGAAGTTTCAGCCTTCAGCCAAGTGAGTTTGCAAAAGCCGCAACTGCCCTAGCTTTAGCAAAGTACATAAGTGACTTACAAACCAATATGGAGGAATTCAAACATCAGCTTAGAGCTTTTCTAATTATTCTACTTCCAGCCATATTTATTGTACCCCAACCAGATCCAGGAAGTGCTTTGGTGTATATCGCATTAATTTTTCCATTGTATCGAGAAGGACTTCATTTTGTTTATTTATTATTAGGATTTTTTGTTGCTGCTTTATTTGTTGCCACATTGGCTTTTGGAGTTGTTTGGGTTGCAATTGGAGTGGTATTAATCACGTTGATTTTCTATTTAAAAAAGAAAAAGAAAAGACGCCAAAAGCTGTTTAAATATAGCATTATCGCTGTTGCTTGTATCGGATTTGCATTTTCAGTAAATTATATTTTTGAAAATGTTTTTGAACAACGTCATCGAGATCGTTTTAATATAGTGTTAGGAAAAGAAGTAGATTCAAAAGGGATTGGGTATAATACCAATCAAAGTGAAATTGCTATTGGTAATGGAGGATGGCTTGGAAAGGGTTGGACACAAGGAACCCAAACCAAAGGTAACTTTGTACCCGAACAACATACCGATTATATATTTAGTACCGTTGGAGAAGAATGGGGTTTTTTAGGAAGCATGTTAGTAGTTATTCTTTTTGTAGCCTTAATTATTCGATTAATTATCTTAGCTGAAAGGCAGAAATCTCAATTTAGAAGAGTGTATGGCTACAGTGTTGCCTCGATACTTTTTATACATTTCTTTGTTAATATAGGAATGGTAATTGGGTTGCTTCCTACGGTCGGCATACCGTTACCCTTCTTTAGTTATGGTGGCTCGGGGCTTTGGGGTTTTACTATTTTATTATTTATTTTCATAAAATTAGACAGTTCTAATTATATCAATTCTTAACGTTTCCCCCAGGCTTTTAAATTAATTTCAGATTCTAGTCGAGTCTCTATTTTATCAGATAGCTTCGGAAAGAAATCGATTCCAGTTTTTTTCTCAATTTCATCAATAGAAACAGCATATTCATAAAAAGATTTACTGCTTGATTTATTCGGAATTAAAAACGAAATAGCTTTATATTTTCCATCTGAAACATCTACAATTATTTTATAAAACTCATTGGGTACAGACACTTTTTCATCTCCAATACTCCTTAAACCTTCCTTTAAAACTCCTCCTGTAACTACATAAACATCCTTATACTTTTTTGCCCAAAAACGAGTTTTCTGCTCCAATCGATTCCAAATACCTGCATTAAATTCGTGATTTTGCGGACTAATATTACTCGTTAAAAAAGTTTCATGAAATGCGTCATAGTTAAAAGTTCGATCTCCTGCTGGACATAAATGTCCACGGTCATACCCTGAATTTTTATAATTACGCCAATCTGCAGATTTTGTTTTCACCTTACGATCTTCAATAAAGTATGGTCTTTTAAAATCATTCTTCGAAATATGTTCATCTTCTAAAATATATGCAATCCATTCGGCTTGTTCATGTTTTTCAACATAAGAAAGCGTAAAAAAAGAATGCTCTACTATATCACCAGTTGTTGAATTAGGCATTAAAGCAGCATCAAATTCATTAGTATTATTCTTTCCAGCATTAACTTCAACAGGGTATTTTTCATTTGCCTTATCAACTTTCTTCTCCAAATAAAAGAGTCCAATAGTAACTATGATAATTAATAAGCTATAGGTAAGTTTTCGATTCATTTAGCAAATATATAATTGATAAATAACAAAAGTATCTGAAATGCATGAATCTTAAAAACTCTTTCAATTAAATATTAAAAGGAAATAATTATCGGGTTTGTCAATTTATTATTTGAAATTTTCTAAGTTTGAGTTATGTTACGTTCAACCATCATTCTACTTTTATTAATTCTTTTATTTAGCTGTAGTAAGTCTGAAAATGAAACTACTTTTTTAAATGAAGTTATTAAACTACAAGAACTATCAGATAATAATTTTTCAGATTCCTCATTTATATATCTGAAACGTGTAGATCAATTTATTAAAGAAAAACCTTCTTTAATTCCAGATTCAATAAAAGCGAAGAATAACTATTTATTAGGGCTTCAATTTAAAGAAAAAGGGAAACTTGACAGTGCCTTAGTACGCTTTCATAGAGCTACTTATTTTGTAGGTGATTCAATTGTAAGTGAATCACAGGCTAAGTATTTTAAAGAATCTTGGTCAATTTCTATGGATTTAGAAAAATATGGAGATTGCTTTGCTATCTTAGATCGTTATAGAACTTCTCTTGGAGATACAAACTTTCGAAAACTTTGGTTGAAGTCTTATTATCTTGATGTATGGACCTATAAACGAATGGAAAATTATCAAAAAGCTTTAGAAATTAATCTATTTCAGGAGCCTTTAACGAGAGAAATTGACCAAAAAAATCTTCCGCATATATTAATATCCCGCGCAGATATTAAATATAGATATTTAAAAGACAAAAAGGGAGCTTTCACAATTTTGGACAGTTTAATAGAAAACAATAAAAATCTTAGCCCTAACAGCAAACGTCAAGTATATGGTAAGTATGGTGTACTCTCTTATTATGAAGGCAATTATACTAATGCTTTAGAAAACTATAAAAAATCAGTATTAAACACAAAAAAAATCACTGATAACACTAGGCAACTAGATTGGCTTGCTAATGGCTACAATAATATAGCAGAAGTCTCTATTGTCTTAAAAAAGTATGACATTGCTCGTAAATATTTAGACTCAGTAAAGCAATTGGGTTTATTTAAATTAGAAGAGAGACAACGAAAAGCGTTATTAAAGTATGAATTGCGTTTAGCTCATGAAACTAATAGAGGTCTTAATGAAGTAATGTCTATTATGGAATCTTTGCATAGTAGTCAAAACAAAATATATGAAGATAAAATTAATTCTGAAATATTAGAATTAAGTAAAGCCAATGAGAAAAAGAGAGAATTACTTTTAGAGAAACAAGCAACAGAACTAAAAAATGTAAAATTAAAATCCAGAGTACTTCTTTTAATTGTAGCAGTTGTGTTATTAAGCGCTATAGGATATTTAGTGACAAGACAGCGTAAACTTAAATTTGAAAAGGTAGGGCTTCAAATGCAACAACGATTATTACGTTCGCAAATGAACCCGCATTTCACCTTTAATACCTTATATGCTGTTCAAAATAAAATAGAAGAAAATCCAAAAGAAGGTTCTAAATATTTATTAAAATTTTCACGTTTATTACGTCTTATTTTAGAAAATTCAACACAAGATTATGTGTTACTAGAAAAAGAATTGGAAACTTTAAAGAAATATTTAGATCTACAATTATTACGATTTCCATCAAAATTTACTTATACTATTCAATTAAATAATTTAGAGGAAGATGAACTCGTTTTTATTCCTCCAATGTTATTACAACCTTTTATTGAAAACAGTATTGAACATGGTTTTTCAGGAATTGATTACCTTGGTGAATTGACACTCAATTTAACGATGAATAGAAAATTTATACATTGCAGTATTGAAGACAATGGTAAAGGTATAAACAACAACAATCAGGATGAAAAACAATCAATATCTATGTCTTTAATTTCAGACTTCATATTTAAAACAACAAAGTCTAAAATTGACATTTTAGAGAAACAAAAACAATCTAACAATAAAAAAGGAGTTCTAATATCATTTCAAATACCCTATAAATTAACAGAGAATGATTAAAGTTATAATTATTGATGACGAAGAACATGTTCGAAATAATGTTTTTCAAAAAGTTACAACTCATTTTAAAAATGAGATCCAAGTTGTAGCACAAGCAGATGGTGTAAAATCAGGGTTAGAAGCAATTTATAAGCATGAACCAAATTTATTATTACTTGACATTAACATGCAAGATGGAACTGGTTTCGATTTAATTGAACAAAGTAATTACAAAAGTTTTGATGTTATTTTTATTACTGGTTTTGATAGTCATGCCATCAAAGCTATTAAAGTGGGCGCATTAGATTATATCTTAAAACCTTTAGATGAAGACGAGCTTATTCCTGCAATTAACAAAGCAATTTCTAATAGTGATCATGATAATGACCTAGAAAAGCTTATTCAAGTCTCTAATGAGTTTTTTAAAGGAGTAGAAAATAAACGTATTATTCTAAAAACGGCAGATACCGTTTATGCAATATATGAAGATGATATTATTTACTGCAAATCTGATGGTAATTACACTACTTTTTATACGCAACAAATGGAAAAAATAGTTATTTCGAAGCCTTTAAAAAAGGTAGAAGAAATTCTGTCAGAAGATATATTTATTCGTTGCCATCAATCCTATATCGTAAACAAAAAGCATGTATTAAAATATAATAAAAACGGAGTCTTAATTGTTCATTTAGATTTTAAGGTTCCCGTTTCTGGAAGAAGAAAGGATTATACCTTAAAAAAGATTTTTGAATAATACGGATATGAATTACTTATTAACGCTTTTGAATTAAACCTACCCGTTTATACAAACCGCATCAATTAATCCCTAATTATAATTATTTTTATATTTATATTT
>Ga0209345_10000231_pt1 | contig 77332 bp, 75 predicted proteins | sample Cruoilmetagenom7_FD_187294 | JGI IMG/M metagenome (GOLD analysis project Ga0209345, IMG submission 187294) | Oil polluted marine microbial communities from Coal Oil Point, Santa Barbara, California, USA - Sample 7 (SPAdes) (version 2) | ecosystem: Environmental > Aquatic > Marine > Oil seeps ... | reverse complement strand
AATCGACAGCAGTTGACAAGTAGTGCCATAACAACCAACTGGCCAAACCAAAAAGGGCAATATTAATCAATAAGGGAATAATTACAAAACGCCTTAAACGCGGTTGCTTAATTAAGTTAAAACCCGCCATAAAACAACGAGTACCATAGGATAAGGATCTAGTATCAATATTCATTTTTGTTTAAGGATAAAATTAATTAACTTTATGGAGATGTAGTTTGCTAAAATTGAGTTAAATTACTTTAACTTTAAAATCGTAATAAGTAAGTAACAAATCTAAATGGAATTAGCATGGAATTAGCTTACAGTAACATAGGTTTTGACAGCATGAATAAACCGAAAGCAAAAGTTATCACAATCACCAGTGGTAAGGGTGGGGTTGGTAAATCAAGCACCGCAACTAACTTAGCTCTGTCACTCGCAGCACTAGATAAAAAAGTATGCGTATTTGATGCCGATGCAAGCTTAGCTAATATTAATATTCTCTTAGGCATTCAACCCACACACACCTTACAGCACCTTTTAAATGGCGAAAAAGAACTAAAAGACATTATCATTGATGGCCCTCGTGGCTTAAAAATTGTACCTGGTGCTACGGGAATTGCTGAGTATGCACATTTATCTAATGAGCAGAAAGAAATATTGCTGACCGCCTTAGACAAACTACAAGAAGATTTTGACTACCTCATCATTGATACGGCGGCAGGCATTGGAGATGATGTTCTCGATTTTATTAAAGCCTCACAATTTTCGATCATCATCATTACTCCAGAACCGACTTCTTTAACGGACTCATTTTCCTTACTTAAAGCCTTAAAACGCTCAAACTATAATCGCACTTCATATGTTCTAGTTAATATGGCATTAGACTTTAATAATAGCCAGGCGATCTATAAGCGTTTTGAATCTGCAGTTAAAAAATACATTGACGCAGATATCGCTTACCTAGGCTATATTCAAGTGGATGAAACGATGATTTCATCCGTTAGCCTCCAATGTCCAGCCGTCTTATTAAGCCCAGACTCTATGGCCAGTAACTGTTTCAAAAATTTAGCGACTGGACTAAACAAAGATATTGAGAATAGCCCCATTGATTCTTTTGCTGACTTTTGGCGACAACAAGGTAGCACCGCAGGAATCACCGTCAAAAAACCTACTGAGGCAGCAAGTACTAGTAACGTATTTATCAATAAAGCTCAGATTACTGAACTACCAGCACCACACGCAGCTACTCCTATTGACTTTCAACAAGCACTAGACGTTTGTATTAAACATTTATCGAGTAGTGAGGTAACAGAAAAAGATTCAGCTACTTTTCTTGATGCTATTTCTCCATTCCAAGCTGTAAACGAAAAAGATACGGCCGAACCAAATCCTACATCAAGCACTTCAGCTGTAAGGCAGTTTTACAAATACCTAGAACTGCACTCTTTTCCAAAAAATGATATTCGTGAAGTGGTATCGACCCTTGAACAAGTCTATTTTGAGAAGCATGGTGAAAGCCTTAATAGTATTGATTCAACCACTTTAAAATTATTTTCCCAATTCAGTGGTTCAGAAGACGATTTACGTTACGTCAATGAACAATTATCTAATAACTTCCAACGGTTATTCGATAAACCACTACATGACATTATTGAAGAAACTCAACACCTCTGTTCAACGAACGACTTTCAACAACAGGAGTTTGATACACTGCTGACTGAATTATTGTCTAGCTATCAGCAACGATTTTCTACCCATTTTAAAACCGAGGCAGATGCTCACTTAGATACGGCAAAAGAAGAAATATCCACCTTGCAAAAACAGGTGTCTGATACTCACAAGGAACTTAGTAGCACGACTAATTTGTTAACAGAAAAAACACTTCTCATAGAAAAGATACAAGCGCTTTTTCCAAAGGGCTAACATTTTAATACAATATGTTATTAATTAACGATTAAACAGTGTGTCGTAATTTTTAGAGCTCATATTAGCTATTTTCCCTAGCGACAGCCCCTTTAACTCAGCCATTTTCTCTGCTACATACTTTACGTAACTTGGGTAGTTTGGTTTACCTCGCATCGGAACTGGGGCTAAATAGGGTGAGTCCGTTTCTATCAAAAACCGATCATTCGGAACTTTTTTTGCAACCTCCTGAACTTGTTTAGCATTTTTAAAGGTCACAATTCCAGAAAATGAAATGTAGAAGCCAAGGTCTAGTGCCTTTTTGGCCATTTCCCAATCCTCTGTAAAGCAATGTAAAACGCCACCCGCTTCTCCTGCCTGCTCCTCTTGCATAATACTAATCGTATCGGCTCTCGCGTCACGCGTATGAATAATCAGCGGTTTATTTGTTTTCTTTGCAGCTTCAATATGCCGCCGAAAGCGTTGCTGTTGAACGCCTAATTCAGCGTCATTATTCAGCCTATAGTAGTCTAAGCCTGTCTCACCAATAGCCACTGCATTATCTTTCAGCGCCTGCTCTATTAACTCATCAACACTTGGGTCGTGCCCATCCACTTCATTAGGGTGCACGCCAACTGAGTGCGATATTTTTTTATAGTCGGCCACCAAATCCCGCATCGCTGGATAATCTTCCCAATTAATAGAGACACATAACATATGGTCTAATAAATCAGCTTTTATAGCTTCTAAGTATTCGCCAACACTATTTCCGTAAGGGGTCAGGTCAACACGATCTAAGTGGCAGTGTGAATCAATAAACATAATTTTCCATTAAAATAAAAAACGGCCCCAAAGGCCGCCTTTGCCTTGTTAAAACTCTCAGACTACATGGTATGGGTCGGCCGCCCTGTCTGCGAGGTTCCAGCTAAATAAGTTTCTATTTTTGCACGAGCTGCGCCACCATCTTGGTCGTTAAATTGCACGCCTACACCATTGGACCGTGAACCTTCAGCACCAACGGGCGTAATCCAAATAATCTTACCAGCAACTGGGATTCGCTCTACTTCACCCATTAAACTCAATAGCATGAAGACTTCATCACCTAATTTATATTTTTTATGCGTAGGGATAAATAAACCACCTCCCTCAACATAATCCATGAATGCTGCATATAAAGCATTCTTATCTTTAATTGTTAAGGATAATATCCCTTGTCGCGCTTCTGTTCCAACACTATTCATTTCTTTAGCCTTTATTTAAGGGTTAACGAATAACTCTGTATCGCAAACTCTTCTATCATTAATTGTTGATTAACTTGATACGACTCTAGCGCTATTAATTGTGCTAAGCGGTCTAACAAACCATGTATCTCCTTTAAGTTTAGCTTTTCTACAATAACTTTCAAGTCAACCGAACGTTCTGTTTGAATAAGCACTTGGTCAACCGTCTCATATGAACATTTGATGGCATCATTTAACCAAGACATTATCCACTTTAAAACAGGCACGCCTTTCAGGCTCACACACTTTTCAGCAAATATTAGCGGATCTAACCGCCCGTTTAAAAGCGCTAAAAAATCATTAAAGATGGCGGTCTCTAACGCCAATGTGTCTTTTTTCCATAAATCATAAGCCAAAAGCGGTGCACCATTTGCTAAACGAAGATACTGATCGGTCTCTTCACAAGCTAAATCATTTAACCATGATTTCGTCTGCGCTAACTCAATCTCTTTTACCGTCAACAGTTGACAACGACTGCGTATTGTCACAGGTAAGCTCGACAAGCGGTGTGCTATTAATATTAAGCAGGTATTTTCACTCGGTTCTTCTAAAGTTTTAAGCAAACTATTCGCTGCTTGATGCAACATTGCATCAGCAGGGTCAATAATAACCACTCTTGGTTTAGTGTATTGACTACTCAACGCCAACGACTTACTTAGTTCGCGTATAGCATCAACTTTAATACTATCCTTTCCTTCTTCAGGCACTAGATGATAGAAATCAGGGTAATTGCCAGCATTAAATAACAAACACGACTCACATTCACCACAAGCAACATTATCTTCAGTAGGTGAAAGGCAAATCGTTCGATGTGCAAATGACTGAGCTAACGATGATAATCCTATTCCTTCATCGCCAACCAGCATCAAAGCGCTAGGTAACCTATCTTGTTGCAAATAACGTGTTAATTGATCCCAGTATGCTTGCAACCATGGGTACTGAATATGAGCTGGCTTATTCATCCATTAATATCTTATCTAGATAACATTGAATATTTTTCTGCACTTGCTCAATATTCTGAGCAGCATCAACCAAACAAAATCTGTTCGGCTCATTCTTCGCCCTATCAAGATAAACCTGTCGCACATTGTTGAAAAAAGTTTGCTTCTCAGCTTCGAAACGATCTGGCTCGCTCCGACCCGCTGCCCGCTTCAAGCCCACCTCTACTGGCAGGTCTAGTAAGATCGTTGTATCCGGTGACAAGCCTTTTTGAACAAAGCTTTCAAACCAATGTATATCCGCCATTTTAAAATCACGGCCACCCCCTTGATAAGCATACGTAGCATCCGTAAAACGATCACACACCACCCATTTACCAGCCGCTAAGGCCGGCTTAATCACCTGTTCAAGGTGCTGTGCCCGCGCCGCGAACATCAACAGCAACTCAGCCTCATTGCATAACTTTTCTGCATGATGCTCTAATAATAAGCCTCTAATTTTTTCGGCTATGGCTGTACCACCTGGCTCCCTTGTGGTGATAATGTCTTTACCATTAGAGGTTAAATAGTTAGCAATAAAGTTAAGGTTAGTCGTTTTACCTACACCTTCAACACCTTCTAGTGTTATGAATTTCCCCATTCTCATCGTCATTTATTCCGCTGGTATTTATCGACTGCTGCATTATGTTGTTTTAGCGTTTCTGAAAAAACGTGCGTACCATTACCCTTCGACACAAAGTATAAACTTTTTGTTTCTACCGGATGTAAAACGGCCTCAATAGCGGCCTTTCCAGGCATTGCGATAGGTGTTGGCGGTAAGCCATAGCGTGTATAGGTGTTGTAGGGAGTATCCTTGCGTAAATCTCGGAAGCGTATATCTCCTTTATAAATATCACCCATGCCATATATGACCGTTGGATCAGTTTGTAACTTCATGCCTATTTCAAGCCGACGGATGAACAATCCCGCTATCTGCTTACGTTCTGATGCAACGCCTGTTTCCTTTTCTACTATTGAAGCCAAAATAAGTGCATCGTACACGCTGGGTATCACCGCCCTCTTTTGTCTTTCTGGCCATGCTGAATTTACAAAAACCTGCATTGAGCGATACGCTCTTTTGATAATATCTACATCTGAAGTATTTTTAACAAAGAAGTACGTTTCAGGTAATAATAGCCCTTCTAGGTGTTTTTCTGAAATATTCAGTAATTCCAAATACTCTGCCATCTTGGCATTGATAGGTAATGTACTTTTTATCGCTGAATGCCCCTGAATATCACTTAATATCTCTTTAAAACTCTGCCCTTCTACAATAGAAACAGCATATTGATTGACCTTACCTTTTACTAGATAGGTCAGAATTTGTGCCGGCGTGAGACCTGGAGAGAACTCATATTCACCGGCTTGAATTTTACTGGCGACACCTTCAAACCTGACCAGCCATTTAAACCAACGCCCATTCACCACTTCTTTTTTATCCAGTACTGAAATAATTTGATTAAGGTTCTGGCCTTTTTCAATACTCACCAAGACCGAGCCCATTTCATCAGTTATGTACGATTCGTTAATCGAACGCTCATACAGCATCCAAAACCAACCGAGCAAAAGGCTAGAGACAATAATACTGATAGCAATGAAGCGCCTTATCATTCTTGACACCTGGTAACGTTAACTTGCTGTTGAATAGATTCATAAACCGAGTTCAATGCCCACTGTGCATACTGTTGATCTGTTTTAACAAAAACAGCCCCATCAAGATTCAGTTGTTTAACATGACGAATTGGCATCAAACTATTCGTCATAAATATTTCATCTGCATTTTTCAAATCGTCCACTGTTAACTCCGCTACTTGGCAGTCGATATTATCTAGCTTGGCTTGCTGAATTAAGTGCTGACGGATAACGCCTGACACCCCTGCTTGAGCTAAATCTGGTGTTTTTAAAACACCCTTGCTCACCATAAATATATTACTCATTGTTCCTTCAACAACTAGCTCATTGACATCTAGCATTAACCCTTCAAGCTGTTGCGTACCGCCTATTTCTCTACGTGCAAGAACCCGTTCCAGTTGATTGAGATGCTTAATTCCAGCCAACAAAGGCTGACGACTGAGGCGAGTATGACATAACATTAAATCAATATGAGCCAATGACTCTTTGATCCCCATATTACTAGCAACAAAAGAGACAACACGTGTGACCACTGGGTTGGCTGGTGGAGTGAAACCTCTCTCGCCCACCCCTCTTGAAACAACGAGTTTTATAGTGCCATAGGCTGTATCGATGAGCTGTGAGATCTCTTGCTTAATAATACCGACATCAACCGGCGGAAAACCAAGCACATCACAGCCCTTCTGTAAGCGCTGAATATGAGCATCTAAAAAACACGCTGTATTAGATTCAACTAAAATCGTTTCAAAAAGCCCATCACCATACTGAAAACCTCTATCCAGTGAACTAATAGACTCCTCAAATTCTCCATTAATAAGTATCTTAGGCTTCATCAGGAACTAACGCTTCTAATAGCGCTTTTGCTTTATGCCGTGTTTCTGCGAGCTCGTTAGCAGCAATAGAGTCAGCAACAATCCCTGCTCCTGTTCGTAAAATAAGTTGTTCACCATTCACCGTAAAAGTTCTTATTAAGATATTTAAATCCAGATCACCATTACGGTTAATATAACCCATAGAGCCGGTATAAGCCCCTCTCGGCACATCTTCCAGCTCGTTGATTATTTCCATACAACGAACTTTAGGGCAACCGGTAATCGTACCACCTGGAAAAACTGCTTTAATAACATCTGTTGGCGTTTTATTAGCTGATAATTTCCCACTAACATTTGAAACAATATGATGTACCGAAGCATAGGATTCTAACGTCATTTTCTCATCAACTTTAACCGTCCCTGTCTCACAAATTCTACCAAGATCATTACGTATAAGGTCAATCAACATAATGTGTTCAGCACTTTCTTTAGCGTTTAGGAGTAATTCTTTCGCGATTTCTTTGTCCGTAGCCTCATTATCATCCCTAGGTCGCGTACCGGCAATCGGTCTCATTTGAACAGTGTCATCAAGGCAACTAATAAGGCGCTCAGGTGATGATGAGCAAACCACGCTACCATTAAAACAAGCAAGCCCTGAAAAAGGTGCTGGGTTGCATTGACGTAATGAATTATAAACTTCAAGATAATCAAAGCCTTGCTTAATTTCACCCGTCCATTGTCGAGATAAATTAACTTGTAAGGTGTCGCCTTCTACTAAATACGACTTAATCTTTTTAACGCCATTAAGAAATGCCTCTGGGGTATCTTCTTGAAGCTTAGCTATAGGTTTTTTTAACCGCGTTTTTTTTAATTTATTAAGGTCAGCAATAACATCATCAATTAATGCCTCTTCACCTTTTTCACACACTATCCAGCAAGTATCGTCCTTATGACGCTTTATAATCGCAATCGGAATTCTAACTGCACTGGCAATGGGCAAGTTTGTATCTATCTTAAGGCTCGATAGTTTTGGTTCGATTGAAGCAAGCAATTCATAACTTAAAAAAACGAACCAACCACCTGTAAATGGTAGATCAGTGCTAGAGCTTAGGTTTTTATGGATATTAAATGATTCATCAAATTTAGAAAAGAAATCATTATCATTTAAATTAAATGATTCAATTTTCTCACCCGGAAATGCAAATAAGATGTCAAAGCCATTATTTGCTTGGCCGACACCATTACTTTCTAATAAGAAGGGGTAACGCTGCCGATTAGATGCATGACAAGCTAATAAATCAATATTAGATGGAATTTGAAGCCTAGTAAAAGATTCAGAATTCTCTATGGCCCGTGCCACCTAGCTTACTACGCTAAAGTCGTTTAAAGACCAAGGTACCGTTAGTGCCGCCAAATCCAAATGAATTGGATACAACCACATCTATATCCATCTGGCGCGCTTCATTGGGTACGTAATCTAAATCACACTCAGGGTCGGGGGTAAATTGATTGATCGTAGGTGGTGCTACTTGATCACGAAGTGCCAATACTGAAAATACAGCCTCGGCACCACCTGCAGCACCTAGCATATGTCCAGTCATCGATTTTGTAGAACTCATAGGTACTTTATAAGCGTTATCACCTAAGAGTGTTTTTGCTGCATGGGTTTCAGCAAGGTCACCCGCTGGAGTTGATGTACCATGCGCATTAATATAGCTCACTTGTTCTGGCGTTAACGAAGCGTCTTTAAGCGCATTTCTCATGCAGCGGAAAGCCCCTTCACCATTTTTAGAAGGCATGGTCATATGGAATGCATCAGAACTCATGCCATAGCCAGCTAATTCAGCATAGATTCTTGCACCACGTTTTTTAGCGTGTTCATACTCTTCAAGCACTAAAACACCGGCACCATCACTTAAAACAAAACCATCTCGGTCTTTATCCCAAGGGCGGCTCGCGGTTTCTGGAGAGTCATTCCTACGTGATAATGCGCGCGCTGAAGAAAAGCCGCCGTAAGAGGTCACTGATGTCGCCATTTCCGCTCCACCTGCTACCATCACGTCAGCATCGCCATATTGAATAATGCGCATCGCATCACCAATATTATGAGCGCCTGTGGTACAGGCCGTTACGATTGCAAAGTTAGGCCCTTTTAATCCACGTAAAATGGAAAGATTGCCCGAGATCATATTAATAATATTTGAAGGCACGAAAAAAGGGGAAATCTTTCTTGGACCACCCTTTAGGAACCCTTCAAAACCGGCTTCTATACCCGAAATCCCACCAATTCCAGCACCAATCGCCACACCGATTCTTTCAGCATTTTCATCAGTTACTTCAAGACCAGAGTCATCTAAGGCTTGTATACCGGCCGCTACGCCATAGTGAATAAAAGGATCCATTTTTTTGGCATCCTTACGGGACAGGTAGTCATTTACATCGAAGTCTTTAACTGCTCCTGCAAAATTTGATGGGAAATCAGCTGTATCAAACCGAGTTATCGGAGCAATACCACTTTGACCTTTTAAAATACTTTCCCAAGAATCCGCAACATTACCACCCACAGGTGACAGCAAACCCAACCCTGTAACAACTACTCGACGTTTAGACACAATATGAACTCTCTAAAATAAAACAAGCACGGCCTACAAAAAGTAAGCCGTGCCTGAAAAAAGAAATTGATTTATTCTGCGTTGCTATTAACGTAGTCAATTGCTTGTTGAACGGTTGTGATACCTTCAGCTTGCTCATCAGGGATTTCACAATCAAACTCTTCTTCAAGAGCCATCACTAACTCAACAGTGTCTAATGAATCTGCACCTAAGTCGTCGATGAATGAAGCTTCTTTGGTTACTTCTTCTTCTTTAACACCAAGCTGTTCTGCAACGATTTTTTTGACGCGTTCTTCAATATTACTCATTTTTGTATATCCTCTTATTTTTTGAAACCACAAACTCAATTTGTGATATTTGTATTATATTGCTAAATTAAAAAAGTTTAAACATTTCTGTTTACCTAACTGTCCTAGATCACTTAAAGCTTTATTATTAACTAGCCCATATACATGCCACCATTAACATGTAATGTTTCCCCAGTAATATAAGCAGCCTTATCTGAACATAGAAAAGATACTGCATTGGCAATCTCTTCCGCATCACCAAGGCGCCCAAGAGGCACGCCGTCTAGTAAAGCTGCTTTCTGATCATCCGCTAAGGCTTTTGTCATATCAGTATCAATAAAGCCCGGCGCTACAACATTAACAGTGATATTTCTTGACCCCACTTCTTTGGCTAACGACTTACTAAACCCAATAATGCCTGCCTTAGCTGCCGCATAATTAGCTTGACCTGCATTACCGGTTACACCTACCACTGAAGCGATACTAACAATTCGTCCTTTTTTGTTTTTCATCATGCCTCGTAAACAGCCTTTGCTTACGCGAAATATTGAGCTTAAATTAGTTGAGATAATATCATCCCATTCTTCATTCTTCATTCTCAACATGAGATTGTCTCGAGTAATCCCAGCATTATTAACTAATACAGTGGGCGCACCGACGCTTGATGTAATCTCTTTAAGGACAGACTGTATAGAATCTGCATCGGTGACATTTAATTTCATGCCTTTACCCGACTCAGATAAATAGTCTGATATAGCATCGGCACCAGTGTCAGAAGTTGCTGTTCCAATAACATAAAGACCATCCGCCACTAATTGTTGTGCAATGGCTTTACCAATGCCACGGCTAGCACCTGTTACCAATGCAATGGTTTTATCGTTCATGATAACGCCCCTATGGTTTTATTAAGAGAAGCTTCATCACCCGTAGAGTGAAGCCTCAATGATTTATCGATTCTTTTATTAAGCCCAGTGAGTACTTTACCCGGGCCACATTCAATCACCGTATCAACACCAGCATTAGCTAAGGCTTCGATTGTTTCCACCCATCGGACAGGCGTATGTAATTGTTGACCTAATGCACGCTTAATACCTGTGGCATCAACATGTTGAGCTACATCTGTATTATGTAACACCGGAATGGCAGGAGAAGCGAATTCAATCGTTGACATGACAGTCAATAATTTCTCTGCTGCTGGCATCATCAATGAACAATGTGAAGGCACACTAACAGGTAAGGGTAATGCTCGCTTAGCGCCCTGCTCTTTTGCTAAATCTATCGCTCGGTTAACAGCCGCCTTATGACCTGCTATGACCACTTGCCCGGGTGCATTATAGTTTACAGCAGACACCACCTCGCCTTCGGCTGCTTGCTCACAGATATTAATTAAACTTTCGACCTCAAGTCCTAGTATAGCCGCCATCGCACCTTCACCTTCAGGTACCGCTTCTTGCATAAACATGGCCCGTTGTTCGACCAACTTAACAGCATCTACAAAATCAACGCTACCCGCACAAACCAATGCACTGTATTCGCCTAGACTATGACCAGCCATCATTACCGGTTGGGTAGTCAGTTCAGACTGTAAAACACGCCACATTGCCACGCTGGCAGTAAGTATTAAAGGCTGTGTGTTTTGCGTTTGATTAATGTCCTCTGCGGGACCCTTTTGAGCTAGCGCCCATAAATCACGCCCTAAGGCCTGTGATGCTTCATCAAACGTTTGTTGAATTTGAGGGTAGCTAGAAGAAAGGTCGCCCAACATGCCGACAGATTGTGAGCCCTGACCGGGAAATACGATGGCTATTTTATTTGCTGTCATCTTTAAAATTTATTATTAGTTAATACAAAAAGGATTACATTTTCACTAAAGCTGAACCCCAAACAAAGCCGCCACCAAAGGCTTCCATTAGTACTATTTCGCCTTTTTTAACACGGCCATCTCTAACCGCTTGATCTAATGCTAAAGGCACTGAAGCTGCCGAAGTATTACCTTGGTTCTCGATCGTTAGAACTACCCTTTCCATCGGCATATTCAATTTTTTTGCCACGGATGAAATAATTCTTATATTAGCTTGATGAGGTATCAACCAGTCAACATCTGACTTAAGGAGTTTATTCGCCTCAAGTGTTTCATCAACAATTCGACTTAAGGTTTTAACCGCCACTTTATATACATCATTTCCCTGCATTGTCATAAAGGCTTGATCGCCATCATGCTTCTGATCTTTAATTGGGTTATTAACATAAAGCAGGTCTTGGTATTGACCATCTGAGTGCATATGCGTTGATAAAATCCCTGGCTCTTCAGACGCTTCAAGCACCACAGCACCTGCACCATCTCCGAAAATAACACAGGTATTTCGATCTGAATAATCCAGAATTCTCGAATTTGCTTCCGCTCCGATAACAAGGGCTTTTTTAGCGCCACCCGCTTTAATAAATTGGTTCGCAATCCCAAGAGCGTAAACAAACCCTGAGCAAGCTGCTTGAACATCAAAGGCAGCCCCCCCTTTAGTTCCCAGCTTGTTTTGTAAAATGCAGGCAGTACTTGGGAACACTCTATCAGGCGAACTTGTCCCAACGATAATCAGGTCGATTTCAGACGCATCAACGCCTGCTGCTTGAAGCGCATTATTCGCTGCAATCTCCGCCATACTTGACGTCGACTCATGTTCGGCAATAACGTGTCTTTGCTTTATTCCAGTCCGAGCATAAATCCACTCATCTGATGTATCTAGAATGGATTCAAAGTACTTGTTAGTAACAATTTTTTCAGGTAAATAACTACCCGTGCCCGTTATTTTCGCATTAAACATTAAATAACGCCTTGCTTATAAACATTGTTTTTAGCCTTAAAAGAATCAAGGCCAGCACTCATGTTAGTCTTTATCAGCGACGACTTGCTCGCCACGGTAAAAACCATCAGCGCTAACATGGTGTCGCAAATGAACCTCACCCGTTGTTGGTTCAGTTGATAACGTTTTAGTTGTCAACGCATCGTGTGAGCGACGCATGCCACGTCTTGAACGTGATTTTTTACTTTTTTGTACTGCCATCTCAAATTCTCCAGAGAATTAATATATTTCATGACATAACTGCCACAAATGTTACTAAAGCTTAACGCATCGCGCTCTGCTTAAAATTTAACACCCTATCTTTAAAAGATAGGACCTTAGTGAAATAAAAAGCAACGCCTTCTTAGTTCAACTTTAACTTTTCTAACACCTCAAACGGATTTTTCTTTTTTTCCGTTTCAAGCGTAAAGTCTTTACTGGTACTGGTTTTTGGTAACTCTATTGGACAAACATCATGTCTCGCGATAGCAGGTATTACTAAAACAACTTCTGCCTCAACCACATCACTTATCAATAAACGCTCACCTTCATATAGATAAGGCTCATAATCATCAGTGATTAAACCAATCCGCGCCTCATCATTAATAATCGCAAGTTTCACGTTTATATCGACGGGAAAATCAACCAACTCCAAACAAGCGGCGCATTGTAACACGAGATTAGCGGAAATCCGACCCGTTAAAACAACAAATTTACCCACTTTACCAAAGGTCAACTCCGCCCTTATTGGTGAACTGGACGGATCTATATCTGCCTGAATTTGCTTCAGCTCTTTATAAACCAATTCACCACTTATTATTCTTTCCTGGCTTGCACACAAGCTTGGATCCACTTCTATCTGTAATGTCTTAGTCATATTAGGTAAAATAGCATAAATTTTAATTGGGTCATTATATGAAAGATCAACCGAAATTAGTATTAGCTTCTAGCTCCCCTTTTCGTAAAGAACTATTAAAAAAGATCTATCCCTTTTTTGAAACAGCATCACCCGACATTGATGAATCGAGCCATGTTGATGAAACACCTCTTGAATTATCAAAGCGACTCGCTATCGAAAAAGCGCATGCATTATGCTCGAACTTCCCTAACCATCTTATTATAGGGTCTGATCAAGTCGCTATGTTAGGTGACCGACAACTAACAAAACCTAAAACGTTCGAAAACTCTGTTCTGCAACTCACGCGCTCATCCGGCAAAGTCATTCATTTCTATACCAGTGTTTGCGTTCTTAATTCCAACACCCATGAAATGATGAGCGATACTGACATCTGTCAAGTACATATGAAAACGCTGTCCCTTCAGCAAATTCAACATTACGTCGAACGAGACAAACCATATGGTTGTGCCGCGGCATTTAAATCAGAAGGCTTAGGAATTGCTTTATTTGAGAAGATTGAAGGCAACGACCCTAACGCTCTCGTCGGGCTCCCTTTAATCAAACTCATCCATCAACTAACCCAAATGGGAGTCCAAATACTTTAACGCCCAGCTAACAGTTCTATTGAATAACCATCAGGGTCTTTAACAAACGCCAAAATGCTATTTGTGCCTTGCATTGGCCCTGCTTCACGCGTGACCTCTCCGCCTTTTTTGCGTATCAACTCACACGCCTCATACACATCGTCAACTTGTATAGCAATATGACCAAATGCACTCCCGTGCTCATATTCAGCAATATCCCAATTATGCGTTAACTCAATAACTGAGCCTTCACTTTCCGGCTCAAAACCAACAAATGCAAGCGTAAAACGTCCTTCTTTGAATTCATTACGCCTTAATAGCTTCATCCCAAGCACCTCAGTATAAAACTGAATGGACCGTTCTAAATCGCCAACACGTAACATGGTATGTAATAAACGCATATTTACTATCCTAATAATTTTCTTAGTTAAAAGTCTCTTTTCCCACTTAAGTAATTTTGGTAATAAACCAATACTTTTTTAACATAATGCTGGGTTTCTTTATACGGGGGGATTTTATTCTCATATTTTTTAACAGCAGACTCACCCGCATTATAAGCAGCCAACGTAAGTCTTATATTAAAATCAAATAACTCTAGCAAATACCTAAGGTAACGCACTCCCCCTTGGATATTTTGCGCTGCATCTTTACGGTTGCTAACACCAAACCGCTTAGCTGTTGCAGGCATCAACTGCATCAAGCCCACCGCTCCCGCTCTAGAAATAGCGTTCTTATCATAAGCCGATTCAGCATGGATCACTGCCATTACAAGTGATGGATCAACTTTAAACTGTCTTGCCTGTTGGCGAATTAAGGGGGTAAATTGACGACGATTTTGTTGAAAATTTTTATATTCAATCGTCCCTTTTTTTGGCGTGCGCATAATAAGACGAAAACCACTACCTTCTGGCGTATCGGTAAAAAAAACATGACCCTTTTCATCTACTTTCTTATACAAGTCAGCTGTAGCATTAGGTGCTGTTATCAACCATACTAAGATAAAAGAGAGGACGCGAATAAAACCCATAAACATCAATAGCAAAAAATAATTACAAATACACTTCTTTATAACACAACTCAACAGCAAACCTACTCAGAATAAATACCTAGAGTAGGTGACTAAGGTTTAGATAAGCCTGTAACGCCTAAAATAGCATTTTTGCAATTATTTTAAAATTTTGTACTATCATTGCTTACATCAAGCCAATACAAGATTTAAGGATCACCATGCTGCAACAAGACGAAACAAAACAAGCCGCCGAATACTTAAGACAGGTCATTCCACTGCTGTCTCAGAACAAATTAGCCCCCACTCCAATAAACTACTCTATTTTCTATTGCTACCTCTCGGGCTGCTCACAAGCACTCAATGATATTGTCGATAGCTTCATCAGCGAGAAAAAACCTTTCACGGTTCTAATCATGCTTGAACTGTATGAGAAGTTTGTTAATGGTGGTGCAGCAATAGCGCAGCAAGAAAAAATACATCACTCTATAGAAAAGGTCATCTCAGATGCCTCTGAAGAAGTGCTGCAGATTAACAACACGGCAGGAGAATTTGATAACACCATCAGCAAACATGCTGAAACCTTATCGACTGCTAATGACCCGCAAACAACTGCGCTAGTTTTACAACAAATAATGCAAGACACTCGAAATATACTCAAAGAAAACCAGGTCACTCAGGCTCGTATAGAAGAAACAAGCGCTGAAATCATTCAGATTAAAGCAGAATTGGAAGAGGTTAAAGCCAGTGCAGAAAAAGACTCTTTAACTGGGCTTAAAAACAGGGGTACTTTTGACAAAAGAATCGATGATATTGTGTACACTCAAAAAGACCCCAACACGACATTAATCATATTGGATATTGACCACTTTAAACGTATTAATGATAATTTTGGACACCTAGTGGGCGACAGAGTTATACGTTATGTTTCTGCGTTATTAAACCAAATCATTGGACCCGATCATCATATTGCTAGATACGGCGGAGAAGAGTTCGCTGTTATTTTAACAGGCGTACCAATTAACGACGCCAAACAGCTAACAGAAAAAACTCGCGTTGCTATGTGCAATAGTAAGCTACAACGTAAAGATAGCAGAGAGACGATTGGCAAAGTGACCCTTTCTGCCGGCATCGCAATCCTTAAACCTGATGATAGCGTCGATTCATTTATTGAACGTGCAGATAAGGCACTCTATAAAGCAAAAGAAAGTGGACGGAACAAAGTCATTATCTCTGAATAAATCTACAGTCGCTCCTCTAGTCGTTTTTTCAACAACATAACTTATCTGATGAGTCTTTTCTTGATCCTATAAGTAGCGAGTATTGCAGCAGCTGCACCAAAGGTCGCCAATACAAACAAATGCAAAAACACCGATGTAAGCTCACCGCCCGTCATTAACGGGCGTACTAAAGAAATCGCGTGATATAGGGGTAACACTTTGCTTAACCATTGAACCGCATTTGGTAATGTATCAATAGGAAAAAAAACGCCACTCAATAACACCATCGGTGTAATAAACAAGGTGCTGTAATAAAGAAAAAAGTCATAGCTTTTAGCACTAGAAGTCACGACTAATGCTAAGGACGCAAAACACAAGCCTGTGAGAAAGGCGACCGGCAAAATAAACAGGGCCCAGCCGTCCGCAGTCAAACCCAGTACCGTCGAGACGATTAAAATGGCACTGACACTAATCAAACTTTTAGTCGCTGCCCAAAGTATTTCTCCAAAAACAACTTCTCCAACATTAATAGGTGTCGCTAACATACCCAACCATGTTTGCTGAACTTCCATTCTTGTATAAGCAGAATACATGCCTTCAAAGCTAGCGGCATTAACCGCGCTTGTACAAGCTACCCCAGATGCCAAAAAAGCCATGTAGGTTAAACCTTCAACTTCACCGACAAACTGACCTAGCCCATAACCTAATACCAGTAAATAAAGTACCGGTTCGCCAAAATTACCCATTAAGGATGGCCCAGCCAACTTGCTCCAAACTCGAATATGTCTCGACCAAATTGACTGACTTCTTGCTAAAAAAAGCATCACTCTTGCTAACTTACTCACGAAGATCCCGCCCTGTTAATTTGATAAACACATCTTCCAAGTTTGCGGGCCGAAACAAATAATCATCATGCGAACTGTCTTCTAAAACCTCTAAAGCATGATTTAGCTTTTCGCCATAAAAAAAGCAGATATCACCTGATCTTTCAAAACGCGCAATAGAACCATCACGGCGCAATTGCTCAAGAAGTGCCTCTGACGCGGCATGCACTTCTAGTACATGCGACTCAATTTCGCCTTTAATGAGTCGCTTTGGCGCCGCATCAGCCATTATTTCACCCTGATCCATGACAATCACCCGATCACACAAGCGCTCAGCTTCTTCCATATAGTGCGTTGTTAGAATGAGCGTTAAGCCTTGTTTTTTTAATTCACGCAGCTTTTGCCATATCGCTTGACGTGCCTGAGGGTCTAAGCCAGTAGTTGGCTCATCCAGAATTAACAGCTTAGGTTTATTAATCAATGCTCTGGCCAATGTTAAACGCCGTCTCATTCCACCTGATAACTCGGAGATTTTACATTTAGCCTTATCTTCTAACGAGGCAAACTCAAGAAGCTCTTTTGTCCGTTCTTTTAACACCGCTGAACTGAGACCGAAAAACCGCCCATAAACATATAAGTTTTCCTCAACTGTAAAATCAGCGTCTAAATTATCCATTTGAGGAACCACACCGACTGATTCCCTGATCAAAGACGCATTCTCTGGCATAGGCAAACCTAAAATAGACAGCTCACCCGAATCCATCGGGCAATGCCCCACTAACATCCTTAATGTGGTGGTCTTGCCTGCGCCATTTGGCCCTAAAATCCCACAAAAACAGCCTGAATCAATCGTCAGATCAAGCTTATTAACAACCGCTTTACCTGCATATAACTTAGAAAGCTTGGTTGATTTTACAATTTCAGATTGCGAAGCAGCAGCATGCATTAGCGTATAAATAATGATTGTTTATTTAATTGCTCATTATAGCGTGCCCTTTATAAACTTAAGAGAGTTTTTACAAACCGCTTGAGCAAATACCACAACAGCTAATGTATTGCTTGTCGGTATATCCACTCAGCATAAATGCTCAAGTATCTATTAAAAAATCAACCTCACCTCTGTCGCCATCGCCTTACATCAGCTGGCGTATCAACATCCCAAAGCGTCGGTAATAATTGGCTACTGAGCTTAACCCTTGTTAGCGCATCAAGCGTTTGCTTTAACACTGCCGAGCTACCCCATCTGACACCATCAAACATCTTTTCATCCATTTTTCGACAAGCAATTAAGACAAAACCACCATCTTCTGCAGGGCCTAAAACGACATCTGAGGAGCCTAACGCCTCAAATGCTTTTATCAAATATTCCACTGTCATAACCGGACAATCAGCACCGATCAACACAACCTCATCATGCTCCTCAAGCCCTTGCTTAAGCGCAAGCTCCATCCGCTTGCCTAAACAACAACCCGACAGGTCTTTTAATAAAAACCCTTCCTCTTGTGCATAGCGTTGAAAAAAATCATGCTGCTGACTAGGGGCGCACCATATTTGCGCTTTAAAGTGACTGCTTAACGCAAGCTGCAAGGTATGCTCTAATAGCTCTACGTAAACATCGGTGGCCGTTTTTTCACCCAATTCTGTTATTAAGCGAGTTTTAACAAACCCTCGTATTGGCGCTTTAGCAAAAACCTGTAGCAATCTATTAGTCATTCATTATCACATTATTATAAGCTTGGCGATTTTATCCTAAACGCTAATCACCTATACTATCGCGTTACGAAAAAGCACCTAACTTCTTATGAATCAAGATTTAGCACATCTTCAACCCTACCCATTTGAGAAACTAGCAAAACTCAAACAAGGCATTTGTCCACCAAGTGATATTGAGCATATTGCGTTATCTGTTGGCGAACCTAAGCATCCTACTCCTCAAATAATAACCGATGCCTTATTGATGCATTTGCACACCTTAGGCCAATACCCTACAACAAAAGGGCTCGATGTCTTACGTCAAAGCATCGCTTGTTGGTTGGCTCAGCGTTTTAGCATCGACACAAGTGCCATCAATCCAGACACTCAAATTTTACCGGTGAGTGGCACGCGTGAAGCGCTCTTCTCGTTTGCTCAATGTGTTGTGCAACGAGACAATAATGCCATCGTAATGATGCCGAACCCTTTCTATCAAATTTATGAAGGCGCCGCTCTATTAGCAGGTGCAAAGCCCTACTTTATAAATTGCGATAAAGAAAACAATTACCTACCTGATTACAACAGCATCAGTGCTGACACATGGAAAAACTGTCAGTTACTCTATGTATGTAATCCCGGCAATCCAAGCGGTGCAACACATACTGAAGAACAACTGAAACAGCTTATTGAATTGGCGCATCGTTATGATTTTATTATTGCTGCCGATGAGTGTTATTCAGAAATTTACAACACCGGCCAACGCAAACCACTGGGGCTATTAGAAGTCAGTGAGCGAATGGGCAACAAAAATTTTGCTCGTTGTGTCGTTTTCCATAGTTTATCAAAGCGTTCCAACGCGCCCGGTTTACGCTCTGGGTTTGTTGCCGGCGATGCGACTGTTCTAAAAAGCTATTTTAGCTACCGAACATACCATGGCTGCACCCTCCCAACACCTAGCCAACACGCCAGTATTGCTGCTTGGAATGATGAGGAGCACGTTAAACATAACCGGCTTTTATATAGCCAAAAATTTAGCGATGTTTTAACTGTGCTAAGCGATAGTTTAGATGTTAAAGCGCCTGATGCCGGCTTTTACTTATGGGCAAAAACACCCATTTCAGACATCGATTTTAGCCAACAACTGTTTGCTCAACAAAACATTACTGTGTTACCAGGGCAATACCTCGCGCGTGACACAGCAAACGGCAACCCCGGTTTAAATCACGTGCGTATGGCACTAGTAGCACCCGTTGATGAGTGCTTAGAGGCCGCCCATCGAATTAAGCAATTTATACAAACTCTTTAAAATAATTAACCCCTAGATAACAGGATAAACACATGCAAAACTTAGAAAACATCATTAACGAAGCCTTTGAAAATCGTGCAGACTTTGATTCCAAAACAGTTTCAACCGATATTCGCAATGCCGTAGAAAAAGCGCTAGCTCTACTCGATAGCGGCGAAGGTCGCGTCGCTGAAAAGAAAGATGGTGATTGGGTTGTTAACCAATGGTTAAAAAAAGCCGTATTACTATCATTTAAAATCAACGATAACCGCGTGATGGATAGTGATGAAAACCGCTACTATGACAAAGTAGAAACTAAGTTCGCTAACTACTCAGAAGAAGACTTTAAAAATGGCGGCATGCGCGCTGTACCGGGTTCCGTTGTTCGCGCCGGTTCATTTATTGGCCCTAATGTTGTGTTAATGCCATCATTCGTTAATATCGGCGCTTATGTCGACAGTGGCTCAATGGTCGATGGGTGGGCAACCGTTGGTTCATGTGCACAAATTGGCAAAAATGTTCATCTATCGGGTGGTGTTGGTATTGGCGGGGTATTAGAGCCTTTACAAGCCGGCCCCACCATCATTGAAGATAACTGCTTTATCGGCGCACGGTCAGAAATCGTAGAAGGCGTTGTTGTTGGCGAAGGCTCTGTTATATCTATGGGCGTTTACATCGGACAAAGCACTAAAATCTACAACCGTGAGACAGGCGAAACCATGTATGGTCGCGTCCCACCATACTCTGTTGTCGTACCAGGCAACTTGCCATCAAAAGATGGCTCACACAGCTTGTATGCCGCCATCATCATCAAAACAGTAGATGAAAAAACACGCAGCAAAACTGGCTTAAATGATTTATTAAGGGATTAATATGTCCGTTGTTATGTATGGCATTAAAAACTGCGACACCATTAAAAAAGCTAAAAAATGGCTTGATGCAAAAGGTGTTGAGTTTACCTTTCATGACTACCGCAAAGATGGCTTAAGTGACGAACTATTATCGTCACTTGAGTCTACGCTTGGCTGGGAAGCTTTACTTAACAAGCGTGGCACCACCTGGCGTAAGCTACCAGAAGAAACAAGAAACGCCATCAACAAAGAATCCGCTTTATTAATTATGCTCGAGAACCCTGCCATTATTAAACGCCCGATTCTTAACACCGGAAACTCGCTAGAATTGGGTTTTTCTGATGCAGCCTATCAACAACTATTTCCATCATCATGAGTGAAACACTGGAGCTGACCCAAGCACTGCTAAAAAAAGTATCGTTGACACCAGACGATGCCGGTTGCATGGATTTAATGGCCGATTACCTTCAACAACGTGGATTTGTTATTGAATGGATGGAGTTTGGCGACACCAAAAATATGTGGGCACGGCGTGGTACAACACCCCCCTTATTTGCATTTGCAGGGCATACCGATGTGGTTCCTACGGGGCCATTAGAGCAATGGAGCTCCCCTCCTTTTGAACCAACCATTAAAGATGGTCATCTTTATGCTCGTGGTGCGGCTGATATGAAAGGCAGCCTTGCCGCCATGCTAACAGCCTGCGATGGGTTTATTGCTAAGCTTAATAAAGAACACAAAGGAGACGAAGCTAATGGCTCTATTGGCTTCCTTATCACCAGTGATGAAGAAGGTCCGGCCACTAATGGAACCGTTAAAGTTATCGAGGCGCTAGATGCTCGTGGTGAAAAAATTGATTACTGTATCGTTGGTGAACCGACTAGCCATAAAACTTTTGGCGATATGGTTCGTGTCGGTCGCCGTGGCTCGATTAATGGCTATTTAACACTCACAGGCAAACAAGGCCACGTCGCCTACCCAGAACTGGTTGAAAACCCCATTCATGCACTCGCGCCCATTCTTAGTAATTTAACTAAGGAAACTTGGGATAACGGTAATGAATTCTTCCCACCGACCAGCTTCCAAATATCTAATATTAATGCAGGGACAGGAGCTACTAACGTTGTACCGGGCTCGTTAGAACTTATATTTAATTTACGGTTTTCCAATGAACTCACACCAGAAACCATTAAAAGCCGCATTACCTATATTGTTGACCAACAATCGGATAATTACGAGCTCACTTGGAACCTCTCTGGCCTACCGTTTATAACCGAACGCGGTGAATTGACCCACGCTGTTGAAAAAGCCATTATGGAAGTCACGGGGCTACAAACTGAGTTATCAACTGGTGGCGGCACATCCGATGGGCGCTTTATCGCACCCTACGGTGTGCAAGTGATTGAACTGGGCCCTATTAACGACACCATTCATAAAATTAACGAATGCGTTAGTATCGATGATTTAGATACACTTTCACTAACCTATGAAAAAGTTTTAGAGAATATTTTACTTTAAGATAACATTATAACTAATTGGAATTATTATGAAATATGATTATGATTTAGTCGCTATTGGCGGTGGAAGCGGCGGCATAGCGGGCGCTAACAGAGCCGCCTCTTACGGCGCAAAATGCGCTGTCATTGAACAAGCTCGCCTAGGAGGCACTTGCGTTAATGTGGGCTGCGTTCCGAAAAAAGTCATGTGGTTTGCTGCCGCAACCGCTGATGCGATTCACTCATCCAGCAATTATGGATTTGATACATCACTAAACGGGTTTAACTGGACGAAACTCAAACAAAACCGTGACGCTTATATTGAACGTCTTAATGGGATCTATGCGAATAATCTAGTCAATAACGGTGTAGACCATATCGAAGGTAAGGCCACTTTTATAGACCCTCACACCATTCAAGTTGGCAACAAACAAATCACTGCCGAACGCTTCCTTATCGCCACCGGCGGCAAACCATCCATACCGAATATTCCAGGTGCTGAGCATGGTATCACCTCAGATGGTTTTTTTGAGCTTGAAACACAACCCAAAAAAGTAGCTGTTATTGGCGCAGGTTTTATCGCTGTGGAATTGGCCGGTGTATTTCAAGCCTTGGGCACTCAAGTAAGCTTAGTGATCCGTGGTGAGCAAGCACTTAGGCAGTTTGATAGTATGCTGGGAAAAGAACTCGCTAACGCTATGGCACACCAAGGCATTACACTTGAAACCAATAGCTCACCCATATCTATAGAAAAAAACTCGCACGATAAGTTAATTATCCATACTCAACACGGTACGTTAGAGGGCGAATTTGATGAGGTCTTATGGGCCATTGGCCGCGACGCTAACACCGATGGATTAAACCTTAATAGTGTTCAACTAGAAACAAACCAACAGGGCTTTATTGAAACAAACGAATGGCAAGAAACAACGCAAAAAAGCATCTATGCCGTAGGTGATGTTACTGGAAGAATCGCCTTAACACCTGTTGCTATTGCTGCTGCTCGTCGTTTAAGTGATCGTTTGTTTAATCAGCAAAGCGACCGTAAGTTGGACTACAACCTCGTCCCCAGTGTTATATTCTCTCATCCACCTATTGGTACCATTGGGCTCACAGAGCAGCAGGCCAAAGAACAACACGGCGATGCGGTCAAAATTTACACATCCACCTTCAACCCAATGACGCAAGCACTGTCCACCAGCAAGCAACCCACCACTATGAAGCTGGTAACCGTTGGTGAAGAAGAAAAAGTCGTCGGCTGCCACCTATTCGGTGAAAGCTCTGATGAAATACTTCAAGGCTTTGCTGTGGCCATTAAAATGGGCGCAACAAAGAAAGATTTTGATGACACCGTTGCTATTCACCCGACCAATGCTGAAGAATTAGTCACGATGACCTAATGAAGTTTAGCCAATCGAGCTAATAAATGAGACCTTTTGCCCTCGGTATCAACCGTATCAAGGGCAAAAGCGCTTAAACTAAATAATTAAAACCCCCACCGATCTGGTTCTACAATAGCTTGCTGTTTATCCAGTGCCTTCATTCCTGAAATACAACGCACAATCATCCAAACTAAGATAACAAAAAACAACACATAACCAATCAGCACAAAAACAAGAATAAAGGCAATAAACGAGTACAAAATGCCTAGCCAAAATGTTCTTATTTGAAATTGATAATGTGTTTGCAGCCAAGGCTCTGCATCCTGCCGATTCATATACGCCATCACTACGCCAATAAAGGACGTAATGCCAAATACAAGACTGGCTAAATATAAAAAATAGACTACTTTCGCATTGCCCGAGTTAGCCTCTAATGGCTGATTCTGTAACTCACTCATACCTTATCTTCCTTGTTTTTAAGTTTACTAAGACTGCTCTTTACGCCTTTTTTCACCTTCCTCAAATATTGCTAGTTGCTCAGCAGTGGCAGGTTTTTGATGTCGTTTTTTCCATTCATCATAGGTCATTCCATAAATAACTTCTCGTGCTGCATCGTAGTCCATATCAACATCACGTTCTTTCGCTTCTGCCATATACCACTTAGCAAAGCAATTACGGCAAAAATCAGCCAAATTCATCAATTCAATATTTTGCACATCGGTCTTGGTTTGGAAGTGCTTTAGGATCCGTCTAAACGAGGCCGCTTCAATTTCAAGTTGAGTTTGTTTATCCATGTTTCTTTCCTATTTTTATGGTAAATGGGGTCTTTCTAAATAATCATGTGATTGCATTTCAAGCAGCCGGCTCACCGTCCGCTCAAACTGAAAGGCCAATTTTTTGCCTTGATATAATTTATCGGCAGACACCTCTGCTGATATTACCAATTTAACATTATGATCATACAACTCATCAACCAAGTTAATAAAGCGGTTCGCTAAGTCATTGGTCATATCATTCATTATCAGCACATTTGAAACCAACACCGTGTGATAGCAACGTGATATTTCAATATAATCAGCTGCGCCGCGTGGAATATCGCAAACCGCTTGATAATCAAACCAAACAACCCCTTCTGCGCATCGCTTAACCTCTATCATACGCCCCTCTATCTCAAGGCTTGATTCAGGCTCCACATCACTGGCAGATAAGTGTTCAAAAAGCTCGGCTAACACCGTATTTGCCTGCTGATCTAGTGGCCAATGATAGATTTCTGCTTGCTCCAGTTCGCGTAACCGGTAATCGGTTCCGCTATCTAGCTTTAGCACATCACAATGTTTTTTCAACGCAGTAATAGCAGGCAAAAAACGTGCGCGCTGTAGCCCACCTTTATATAAGCCATCCGGCTCAATGTTCGATGTAGCCACGAGGCATATACCACGCTTAAACAAAGCCTCGAACAAACGCCCAAGCAACATCGCATCAGTAATATCTGACACAAAAAACTCATCAAAACAAAGTACTCTAGATTCACTCGCAATTTTATCGGCCACGACTTGCAAAGGATCCTCAACATTTTTTATCGCACCTAATTGCCGATGAACTCCCTGCATAAAGCGATGAAAATGAGTTCGCTGTTTTTCTTTAAACGGCAGTGAATCATAAAAAATATCCATCAGGTATGTTTTGCCTTGCCCTACACCACCCCACAAATAAAGCCCTTTAGGTGCTTGTATAACGGGTTCCTTTCTCTGCCTGAATCTGGAAAAAACTCCAATTTTTTCAACCACTTCAACAATAGGTTTTTGCAACTCTTCGTGCAGTTCATTTAAATGCTCAATAATAACTTTCTGCGCACGATCGTTAATAAAACCGTTTTGTGCTTGATCGACCAAATAGCGTTCTAATGGACTCATAGTGAAATCTGATTAATTGTGTTAAATTGCTGATTTAAAGAAACGAATAGACGTTGCATACTTGAAATAACCTTAATCGGTATTGTAACAATGATCACCCATGAATATTCAACCAAACTTATCCATCGTTAACTTAACACCGCCTCCTAAAAAGACGGTCAGTAAAGCGTTAACCGGTGAGCTAGATATCGAGAAAACGCAGGCTAAAGATCAGCAAGAAAATAGCTCCTTAGCGTCAGGTAGCCTTGTCCAGACTGAATTATTTCAGCAAATTGAGGCCCTCGATAGCAGTAAAAAGGCAAATTTTAGGTTTGACGATACTAGCATGCAGAACCAAAAATCTATTCAATCCTACCTTGATAATCAAGCGTTAGAAAAACAAAGCTTACGTGACGAACTTCAAGAGCAGCTAGGCATAGACCTTTCCGTCTAATTAATAACGACTGACCCGATGAAGTTTTTAACAGATTTTTTTCCTATTTTATTATTTTTTATCGCTTACAAATGGCAAGGGATTTATGCAGCAACTGTTGTCGCTATTGCTGCATCGTGTATTCAAGTCAGTGTTTTTTGGCTTAAAAATAAAGTTGTTGAGCCCACCCATTTAATGACATTTTTTATCATCCTTATATTTGGTGGAGCCACTCTTTACTTACAAGATGAAACGTTTATCAAATGGAAACCCACTATTATTAACTGGCTTTTTGCACTAGCTTGCCTTCTCAGTCATTTTATCGGCAAAAAACCACTCATTAAACGTATGATGGGCAGTGGACTATTGCTCCCAGAAAAGATTTGGACAAAACTCAATACTATTTGGGCTCTTTTTTTTATTGCGCTAGGCCTTTTGAATCTTTACGTTATGTACAGTTTCGACACCGATACTTGGGTAAACTTCAAGTTATTTGGCATGCTTGGATTGACCATAGCTTTCATCGTTGCTCAAGGCTTTTACTTAATGAAACATATCGAAGAACCTATCAAAATATCAGACGACAATAACTAGGACTATTTCAAGAAAATGACAAATCGTACAGAGATTATTAAAAACACCCTGAATGAAGCTATTCAGCCAGAGTTCATTCAAGTATTAGACGATAGCCAAGCACATGCTGGACATGAAGGCGCTAAATCAGGCGGGGGCCATTTTTACCTCACTATCGTTTCAGATAAATTTGCTAATAAATCACGCATCCAGCGACACCAGTTAATTTACGGTGCCTTAGGTGACATGATGAAGAATGACATTCATGCTTTAAGCATTAAAGCTTTTACACCAGAAGAAAAAACACAACAGGAGATTTAAATGAAAATTAGACTAGCAATTATTGCTTCAATTTTACTGGGAAGCATTGCACAACAAACATTTGCAGAGGATAACGCTACGATTGCCACCGTCAATGGGACAAAAGTGAATCAATCAATGCTTCAACTTTATTCCTTAGAAAGACGACAAATGGACCCCAAAAACAGCACCCCAATGAACCAGCTTGTTGATGATCTTATTAATATGCAGCTGTTAAAAGAAGAGGCACTAAAAAACAAATTAGAAAATACTGCTGACTTTAAAACTAGAATGGGTTTCATCAATTTAAGCATGCTGTCTCAAGTTGCGATGATTAACTTCCTTGATAATAACCCTATCCCTGAAGAACTCCTCAAAAAGGAGTATGACTCTAAAATTGGTAAAATGGATGTCACTGAGCTAAAAGCGAGTCACATCTTAGTCACTGAAGAGGCTACTGCAAAAGAAATTATTCAAAAGCTCTCTAAAGGTGGCAAGTTTGCTGACTTGGCTAAGGAATACTCAACTGGCCCCAGTGCTTCTAAAGGGGGCGATTTAGGCTGGTTTTCTCCTCAACGAATGGTGCCGGAATTTTCTCAAGCCGTACTGGCACTAAAAGATAATGCCTACACAAAACAGCCCGTTCAGACTCAATTTGGTTGGCATGTCATTTTACGTAATGGGCAGCGTAAAGGGACTCCTCCGACGTTTGAAGAAGTAAAATCCAGTATTACCGCTACCTTAGAACAAGAGAGTATTCAAAAACATATTAATGAGCTTAGAGAAAAAGCGGATATAAAAATAACCAAACCATAAGAGGTTCACATAAATAGCAACATTTAAAAAAAAGCCCTGTTAAGCAGGGCTTTTTTATACCCTTTGAAAAACTCCATCCCACGCTTTTTAAGACACCAGACTGACAGGCAAAGGTGTGACTTTACTCCCAACTATTTGTACTGAGATTGTTATTATCCCTTATAAAACTATAGGGGACATCAGCAAATGGTCTACTTAAAAAATCAAGCTAACCTACTAGAATCCGATGCGGTTGAATTCATATCCGTTAAAGCAGAAAACACATTAGAAGAGAACTCTAAAGAGCTAAGCAATTCAAAAACTTGCATGCTCCGCCACGTGTTTTTAAAAACGAATAAAGAGATTACCTTAGCGATAATACCCTTTAATGAAATCATTAATTTCAAACAACTTGATTTATCCAACGACTACACTACCAGTCTTATCTCCCACAATAATAGCCGCCCGCCTCCTGTTGGCAACGATGACAAACAAGCCTTACCACTTGACCCAAGTGACGCTCACCGAGTACTTATTGCACTAACGGTCAAATCATATCAATTTGTTATTATCGAAACAGATAAAGCAGACCTCTTGATAAAAACCCCCTCTGAAGCATTACATAAGCTTGTAAAGCACAGTGAATATCGGTCATTCACTGAAGCAGCCCCATCTATTAAACCGAACCCTAATTGCCCAGCCAGTAACCCCCCCCCTTCACACCTAACCATGAAAAAAAACACCAGTTAGAACGTCTATACAAATTACCCGCCATGCCTCAAATGGCAAGCGAGTTAATTCTTCTAAAGAATAATGCTAGTGCCGATATTGCTGACTTAGCCACCTTAATCCTCAAAGACCCGAGCTTAAGCGCCCAAATAATACAGCACTCAAAATCTGCGTTCTTCAACTATCAAGGTGAAATCAATTCCATTAATGATGCTATCACCCGAGTAATAGGCTTTAACTCAGTCATTAATATTGCCCTAGGTTTGTCATTAGGAAAAGAACTTAAAAACCCACCTGATGGGCCTTTAGGTTTAAAAGCATTTTGGAAACACGCTATCTATAGTGCTACCTTGGATCAAGCCCTATCAAAACACTTACCCAATAATACCCGAACTAAGCCAGACCTAAGTTATTTGTGTGGCTTATTACATAACATTGGATTTCTATTATTAGGTCACTTATTTCAGCCCGAATTCTTCTTACTTAACCGACTTTATGCAGCTAACTTAACTCGCTCGATAACCTCTATTGAACAACATGCTTTAGGCATGGGAATAGGTCAAAACGCTATTAATATGGGACATGCCGAATTAGGAGCCTGGTTATTAGAAAAATGGTTACTGCCTAAAGAGGTGATTATTGTCGCACGCAAACATCATTCAATAGATTACTCAGGAGAGCATGCAAACTACAACAACCTCATCGCTCTGGTAAATAACGCGCTAGGCCTACACGACTTAGGTGACCACCGTGAAGATTCCTTAAACGAGAACTTATGCTCCCGTTTAGGCATCAGTTCTTCTGTTGTGCTTGATGAACTGGATACCTTAATGCAAGCAAACCATGAAATAGAGACTTCTATTAAACAATTGGCGATATAAGCTCTTCCACACGCTTACAACTAGATTAAACATGCATATTATGGTATTTTGCGCGATTAAAATAACTAGATAAAAGAATTAATGCGCATAATTTTATTAGGTGGTCCAGGGTCTGGCAAAGGCACTCAATCACAGTTTATAACTGAGAAGTTCGGCATTCCTCAGATCTCTACCGGTGATATGTTACGTGCAGCTGTTAAAGCTGGCTCGCCATTGGGTATCGAAGCCAAAAAAATAATGGATACGGGTGGCCTTGTATCTGATGATTTGATCTTAGGTATAATTCAAGAGCGGCTTTCTGAGAATGATTGTGCTAACGGTTTTCTACTAGATGGATTCCCTCGAACTATTCCACAAGCAAATGGGCTTGCCAACATGGGTATTGAAATAGACCATGTTGTTGAAATTGCGGTCGACGACGAAGAAATTGTACGCCGGATGGCCGGCAGACGTGTGCATTTAGATTCGGGTAGAACCTATCACCTGATCTATAATCCACCAAAGCAGGAAGGTCTAGACGATGTAACCTCAGAGCCGTTAATTCAGCGTGACGATGATCATGAGAATATTGTTAGAGACCGATTAGCCACTTATCACGAACAAACATCCCCGTTAATTGACTTTTACTCAACTGCATCTAAATCAGCCCCCCTCAAATTCGACACTATTTCAGGCATTGGCAGCGTGCAAGATATTACAACTAGAATGTTCAACGTTCTTGGTTGCTGAAATATAGCCGTCAACTGGGCTAACGCTTAGTTACAAGACACACAACGTCATCTTATTTACATCAATAGTAAGGTGACGTTTTCACTTTAAATGAATCAGTTTTAAGTAGGAAGACACGTAAATGAAAATATATGATATTGCTGTTGTAGGTGCAACCGGTGCTGTTGGCGAAACGATGCTCTCAATCCTAGAGGAAAGAAACTTCCCCGTTGGAAACATATACCCATTAGCAAGCAGCCGTTCTGCAGGAGGAAACGTTCAGTTTAATGGCAAAAATTTAAAAATTGGCAACCTTGCAGACTTCGACTTTAGTCAGGTTCAAATCGGTCTTTTTTCTGCTGGAGGATCAGTGTCTGCTGAGTACGCCCCCATCGCAGCTGCGGCTGGCTGCATAGTGATCGACAATACATCCCACTTCCGTTATGACGATGACATTCCACTCGTTGTGCCAGAAGTTAACCCAGAAGCCATCGCACAACACACAAACAGAGGCATCATCGCCAACCCAAATTGTTCCACTATTCAAATGTTGGTCGCACTTAAACCTATTTACGACGCTGTGGGTATTGAGAGAATTAACGTTGCCACCTACCAAGCCGTATCAGGTACTGGAAAAAGTGCTATTGAAGAGCTAGCGGGCCAAACTGCCAAATTACTCAATGGTAAAAATGCTGAAGCGAAAGTATACCCAAAACAAATTGCTTTTAACGTCTTACCTCAAATTGATGTTTTTCAAGAAAATGGCTATACAAAAGAAGAAATGAAAATGGTTTGGGAAACCAAGAAAATTTTTAATGATGATTCAATTCAGGTGAACCCAACGGCTGTTCGTGTGCCTGTTTTTTATGGTCACTCAGAAGCGCTCCATATCGAAACTAAAGAAAAAATAACCGCAACAAAAGCACGTGAACTCATGTCAAACTTCAACGGCATTACTCTGATGGATGAGGCTATTGATGGCGGTTATGCGACTGCTGTTACTGAATCAGCCGGCAACGATGATGTTTATGTTAGTCGAATCCGAGAAGATATTTCACACCCAAGAGGACTTGATATGTGGGTTGTTGCAGACAATGTCCGCAAAGGGGCTGCACTTAATAGTGTGCAAATCGCTGAAGTACTAGTAAAAAATTATCTTTAGTCTATAGTTGATATTAATTTAATTATTTCATCGCTTTACTCTTTTTTAGAGATAAATTTTAGGGATAAAACACTATTGTTAGTTTAGGAGCAACAAAATGAAAAAACCAACTAAAGCTATTGCCGCACTCTGCCTACTTAACTCAGCCAGTGTTTACGCATTAGGTGTCGGGGAAATCAAAACTTACTCTGCGTTAAACCAGTTATTAAAAGCTCAGATCCCTCTCGTTGGCTCTAAAAAAGAAGACCCTAGTAACATTCGAATCAACATCGCTTCTAGAGAAGCGTTTGCAAAAGCTGGTATTGATAGGCCTCATTATCTAACTGAATTAAAATTTACTCCTACACTTGCAAAAAACGGTGAAATTACCGTCGATGTTCGCTCTAGTTCAACCATAAAAGAACCTTTTGTCAATTTCATACTTGAAGTTGAGTGGCCTCAAGGTCGAACACTAAAAGAATTCACCATCCTTTTGGACCCACCCATTACGATGTCTGATGTTAGAACAACGCCAATTGCGTTACCTCAAACACCACAAATCACGTCAACCGAAACTACAACTCAAGCTGTCAGCCGTTATGTTGCCCCCGCAACAGCAACTGCCCCAGCAACCGAGTACGGGCCAACTAAAAGTAATGATACAATTTGGGGTATCACTAAAAAGCTAATGGCCGATAATCACACTGCTACACATCAACAAATGATGCTGGCACTGTACGATAACAACCCAAAAGCTTTTTATAAAAAAAATATTAATGCCTTGAAAAAAGGCGCCATTCTTCAGCTTCCTAGCAACGAACAAATAGACAGCAGAACCATTGCTCAAGCTAATAATGACTACAGCGAGCAAAATGCCTTATGGTCCTCTTCCACTAAAGCAGCTAGTGCGCCAACAGCTATTGCAAAAGTAAATAAAAAGGTTCAGCCTACTGCAACCGAACCTGGTCTGAAAAAAAAACTTGAAAATACCGAAGAGGATGCAAAGCTAACACTATTAACGCCTGAGCAAAAAAGCACCCCAGAAGTACCTGTTGAAGGCAATACAGCAGAAACTCCCGCCGGCTCGACAAACCCTATCAATCAAGCCAATATTGCCATTGAAATGGCAGCTACTCTTGAAGAGGAAAACAAAGACGTTAAGTCACGCCTCAATGATTTAGAGTCGCAAGTTGATAAGCTTCAACGCCTACTCGCTCTAAAGGATGAGCAATTAGCACAACTTCAGTCACAGCCGGCTGCCGCTGAGCCAACACCTGTTGAAAAACCTCAACCTACCACCAAAGCAACACCTATCGTCGAAGAAGAAAGTGAGCATAATTTACCACTGTATGGCGGTGGCCTAGTCATCGCATTACTTGCGCTATTTTTAGCTCGCCGTAAAAAAGAAACGTCTAACCCCAAAGATGATAATGCCTTTACCGAAGCCTCACCTTCTGCAGTTAACACAGCTGAAGAAAATATTAGCTCATCAACAACCTTGGAAGAACCACTGTTAAGTGAGTTTACACCCAGCGAATTTACCGCCAGCGTACAAACACAAGAAGCGGACCCCCTAACCGAGTGTGATGTCTATATTGCTTATGGCCGGTTCCAACAAGCCGAAGACCTAATCACCAACGCCCTGAAAGACGACCCTGATAACTTAAGCTACAAACTAAAATTATTGGACATATACTTTTCATCCGCTAACTCTGATGCTTTTGAAGAACTTGCCAGCTCCCTATCCGCTCTAAAAGAATCAGACCCGGACACATGGAATAATATTTCTGATATGGGTGTCGAGATAAACCCAAACTCTACACTTTTTTTACCCCCTCTCAATGAAGAGTTTGAAAACCCCTCGATATCAGCTCCAGAGCAACAAAGCGCCTCTAGAGATGAAATTAAATATCCTGATGAACCTCAAGCTGCTGAGGAACCGTCTAATGAAGCTACAAATAGTGAATTCGAGTTTGATTTCGACCTCATAAAAAATGAGCCAACAATAGATGAGCAAGCTGATACCCATGAAGACATAGAACTTACACTTAACGAAATTGAAATTGATGCACCACCCGTTGATAGCTCTATTGAGAATTTTGACGCTCAATTCGCACTCGCTCAAGCATCTATTGAAATGGAAGATACAGAATCAGCTCATCATGCCTTAAATGAAATATTAGCCTCATCCGATAACGACGAAGAAAAACAAAGAGCACAAGACATGCTTGATAGATTATAAAGTATCCGTATATTTCAATGCCTACCTCAGGCTAATCAGCTTTAAACTATAAGGTTGATTAGCCATTTTTAAATATAAAGGGATGACACCTCCTTCAAACTCCCTCTTGCAGAGTTAACTTAAAAAAACCTCCTACATTAACAAAGGGAGCAGGTTAACCAATAACATTACAAGGCAGCTTCACCTAGAGATACTTACCAACAAAGATATTGTCAGATAATTCACCACCGAGGCTTTAAAAATTCTCTTGCCCTGCGTTATTTTACCTACACATAAAGCACTAACCCGAATAATTCGGCTTATCCTTAAAATTCATACAAACAACCAGCCCCAACTTAAAGAAGCTATCTATACTTAAAACTGACTAGCAACTGGAAAAGATATGGCCATTTCACGTAGAAAATTTTTAACTATTAGCTCAACAGCTTGTTTAATATTAATGGCCCCTCTTAAGACGTTGGCCGTTTGGAGCAGTGCTGCCTTTTATTCAAAAAATCTAGACGATGCATACAGAAACCTATTTGGCTCAACCGAACTTATTGAAAGCTACAGAATAAAACTCAAAGTACCTAAAATTGCCAATAATAAAGAAGCTGTTCCCATCTCTATCAAAACAAGCATCAAAAATGTTGAGTCCATTAGTTTATTTGTAAAGGATAACCCACAACCATTGGCCGCCTCATTCCAAATACCTGCTGGCACCCTACCCGAGTTATCTACACGTATTCGTTTAGAACAAGCCAGTACAGTCACCGTTGTTATCAAATCAGACGGTAAGCTCTTTTCTAAAAATCAAAAAGTAAAATTGGCTTCTAGCAGTTGTCGCGGATAGCGGTTGCATTATTACTCCTTGCGTCTTCCTTAAAAAATGACCTATAAAAAACCTAGACTAACCCGAGGTAATAATGAACGTTAAAGCAAAAATTAAAAACAACGTCACCCATGTTCGCGTCTTAGCACAACACCCAATGGAAACAGGTCATCGTGTTAACACACAAACAGGTGAGAAAATCCCAGCAAAATACATCCAAGAACTAAGCTGTGAATATAATGATAAAGTTGTTTTTCTTGCTCAATTCGGTACATCCGTTTCAAAAGACCCTTTTCTGTCATTTTCATTTGAGGGGGCTAAAAAAGGAGACTTAATAATGCTTCGTTGGAATGATAATACTGGCGATACTGAAAAAATAGAAGCTATCATTAAATAAGGCAGCCAATAAACCCTACCTGCCTCTTTCATTTGTCATACTTTGCATAACCTTAGCCATGCTAAACTAAGACTTAAAACTAGCCTCTAGAATCGTCTCGCTTTGGGGCTTTAATGAATATGACTATTTTTAAAATGACAGTGCTTTAGCCCCTTATCACACGGCAAGCAACACCAGCCCCCTAAGCTAAATAAATGCCTGCTTTATAGCACTACAGGCTCATTAAAACGTAGTAGCTAAAACCTATGTTTTAGTGCAAGCTAACCTACGGCATGCTAAACCGAATGCATGCTATCGCGGACATTCGGTTTAACGACGGTGACATAAAAACGACCCTTGAAATGGCTCGCTCAAGCTGTTTAGTTATTGCGCGTTAGCCTATTTAGCTTTTTTAAAAGTATTTAACCAGATCAAATCGGTGCCGTGAACAAACCGCTTCTAATTGATTATTAAATTCAGCATTTTTTGCGAGACTCAGTATGTTCTTCACTACTTAAAGCCAAACTAGCTACTTTTTATTGTTCTAAGACCGTTCGCAAAACCCAAGCCATAACAAACAGTGTATTTAAGTTGTCGTTAAATAGGCATTAATTGCTTCATGTGCATGCCCTGCTTTTGAAATCTCCATACGAATACTATCTACTTGGCTATGTGAATATTTCGTCAGCGTTTTATTCTTATCTAAAATAAACTGAATGCCTTCGGCCAGTATAGGCGGCTCAATATCTGGCTTTGTCTCAAACAGTTTCTTTATATCTGTATCTCTTCTTTTCTCTAATTCGATTACTGCATTCCAATCATCATTTTCAGCCAAGTGAATCAGCTTTTTTGTATCCGATATAATAGATTGTAGTTGATGCAAATCGCTTGTCATTAACGCTGCGCTGCATTAGGGTCAATAGCATCCCAACCCATTTTTATTTCACTCAGTAACTTACCCGCTTCATCCAATAAACTAGCATCACTTTTAATATTGGCTTGCAATAATAAGCCCGTAATATATTCATATAAAGCATCAAGGTTGTTAGAAATATCACCACTTTGGTTAAAATCTAAGCTGGCCTTAAGCCCTTCCACAATTGAAATCGCACTGCCAATTTGCTCGCCTTTTTTAACAATGTTGTTCTGCTTGATAGAACCCTTCGCGGATAAAATCCTTGATAAAGCACCATCTAATAACATCTGAATTAAACGGTGTGGCGATGCATCCATCACCCCACTATGCACACTAGTTTGCTGGTACTGTTTTAATGCTGCTGCATTATTCATCTTCTTCTCCAATTGATACTACTTAACTTTTGGGTTTATAAGCGCCCGGCAAACTTTCAAGCTGCTGGGTCAAAAAACTACTCTGGTTGTTCAAGGTACTCACCAAGGTATCCATAGCAGTAAACTGAGCCATTAACCGGCTTTCCAATGAAGCTAACCGCCTGTTCAGGCTCTCACGCTGTTCACCCAAGTCTACAATAGTGCTTTGAATACCTTCTGTACGGCTTTTTATTAAACCGTTTGAGCCAATATAGCCCTCAATAAGGCTATCTAATTTCTTAGCGATTCCACCGTCAGATGCAAATAAATCTCCCACCTGATCAAAGTCACTCGCTAGTGCCTCATTAAATCTCTTATCATCTAGTGCTAACTTACCATCGTCCCCTGTTGTTACCCCAAGTTCAGCCAAGGTGCTAAAGGCACCACCTAAGCCAGCAACTGATGCTGATATTTCTCGACGAATAGTGTCTTGTACCGAACGTAATGTAGAGTCACCCAGTAAAATACCCCCAGTTTTGCTCGCATCATCGTATGCGCCTAGTTTACTAATGGTTTCTGCCAAGCCATTATAATTAGCAATAAACGCATTCACCTTTAACTCCACAGCATCCTTATCTTGTGCAACCGATAACGACTCACCTGCACCTACAGACACAGCACTAATGGTAATGCCATCAATCACCTCACTAAAGGTATCGTTTTGGCTACTGATCAGCTGATTATCTACCTTAATTTGCCCATTTAATGCCGCAGCGGGTTCATCCAGATTTGCACTAAATAAGCGGGTTAAGCTTAAACCATTAACATCATCATCTACACCGCTAACGGTTATCGCATTATCCAAACCGGTTTCATTAGCTGTAAAAACTAGTTTTTGCTCCGTGCCACCCACGCCATCATCTACATTAATAACCGCCGCACCCACGCCTGTATTATCAGTGGCTGCATTAATCGCATCACGTATATCGGTTAAGGTATCGCTTGCGCTTACGCTAATAGAAAAAGAATCTGATCCTTGAGCGAGCGTTAAGGTACCAGAACCTACCGTATCGGTATCTGCAAAACCAGCCTGGGTAATTAGCTTATTGGCCTGAGCCAGTTGAACGACCTCAATCCCATATTGGGAGAAGTCCGCCGTTTCATCAGCACTGGCAGTAAACACCTCGGCATTGCTACTCGTTGCAGAACGGTTTTGAAAATCAGCTGGATCTTGTAAATCTTGAACAGCTGTCTGAAAAATTGATAGCGCGCCTTTTAATGAACCAAACGCAGAAATATCGGCTTGTAACTCCGCCTCTTTTAAATTAATCCGGTTAGATTTATTAGCACCGTCTGCTTCAACCAGCTGCTGCACCAATGAATTAATATCAATGCCCGAGCCAATACCTGCCGATGAAATTGCCATAATAAACCTCCTAACATAAAACCTTTAAAACAAGGCTACACGTAATAACCTTGCCTACGCTTTCGCTTTAACCAACAAACCTAAGCCTGCCTCTTCTTGCATTGCCAAGCTTTCATTTAACTGCGCAGATATAGCCAACATTTCCTCAGAAGGAAACGTTCTAATCACATCGCCAGTTTCTCTATCCGTAACTGTAATAACAGAGTTGCCAGTATCATCATCTACACTAAATTGAATACCGCGCTGAATATTTTGTACAAAACTATTCAGCTCACTCACTTTCTCTGTAATCGCGTCTTTATTCGGGTCTTCTTTTTCAGCTACCCCACTCGGCAACACCTGCCCAACAGACGACTGCTGCTTTAACTCCGCAAACTCCGTTCCAATACGCTCAACAGACAATGCAGTAACCGATGGAGTTTTAGGCTCTACCGGCTTTACTACCGTATTAATTAAGTTAACCGTTTCCATATTAAACCCCTTGCTTATAAAAAGCTTGGCTCTGAATAAACAGAGCCAAACTTATAAGCCATCGTCTTATTGTAATAAGCCCAATACACTTTGTGGTAAAGAGTTAGCCTGAGACAAAATAGACACACCTGCTTGTTGCAGAATTTGTGCTCGTGTTAACGCCGCTGTTTCAGATGCAAAATCAGCATCCTGAATACGTGAACGCGCAGCACTTAGACTTTCAACCGCTGTATCTAAGTTACTAATCGTAGACTCAAAACGATTTTGAATCGCACCGAAGGTACTACGTAAGTCACTAATACCAGTAAGTGCAGAATCAATACGACGGATAGCATCGTTAGAGTCAGTAACTGTTGTTACGTTTGCAGTTGTTAAATCACCTGATGCTTCTACCGTTCCTGTAAAGCCCAAGGTTGTTAGACCAGCATTTCCGGTTACGGTTACATCTTCATTAGCAATAATACTCATGGTATTGTCATCATTCAAGACTGCTTGTCCATTGCCAGCCAACGCAGTATTCACCGCATCCACTAAGCTTTGGCTGGTTGAATAGCTTCCATTAGCAACGCTTACTGCATCAGTTGTACCAATTTGAATACTGAAATCATCTGCAACTGTAACTGTGTTTGCAGCAACTAAAGGAGTATCAGCAACACCTGCGGCCGTACTACCCGCTACATTTTGTGCGGTTATAGTTGCAGCATCAGTACCACCAATGGCGAAACTCCCTGTAGCATTACCACCATCAGTGATAACAATACCTGTTCCATCCACCGCAGCAGTAAATGTTGCAGCACCATAACCCGCTGCAGAAGTAATTTCACCTAACAAGTCAGTTGCTGATGTCACATTACTATCTAGCACGACCGTAATTGCATTGGCCTCTGGATCTGTAATAGTAAAGGTTCTATTAGCTGAGGTATTTTCAACCGTACCATTCGTAACCGTTGTACCAATAAAGTTAGCAGTAGCGAATGTACCATCTGATGTTGTACCTGCTGCGTTACCTGTAGAACCAACTGCATCAGAAAATGACGTTGTCAAATCTAAATCAGTACCATCAGCTTTACTAATGACCAAAGTTCCAAGTGCTACAGTACCAGTTTGCGTATAAGCACCACCTGAGCCAGAAACAAACGCAGCAATATCTGTATCCAAGTTTCCTGCTGTAGCATCAGCTACTAGTCGATCAGAAACAACAGTACCATCAATGCTAAATTGAAAAGCATCACTAGCGGTAGTAGATGCAGCTATCGTATAAGCCCCAGAAGTCAATGAGTCAGTGGCTGTTGCAGCTACTGTACTGTAATCTGCCACTAAAGCAGCTGTGTCAAAAGCATAGGTCGCAGCTGAACCTGTTACTGCTGCCGTCCCTTCTGATATAACCGTTGTTAAATCAACAGAGGCCGAATTAGTATAAGCACCCAATTGGTCTTGACGCATACTGGTGGTTAAATCTAACGTAATCGTTTCACCTACATTTGCACCCACTTGGAAGGCCGCTGTACCAAAACTACCATCAATAATTTTTTGACCATTGAATGAAGTTTGGCTAGCAATACGATCCACCTCGGCTAAACGCTGTTGTACCTCTAAATCTAGCGCTGCACGGTCAGATGAAGAGTTGGTGGCATTGGCTGATTGAACCGCTAGCTCACGAATACGCTGTAAGTTAGAACCGATTTCGCCCAATGCACCCTCAGCTGTTTGAGATAGCGAAATAGCATCGTTAGCGTTACGTGATGCTTGGTTTAAACCACGAATTTGAGTAGTGAATCGCTCTGAAATAGCAAGGCCAGCAGCATCATCTTTAGCGCTGTTAATGCGTAAGCCAGATGATAAACGTTGTAAGGATGTGTTTAACGAATTTTGTGAACTGTTTAAGTTACGTTGCGCGGTTAATGACGCAATATTGGTATTAATAATTTGAGGCATTTTATTGCTCCTTTGTAAGCTTAGGCTTACCTATATTTAAAACTGACGGATATATCTTTTAATCTAGCTAGGTATTCACCGTCTCCGATAAGCTTATCGGCCTGCCGCTATTTTCCTTTAGGCTTTATTTAGAAGTTTTTTAAATAAACAATAAATTGTGATGAACATCACGGTTTGTAGATACTTGGGCTATGTTTGTAGGTTGGGCTGCGTTTTTAAAAGCCCAACAAACTCCGCTTCAATACCTGTATTCCCCTCATTTATAAGCTTGACGTATTGGGCTTCTTGCATCAGCCCAACCTACGATTTACCTCGCTGGGTGATTGGGCACTATTGTAGGTTGGGCTGCGTTTTTTAAGCCCAACAAGCCCCACTTCAATACTTGTATTTCCCCCATTTATAAGCTTGACGTGTTGGGCTTCTTGCATCAGCCCAACCTACGGTTTATCTCGTTAGGTGATTGGACGATGCTTTGTAGGTTGGGCTGCGTTTTTTAAAGCCCAACAAAACCCACCTCAACACCTGTATTTCCCTCATTTATAAGCTTGACGTGTTGGGCTTCTTACATCAGCATAACCTACACCATTATTTGTTATCTTTCACCACGCTCTTTGTTGCTTTCTATGTAATCAGCACCCCAATTTTTTGGTAATTCGCCACGTTTTATATATTGATGAATACTTGAATAAGGCCAATCAACGGGGTTTTGTGCATGGCCGTGTTTTACGGGGTTATAATGAATATAATCAATATGTGATTGGTAATCGTGTTCATCTCGAATTAAATGTTCCCAATATCGGCGCTGCCATATACCACGCTCCCTTTTTAATACGCGGCTTGGGCTGATGATTTCATGTTTAGGTATGTGTCGGCTAAATGCAGATTTTATTAGCAGCCACCGCACCGCGTAGTTGTTATCGTTATAGGGCAAGGTGAGTACGGCATGTAAATGTTCAGGCATGACTACAATCGCATCAATATTAAATGGGTGTCGTTGCTTAACACGGCTAAAACTACTGCGTAAGGCATCTATATAATCAACCAACAAACGTGTTTTACGGTTATGTAAATTAACGGTAAAAAAATAACTCGCACCTTTTATATCCGATCGCCGATATTGCACTGTTAACTCCTTTTAACAATGATTTAGAATCTTTACCTTAGCAAATTTTTAACATGTTTGTTCGCCATATTTATTGCCTCGCGTATTCAGTTGTTTGTTGGTTGGGTTAGGATTTGTTGGTTGGGCTGTGCTTTTTAAGCCCAACAAACTCCTCCTCAATACCTGTATTTCCTTAGTTTATGGGCTTGACGTGTTGGGCTTCCTGCGTCTGCCCAACCTACGGTTTGCCTTGCTGGCTGATTGGGCGTATTTGTAGGTTGGGCTGCGTTTTTTAAGCCCAACAAAACCCGCATCAATACTTTTATTTCCCTCATTTATAAGCTTGGCGTGTTGGGCTTCTTGCATCAGCCCAACCTACGGTTTGTTCCAGCGACTTTTATTTGGGGTGTGTCGTATTGTCGCTTTTTTTACAACAGATTAAACAAGGATAAGTTTTGAACTTTTACATAGGCTTGTTGCGCTGCCTGTAGCGATACTATTTGAAAGTTAAATCGGCTAATGGCTTCTGCTATGTCTATATCGGCTATTTGTGATTTTGTTTGTTCTAGGCTCAGTATAAAATCTTGGTTTGTTTCATCTTGGCTATCTAATACGTTTAAGCGCGCACCGATTTGTGAACGCACATCTAGAATACGACTCAGTGCAGTATCTATTTGATCTAGGTGGTCGTATAAGGGTATAGATATTTGTTCGGTAACGGTGATATCGCCCGCACTTGTACCATCAGTAAAACTGAGTGCGCCTTCCCCTTCATTATCGGCAAGTAGTTGAATTTGGTTATTGATTACCGTTGCTGTGACATCCGTAGTTTCGAGGCCTTGCTGGGTATTAATAGCTTCCTTTAGCTTTGAGGCTATTTCATCACTGGTTAACGGTGTTGCCGGTGCTGGTGGTGTTCCTGGTATATCACTAATATCAACAATAATATTAGGTACTGTTACGCCATCTACAACGGTTGAGCCTACGCTACCATCATTATCAAATTCATACGTTAAGCCATTGATGGTGAGTGTTTCTGTATCTAAATCTGTTAACACGCCATTTATCGTAAACGCCATTTCTTCTGCTGGCGCTTTATTGCTCGATAAGTCGTTTGCTAAGGCATATAAGGTGCTAAAAATATCTTCTGGGTTGCCGTTTTTATCCTGTAGGTTAAAAAACACTTCGGCACCTGAGTTTCCGTCGGCTAAGCTGCGGTCTTCTCCTATTTCAAGAAAGCGCTGCGACTGATCGCCTTGGTAGGTGTAAATACCGGAAGCCGATGTGCCTGTAAACGGTTTTGTTTGTGTCTTAAAACCCGCGTATAAATAATCGCCATTAGCGTCTTTGGTATTGGCTAGTGCTAAAATTTCATCCAACCGCTGGTACATTTCTTCAGCAATGGATATTTTATCCGTTGGAGTATTTACATCATTAAAGCCTTGCACAGCTAATTCCCTTACTCTTTGTAGGTTTGATGTAACACTTTGCAGGGTACTTTCAGACGTGCTTAGCCGATTAACGGCATAATCATTATTCGCCTGAAACTGCTCTAGGCGACTCAGCGCTTGGTTCAAGTCAAGTAATTGAACACTACCAGCGGGATCATCAGATGGGTTAATGATCCGTTTACCTAATGATATTTGTTGCTGTGTGTTATTCACCTTGGTTTGCTGCTGGAGAATAGAGTTGATACCCTGCTGGTGAGCCAAGCTTGTGGACATTCTGTTCATTTTATCTAAATGCTCCTAGTAAGGTGTCAAAAATGGTACGTGAGGTTAGCACCACTTGGCTAGCAGCTTGATATGCTTGTTGAAAACGCACAAGATTCGCTGCTTCTTCATCCAAGTTAACCCCACTTACCGCATCTTTTGCTGCTATTGCTTGGTTTAAAAACCCTTGCTGTGCAGCCCCATTTACTTCTGCTGATTTTGTTCTACGCCCTACATCAGCCACAATCTGACCATACACATCTTGGTAATTGGCGTTGCCATCTGACATGGTTTGCTTGGTTTGCAAGCCTGATAAAGCCAAGGCGTTTCTGTTATCGCCAACGCTATAACTAGCCCCTGCGTTATCGCTTAAGGTAAAACTATCGCCATTGTTAGGCTGGCCGGTTAGGGTAAAGCTAATATCACCAAAGCCAGCTACCGCTACGTTATACGAGGCACCACTATCGGTGCTCGCGGTATACGCGACGCTACCACTTGAAACACCACCAATTGTTATGTCATATGCTGATGGTGTTGTATCATTATAAACCAAGCTAACATCTGCTAATGTCGCACCGCTGTAGGCCGATACGTTAAGCTTACTTAAACCTGCCGTGCCAGAATTACTGGCCGATTCTGTACTAATAACAGGCATCCCAATGGCTATATCCCGTGGGTCATTCGTTTGTAATGAAAAACTTGATGCGCCATCTCGTGTGGGGCGAATTCTATATTCATCGCCTGCTGCAGTATTGCTTAAATCTATTTCTAAACCATCCAGCGTAATAATGCTAGGCGCAACCGGAATAGCTGCCGTTGTTTGTGTATTATCTGTTAAACGCCTAATCGTGTAGTTTGTGTTTGTTGCATCAGTTGTTAACACATAGTCACTCGTTGTTAACCCTGAAATATCATCGGCATAATTAACCGTTAAAGAGCCTGTGTTAGCCGTATCACTCGCAATAAGGACGCTGGGTTCAGAAAAAAAGCTTTGACCTTGATCGCCATTTAGATCCACACCATTAGCATGCTGCTCATTAAATGTTTGTGATAATGAGACGGCTATTTGCCCCAAGGTATTGATGGCTGGGTTGAGCACTTCATCTCTAAACCTAACGATGCCGCCCATTTCCCCACCGGTCATGAACCTCGTAATATCAACATTAGCCGTTTGCTCTTTGAAGACAATGGTTAATGCGCTGGCATCAAAGCCCGCAGACTCTAACCCCAGCTGGTTACTACGAGCCCCCAATACTAAAGACTGACCACTGCCGACAAACACATTAACCGCACCATCCGTTTGCACACTGGTGCTGACGTTAATTTTTGAAGCAAGTTGATCAATGAGGTTATCTCGCTGATCCAGCAAATCATTGGGCGTTTGCCCTTTACCACTTGCATCCACAATTTTTTGATTTAGGCTCGCAATATTTTCTGATAATAGGTTGATATCCGTTACCGTATCGGCCAAGCGATTATTCACCCGAAGGGTAAGATCATCAAACAGGTTGTCCATGGTGCTAAAACGGTTTTCTAGCGCTTCGCCTTCAGATAACATCACTTGCCTGGCTGGAATGGAGGTTGGGTCTGCCGCAACATCTTGAATTGAGTTAAAAAACTCTTGTAAGGCTCCATTTAGCCCGACGGTTGGGTTCGCCAACACAGAGTCAATTTGGCTGGCAAATTCATAATAAGTGTCTAGCTCTGACGCTGCTGAATTGCTATTTCTGAACTCGGTGGATAAAAAGCTATCGTATTGGCGAGTAATTGATGATGTAAAAACACCCGAGCCAACGTAACCCGAACCACTAAATTGTGGTGATTGCGTTTCTAAACTAACCTTTTGACGACTGTAGCCTTCGGTTGTGGCATTCGTGATGTTATGACCCGTTGTGGTCAATACATTTTTAAATGCCGTTAAACCCGATAAGCCTGTTAATAATAAATCAGCCATGATATTTACTCGCTATCGTTTGCCCTTTGTTCACTTAACCCCCTATAAGCCTTGTATCGGCTTGAGTTAAATTTACTGAAGGGGTTTCAATTGATGACAATTGTTCACGCCCTAGGATAGACATGATTTTTTTCGCGTAGGCAGGGTCTGTTGCGTAACCTGCTTTTTGCAACCCTTTTACAAACGCTTCATTAGAATCAACGTTTGATAGGGTTTCTGCATAGCGCGGGTTTTGCTTCAAAAATTGCACATAATCATTAAAACTGTCTTCATAACTATCATAGGCACGAAATGTCGCCTGACGCTTTTGCGCTATGCCTGCTTCATATTCGACCGTTTGCACATTGACCGTTTCGCCCTGCCAACCATGAGAGGCTTTAATACCAAACATGTTGTAACTACTACGCCCAGTTTGATCCTTCATGATGTGCTTGCCCCAACCCGTTTCTAAAGCTGATTGAGCGAGCAGCACTTGTGCATCAACACCTAGCACCTTGGCGGCACTGTTTGCAGGCTCAATCAAGGTGTTAACAAACTCGTCAATGGACTGAATTCCAGTACTCAGCGGCTGCGTATCAGCGATCACACGGGGTAATTCCACCTGTTCATGACTAGCATGTGGTACTTTTTGCTGAATGGCAGTTTGTCGATAACTGGCTAAACCATCTAACGTTTTGTTTGCTTTAGAGGTACCTGACTCACCCATTTGATTAACAATCATTTGAGCTAGGGCTAAATCACCTCGTTTACTTAAATCCAAGGATATTTGATCATCGTACATAGACTCATAAAAACGTGCTTTGTCATTATTAATAAGGTCTGATTCAGGCACGGTATCGCGCATACTTTTCAGCATCATTTTGAGAAAAATAGTTTCAAATTGACGCGCTACTTCACCCAACGCATCCTGCTGTTCGCCGTTATCACCACCTGCTTTAACTTTTAGCTGAGCAAGCCCGTTGAAGTCGGCATAGATATCGGCTTGTGAGATTGGGCTACTCATAACTAGATAACAATTAGCTCTGCGGTTAAAGCGCCTACACCTTTGAGTGCCTCTAGTATAGCCACTAAATCACTAGGCCCTGCACCTACTTGGTTAACGGCTTTAACAATTTGATCGAGCGAGACACCGGGATCAAAGACAAACATGCGTCTATCTTCCTCCACTACGCTTATGTCTGACTCTGGTGTTACCACCGTTTCACCTTCTGAAAAAGCGCCTCCAGCGTCTGGTTGACTGACGTTCTGTCTTTCGGTAATCGTGACTGTTAAGTTTCCATGTGATACCGCTGCTGCACGTACTTTCACTTGGTTATTAATAACCACTGTGCCGGTTCGGGAGTTAATAATAATACGCGCTGCGGTCTGGGCTGGTTGCACTTCTAAATTTTCGAGCAAACTCATAAAAGCCACCCGTTGTGCCGGATCACGAGGCATATTAACTTTAATGCTGCCACCGTTAATCGTTCTAGATGTTTGTGGCCCAATCGCTTTGTTAATTGAATTTGCTAAGCGGTTTGCGGTGGTAAAGTCAAAACTGTGCAAGTTGAGTGTAATGCTCGTGCCTTCATTAAATGGGCTATACACTGTGCGTTCAACCGTTGCTCCATTTGGAATACTACCGACCGTTGGAATATTAACACTCACTTTAGAGCCATCGGCACCCGATGCGCTTAAACCACCCACCACCAAGTTACCTTGGGCAATACCGTAAATTTTACCATCAGCACCTTTTAAGGGTGACATTAATAAGCTTCCCCCGCGTAAACTACTGGCTTCGCCAATCGCATTAACGGTTACGTTAATTTTTTGCCCTGGGCTAGCAAACGGTGGCAGACTCGCATGAATAATAACAGCAGCAATGTTTTTAGATTTAACTTGAACCGTTGCGGGTATTTTAACCCCCATTTGGCTCAACATACTGCGTAAGCTTTGCGACGTGAAATCACCTGATTTAACCTTATCACCGGTGGCATTTAAACCAACGACAATCCCATAACCAACCAATTGGTTAGAACGGACACCTGTTATAGAGGCTAGGTCTTTTATACGTTCGGCATAGGCCGTGCTTTGCATAAAGCCTAAAACAACCATTAATAAGAGTGATTTAATTTTCATAATAAACTCCTTAGAACGGGAACACTGCACTGATAAAGAAACGAGCTAGCCAACCAATTTTGTTCGCATCAGCCAGCGCACCCTCACCTGTATACATGATGGTTGCATCGGCAATTTTGGTAGATTCAACCGAATTATCGGGATTGATGTCGGTTGGGCGGATAATGCCAGACACTCTTATATATTCATTACCCTGATTAAGGCGAACACGTTTTTCACCACGAATTCTTAAATAACCGTTTGGCAGTACATCTATAACACTAACGGTAATACTGCCGCTTAAGCTATTTTTCTGCGTACTTTCCGTTTCGCCAGCAAAATCATTTGATGAACTTAACGCATTGTTCAAGTTAAGCCCTTTTAATGAAGGGTCGAGCATACCTAGTACTGTTGGCGCTGCAATATTTGTCGTGGTGCCTTTTTTTATATCTGTGTCTGATTCTTTTTTGGCATCGGTCTTTTCTACCAAATTAATAATTAGAATATCGCCAATCCTGCGCGCCCTAATATCTTCAAATAAACTAACTTCATAACCGGCTTGGTAAATTGACCCATTATGACTTTGCGGCACTTGGTATGACATAGGTTTAGCTGGTGCATACTCTACATCGTGTCGTGGTTTAGCCATATTGTCCATCATCGCGCAACCTGGCAATATGAACGATAGAATCAATACATTAAGTTTTTTCATGTGAACCACCTATAAAGCCTGAATTAACCCTTGCATCATTTGGTCAGAAGTTGAAATAGCTTTTGAGTTCATTTCATACGCACGCTGCGTTTCAATCATGCTGACCATTTCCTCTACAACGTTAACGTTTGAGGTTTCTAAAGAACCTTGGCTAATTAAACCCACGCCCGTTTCACCCGGCGTTCCCACCGTTGGGCTGCCACTGGATAACGACTCTCTAAATTGGTTTTCACCAATAGGGTCTAACCCCGTTGGGTTAACAAAATCTGCTAACGTAATGTTACCTACCTGCGTTGGTGTTCCACTACCCGGTTGTAAAACGCTCACGGTTCCATCCACGCCAATGGTCACACTTAAAGCATCCTCTGGGATAGTAATGGATGGTTCTAAAGGGTAACCGCCAGAGGTGACCAATTGCCCACTTGAATCGAGCTTAAAGCTACCATCACGTGTATAAGAGATATCACCATCTGGGCGTAATATTTGAAAGAATCCGCGTCCTGAAACTGATAAATCCAAGGATTGTCCTGTTTGCTGAATAGTTCCTTGAGTATGATGTTTCTCGGTGGCGACGGTACGAACACCGGTGCCTATTTGTAAGCCCGTTGGTAGTTCAGTATTTTGCGAACTCTGCGCACCCACTTGACGAACATTTTGATACAGCAAATCTTCAAATATCGCACGTGATTTTTTGAATCCCGTGGTATTAACGTTGGCCAAGTTATTCGAGATAACCGCCATTCTTGTTTGCTGGGCTTCTAAGCCTGTTTTACTAATCCACATTGCTTGTGTTGACATCGTTTTCTCCTATCCTAAGCTCATTAACTTTGCACTAGCCGCTTCATTTTCGCTGGCTGTTTTCATCACTTTTACTTGCATTTCAAAACTTCTAGCTAGTTCAATCATACTCACCATGGCATCGACCACACTCACATTGCTGCCTTCAACGGCCCCACTAACCAGCGACACCTCGGCACTTGATTCTGCTTCAATTCCACTTTTCATTCTAAAAAGTCCATCACTGCCTTTTGTTAATTCTGCCAGCTCTGGCTTAACCAACTTGATTCTGCCAACGGCTGACAATTCTGTTGAGCTAGCACCTAAGGGAATAACGCTAATCGTTCCATCCCCGCCCACGTCTATTTTTTCTACTTCAGGAATATTTAATAAGCCCGCATCTCCTCGTACCGGCAAGCCTGTGCCTGTGGTCAATAAACCATCAGGCGTTACCCGTAAATCTCCAGCCCTTGTATACGCTTCACTACCATCGGCTGCTTCTACAGAAATCCATCCTTCACCACTAATAGATACATCCAGCTCACGTCCTGTTTGTTGCACTGTCCCTAAATCAAAATCAATGCCGGGACGCTCAGCCATCGCGTATACATTCGAAGGGTGCCCAGGGCCATAAACTGGCATGCTTCTCATCTGTGATAAATCAGCTTTAAACCCCGTGGTATTAACATTCGCTAAATTATGAGAGTTAACAGACTGCGCTAACAGTATTTGCTTAGCTCCACTCATTGCAACGTATAAACTAGTATCCATGACGACTCCTTTGACTAACTAAACAACTAAATATTCAAAATAGCTTGCTGAATAGTATCTTCCGTTGTTATCGCTTTTGCGTTGGCCTGAAAGTTACGTTGCGAGGTAATTAAGTTAACCAGTTGAGAGGCAATATCAACATTAGAAGCTTCTAAGGCACCCGACTGTAGCGCACCAAAGCCTGAACTAGCTGGAGAACCGATAATCCGATCACCTGAACTATAAGTCTCCCCCCAAGAAGTTGAGCCTAGTTGGTTTAAACCGCCAGAGTTTGGAAAGGATGCTAGTGCAACCTGCCCGAGCAAATCCGATTGGCCGTTAGTGAAGCGGGCAAAAACAGCTCCATTTTGATCAATATCAATACCACTTAAACGACCCGATGAAAAACCATCTTGGTTTAACGAGTAAATTGAAAAATCACCGCCGTATTGGGTTGTATCCGCATAGTCAAATGTCAGCGCCATTGGCTCAGTCCCATTACCCAAATCTAAGCCTGCGAAAGCCACTTGGCGTGTCGTATCTATCACACCATCCACCGTGGTACTCGCTAAGCTACCGTCCCCATTAAATGTCAAAGAAAAGGAGCTTGCTCCTCCAGCAGTAAGTAACGTCTGATCATCAACCACGGTATGTGCTTCCCACGTGTTAGTCGCTGGGTCACTCGCCACATAATACATCGTTGCTGGAAAGCCATTACCCTGCGAGTCATAAACCGTTGTTGATGTTGAGTGATTGTATGTATCTGCATCAACCGGATTAAACCCATTAGTAGGCGTTTCCTCGTTAGCATTTAGATTAATAATCGGTGTTACACTCGTCGTAGCGTTAGGCGGAGAATCAGTGGTGGTCAGTTGTAGTGACTGTAGAGTACCCGTATTGAAAGACCCATTACTATTTGCAGGGAATACTTGTAAGTTACGTCCTGAACTATCAATAACAAACCCTTCTCGATCCGTTTTAAAAGCACCGGCTCGTGTATAGGTATCGGTTCCATCATCGCTAACAATAAAAAAACCTTCACCATTAATCGCCATATCCAAGTTGCTCGCAGTAAACTCGATATTCCCCTGTCCAAACTGTTGTGAAACTGAGGCTACACGGACACCACTACCTGGTGTATTACCAGAGACCCCTGAGAACGTTGTTGCAAACACATCAACAAATTCTGCACGTGAACCTTTAAACCCTGTTGTTGCCGCATTAGCAATATTGTTGCCGACAACAGAAAGATCATTTGAAGCGGCATCTAAACCACTGAGTGAAGTACGAAATGACATATTATTCTCCTAAATATACTATTGAATGCGAGAAACATCGCTAAAACTGACACTGCCTAAATCTTTTAGATTCAGCTGCAAACCCTTACCTAACGTAGCCAGTGTTACACTATCAACTTCCGCTAAAAGGTTTGTATCCAACTCAAAGTTTTGCCCATCGATTAAAGCTTGAGCATCCACAAAATACGAGCCTGCTGGCGCTCGTTCCCCGTTTGCCTTTGTGCCATCCCATTTGAATTGAACTGGCCCCGCCTCTTGTGTCCCCAGCGGGATTGAACTGATTAGCTGACCAGATGCATCGGTTATTTTTACCAGCACATCACCTGAACTGGTCGGTAATGTTAGCTCACCATCAATTGAGCCCCCTTCTGTTAACAGCCCTTCTCTAAGCGGCGCAAAAACACTTCTGCCAATTAGGCTAGATGCTTGCAATGCTTGATCACTAGACAATGATGATGCAAAGTCCGAAAATGAAGTTTGCAAGCCTTCAATACCAGTTACCGTACTAAACTGTGCGATCTGCCCTAGAAAATCGCCATTATCCATCGGCTCTAACGGATCCTGATTATTCAATTCAGTCACCATAAGTTTCAAGAAATCACCTTGCCCGAGGTCACTTTCTTTCGTTGCATCCTTAACTTGCTCTTGCTGGGCAAGACCTAAGTTTTGTATGCGGCTAAAATCAACATTTGCCATTATTTACTCCGTTATTGACCAATTTTTATTGTTTGTTGTAATAGTTGCTTTGCTGTATTAAGCATCTCAACATTATTCTTATAGCTTTGACTGGCTGACATCATATTGGCCATTTCTTCCACAATATTCACATTTGGTTTGAAGATATATCCTTCATCATTTGCCATAGGGTGTTGGGGTGCAAACTCTTGCCGCAAAGGTGCCTGGCTTTCTACCACACCCGACACCCGAACACTTTTCGCTGCCGATTGCTGATGGCTACTGACTTCATTTTGTAAAACTGCTGCGAAAACGGGTTGCCGTGCACGGTAGGTTTCACCCGTGCTACTGCTAACCGTATCGGCGTTTGCCATATTACTAGCCACTAAATTAAGGCGTGTTGTTTGCGCACTCATGCCACTGCCAGCAATATCAAAAATATTATATAAAGACATTATTACTCTCCTCTAAGCGCAGATAGGTAAGAAGAAATTTTGCCATTAACAAAGCGCAATGAGGTTTGGTAATCCATCGCATTTTCTGCGTACTGCGCCTGCTCAACTTTGGCATCTACAGTGTTACCATCCAAAGAAGCGCTGGTCGGTATTCGATAAGCTAATGAAACTGCTGCAGGCGTTTGATCAAAGCCTATATGCTGATGATGTGTTTGATCGACACGAGCAGATGGCGTCTTCAATGTATTTAAGACTGATTTAAAATCAAAATCTCTCGCCTTATACCCTGGGGTATCTGCATTCGCCATATTAGATGCAAGAATTTCTGCCCGCTTGGAACGGTAGATAAGCGCTTGTTCATGTACGCCAAATAAAGAATCAATTGTTGTTGTCATACGTCGCTCCTGTTTTGTTGAAAACCAAAATGCAGAAACTATGCCAACTTATTTATATATTAATTATCAATAACTTAAAGGTTTACAAAGGATGTGAAAAGCGGCAATCCGGCAAGGAGGCGGCAAACAAAGAGGGGGAGACGGGGCGCTTGTTAATATTTCCGGTAGCATTTACAACCGACTTCTCGAACGGCTTCTAAACCATTAACTTCCATCGGTAGTTTCTCTGAGTTATCTAAAAAAAGGTAAGCACCAGGCCTCATAATGTCAACGAGTCGGTTAAGAATATCGACCCTAACGGGCGTTGCAAAATAGAGAAGTACATTCCGACAAAAAATCACATCAAATGAGCCCAAGCTTAAAAAACTATCGAATAAGTTCAACTGGCTAAATAACACCCTTGATCTATGTGATGAAAGAATTTGCAAGCCACCTTTTACGCCTGAAAAGTGGGATTTTTGTATCTCAGGTGGTAAGCCACGCGATAGTTCAGTATCAGTATAAACACCCTCTTCTGCCTGACGCAGTGTTTTTACTGATGGACTCGTCGCGGTAACATGTAGGTTAATATTTTGATCAGATGCTGCTAAAAATTTCTCGAAAGAGAGGCTGATACTGTAGGGCTCTTGCCCTGAAGAGCAACCGATTGAGCAAACACTTAATGAATTGTTATAACGAGATAACTCAGCAAACAACTTAGTTTCCAAATAATGAAAAGGCGAGCTCTCTTTAAACCAAAAACTTTCAGCAATGGTCATTGAATCAATTGCCTGGACAGCCAAGTCACTATCTGGCACAACCATGAGCATACTCAATAAATCAGTAATGCGATCAACCCCTACTTTTCTCATTAAGGGAGCCAAACGATTCTCAACTAAATAATACTCATTATCGGCCAACAAAATACCGCCTTTTTGTTTCAAAAAGCGTTTAAATTGCTGAAACTCTATGTTTGTTATAGGCATTTAATGCCCATCAAATTGATATACTTTTTACGTTAAGGTTAAATTAACTTATCCCCTGAACAACTCGCATTCGATCTTGTATTGCAGCAGCCAGTTCATCAGGTTTGTATTTAGCCATAAAAATATCCGCGCCCACTTTCTCAATCATTGTTTGGTTAAAGACTCCACTCAATGAAGTGTGCAACATGATATATAGACCCTCCAATGCCGGCATCTTTCTTACCTCTGTTGTTAAGGTATAGCCGTCCATACGAGGCATTTCAACATCTGAAACAACCAATGTTAGGTAATTTGGCACATCAATTCCGTCAATTACCCATTTTTTTAACAGCTCTAACGCTTCCAAACCATCATTTGCAACGGTATAGCTTAGACCCAAATCATCCAACACCCTCTTCACTTGGTTTTGTGCAACGACTGAATCATCAACCACTAACACATGCCCTTTCTTTTCTAGGCGTGTGTCTATAGTTTCTACTGCAACCCCCTCAGGCGGACCGGAAATCTCACTAAGGATTTTTTCAACGTCAATAATTAATACGTAATCATCATCAATTTCAGTTAATGCTGTCACGTACCCAGCTTTTTCTGTTCCTTCGGGTGGTGGCTTTATGTCTTTCCAATATAAGTTAACAATACGGTCAACCCCACCCACTAAAAAACCCTGAACAGTTCGATTAAATTCGGTAATAATAACAAAAGAATTACTACTCTCAAGCAAAGGTGGCTCACCTATCGCCATTGACATATCGACAACCGGAATATCTTTGCCGCGTAGCTGAGCAACACCGCGCACAACCGGATTACCACCGGGTATTTTTGTTAACTTTGGGACTTGTATGACTTCTTGAATTTTAAATACATTAATTCCAAATTTTTGACCGTCATTGAGCGTAAAAACTAAAAGCTCTAGCCTATTGGTTCCTGCTAAATTAGTTCGTTCATCAATGCCTGTTAAGATTCCTGCCATTACTCTCACCCTAAGTACGTTATTTTTTCGTAATTTTAAATACAGCTATAACACGGCATGTTAAATGCATGCATGCTTAGCACATCACAATTTGTACTAAGCATAGACTAAAACTTATGAAACTGTTTTTTAAAATTATTGTTTTTTTTCTACTATCAGCACAAATCCCTCTTGCTTTCAGTGCTTCGCTTGAAAGCCACCAAAACCTTAAGGCTGCTGTACACGCTTTTTTAACAACTCAACTAGAAGGAAATAAGGTTGACTTTAACATTCAAATACAGAATATTGATCAACGCCTAAAACTTAGAAAATGCCCTGTTGATATTGGCATAAAGCTCATGCAAGCTCATGTAAAACCAGGTAAAAACACATTAAATGTCGAATGCAATTCAGACACACCTTGGCGTATATTTATGAGGGCTCAGGTCAAATTATTTACCCATCTTGTTGTTAGTAAGCGCCCTCTTAATAGAGGGCATTTAATTCAAGAAAACGACATACAATTAATAAGAACGGAGCTAACTGGCCGACAATCAGTATACTTATCCAGAACCGATCAAGCGGTCGGGTATATTGTTAATAGAAGGGTAAAAGCAGGCGACATAATCAGTGTCAATAATTTGTCAAAGCCACTATTAATTAAAAAGGGCGATGCCGTAACTATTCTAGCCAAAAATGAAGGCTTTCAAATCAGCATGAAAGGTATTGCCATAATGTCCGGTAGTTATGGTGACAAAATTAAGGTTAAAAACATCAAAACAAATAAAGCTGTTCAAGGAATAATTATTGATGCACAAACTATTGAAGTAGCCCTATGATATGTCCATTATTTATCAAGTATTCTATCAATCCGCCGATAGATGAAATACAGACCACTAGGAATTGATATGTCTATTAATATTAAAAAAACCACTCACAAACCTGCCCAGTCATCGTCCAGCGGCGCTGGTGGCGCAAAAAAAAGCGGTAGTAGCAAAGCACAAACTGGCACTAACAAAACCAGTAGTGATCGCGTTGATTTAACAGACAATGCCTCTAGGCTACAACAAATTGAACAATCGCTCGCTGATATTCCAGTCATCGACAGTGGTCGAGTGGACGCTATTAGCCAGTCCATTGAGGAAGGGGACTATGTTATCGATAACGAGAAAATAGCTGATCAAATTATAAAAAATGAACGCGCACTTCACGATAGGAATAAATGATTATGATGACCCAGTTACCCGAACAACTCATTTCGTTAATCCAGACACTTGAAAGCCTTTCAAGCCAATTAAACGACACGCTTAATCAGGAACAAGCCACACTAACCTCTAATGACAGCGAACAACTGTTGGCATTATCTAAGAAAAAAAAGGCCCTTGTTTCCAATCTAGAAAAACAGACGAAAACTACGCACGTCTTTTTAAAAAACATGAACATCAACCAAGGCCTATACGGTCTATCTGATTTTTTTTCACAGATTAAACCCAGTGTTGAGAAAACATCACTGCATGGCACGTGGCTTAATATCCAAACATTATCTGATGACAATAAAAAGCTTAATAATGCGAATGGCTCCATCATTGAATTAAACCGCCGACATACTCAACGGTCTCTCGATGTTTTGCGCGGACAAACTAGCACCACTAACTCAACATACGGTTCTGATGGGCAAGCAATGAAAAGCAAAATATCTAGAAATATTTCAGTAGCGTAAGCTAACGTGAGCTTTATATCGTCTTTAAAATCCCTACTTACATCGGAAGAAAAAGAAGATATTGCACGTGACGTTAACCCAAATTTCATCGTGCGCCCTTCCCGCATTAGGCATATGCTGCAAATCCTAATGGAATCCCATGTTCAAATATCTGTCTTGCTTGATGGCCAACCCGATTACACCAGCCGCGTCTTAAGTGTCTCTGAAAAAGATATAACTCTCGATCAATTAAATACTCGAGCAGCACATAATAAAATGACTCAAGGTAGCGTCATTCAAATTAATGCAAAACATCACTCTGTTCCCTTTAACTTCAGGACAACTATTACTGGCATATCACGAGATGGTGGCTACTTAGTTTCAATGCCAGACAAGATATATCATCCACAGAAAAGAGCATTTTTTAGAGTTCCATTAGAAAATATCGAAAAATACAAATTTACTGGCGCCATTCAATTTTCTGAAAATATCGTGTCAGGCTATCTTTATGATGTCAGCTTTGGTGGTGTTTGTATCGCCGTTTATTCAAATTCCTACATAAAAAAAGGCGCTATTCTTACACCAGCTAGCATGACACTTAAAGACGGCAGTATCATCCATGCAGATTTAACTGTTTGCTCCGTGAAAAAATCACCACAAGAAGGGTTTACACGCATCGGTTGCGAGTTCCTTGACTTACCAGCCACAGAAAAAAGAAACATCCACAAATTTATTACCACATGCGAACGCGAGCGTGCAAATAAATAGCCTGTGCATAAGTCATGACAAAGCGATAAAAATAAGCCTTTTACGCTATCGCTAAAAAGCCCAATGATGATATTATTTCAACAAATTTGATCAGGGTTTCATTTTTAAAATTCATGTTAGTGATTTTTGATATAGCCTCGGTAGCTCAGCTGGATAGAGCGCACCCCTCCTAAGGGTGAAGTCGCAGGTTCGAATCCTGCTCGGGGCACCATTTTGGTGCTAAATATTCACCTTTAATAAAATGAATACTTTAAAACTGTCATCTTTTTTTAAAACTCGATTACACTTAAATACACTTACATAAATTCAGACTCACGGAATCCCTTAATGAACAACTTAATGCAGTTATTTAAAAGCACATCTGCGCTAAACGGTGCTAATGCAAATTTTGTTGAAGACCTATACGAACAGTATCTCAACGATCCAGATTCCGTTGACGAGCAATGGCGGGAAAAATTTCAAGCCATACGTGCTGACGCTGATACCGTTGATATACCTCACTCATCGATAAAAAAACATTTTTCTGATTTAGCTAAAGCACCCACCGGCGTTCGCGTTATTCAAGGTGGCCTTTCATCTGAACAGTTGGCTAAACAAGCAGCCGTATCAAGATTGATGAATGCCTATCGAATTAACGGCCATAAACAAGCTCACGTTAACCCACTTGAATCTGAAAGGACCCAGCTTCTAGCCGAACTAGATATTGCATTTCATGGTTTAAGTGAGTTGGACCTTAATACCCAATTTGATACCGGCACCTTACACAACACCCCTGAACAACTTGCGCTTAAAGATATTCTTCCTATTTTAAAGGAAACCTACTGCGGCAGTATTGGTGTCGAGTATATGCATATTAGCGACACTGAAATGCGCTCTTGGGTTAGGCGCCGTATGGAGGGGCCACGCGCTCATTTAGATTTAAAACCCGAGCAAAAAAAATGGCTATTAAAACTCTTAACAGCCGCAGAAGGCATCGAAAATCATTTACATAGAACTTACGTTGGACAAAAACGTTTTTCATTGGAAGGCGGGGAAAGCCTAATACCCATGTTAGATGAAATGCTGCAACGTTTAGGCGAGCATGGCATTAAAGAAACGGTTATCGGCATGGCGCACCGAGGTCGTTTGAATGTTCTTATTAATATTTTTGGCAAAAAGCCTTCCATTCTTTTTGAGGAGTTTGAAGGAAAACGCTCAGCCTCCCCTGCTAAAAATGGTTCCGGTGATGTTAAATATCATATGGGGTTTTCATCGGACATCAGCACACCTGGTGGGGATATGCATATTGCCTTAGCTTTTAACCCTTCACACCTTGAAATCATCAACCCAGTTGTTGAAGGTTCTGTACGAGCTCGACAAGACCGACGTGGTGAGACAGGCGAAGATGAAGTAGTCGCTATTCAAATTCATGGTGACTCTGCGTTTTCTGGCCAAGGCGTTATTATGGAAACTCTACAGATGTCACGTACTCGTGCATATGGCACTGGTGGAACCATTCATATTGTTATTAACAACCAAGTAGGCTTTACAACCAGTAACCCGGCTGACACTCGCTCGACTCTTTATGCAACAGATGTTGCAAAAATGCTTGAGACACCCATTTTGCACGTCAATGCTGATGACCCAGAAGCGGTATTATTTGCTGCCCAATTAGCGGTCGATTTCCGTCACGAATTCCGCCAAGACATCGTGCTGGATATGGTTTGCTACCGCCGTCGTGGTCATAATGAAGCTGACGAACCCGCTGTTACTCAACCATTGATGTACAAAACTATTCGTGCTCTACCCACCACGCGTAAAATATATGCCGACCGTATAGTTAAAGATGGTTCACTCAGTACGGATACTCCCGCAGCATTAGAGTCCGATTATCGAGCATCTCTTGAGAAAGGCGACATTGTGTCACGTCCTATTCTCGAACATAAAGTTAACCCATTCGTCGCCAAATGGGACTCCTTTCTTTCTAGCAAATGGGACGACCCATGCGATACGACTGTAGCTGCCAAAGAGTTTCATGAAATCTCTGATCTAATGCTGACCTTACCTCCTGAGTTTTCTTTACAAAGCCGAGTTGAGAAAGTTTTAGAAAGTAGAAAGAAAATGTCTGTTGGCGCACAACCTATCGACTGGGGTTACGCAGAAAATATGGCCTATGGAACGCTGTTAAGCAAAGGCCGTAATATTAGAATGACAGGTCAAGACGTGGGTCGTGGAACCTTCTTCCACCGTCATGCGGTATTACATAACACACAAAATGGTGAAACTTATACCTCACTCAGACATCTATTCTTAGAACAAGGTAGGTTTTCACTCTTCGACTCGTTCTTATCTGAAGAAGCCGTGCTTGGTTTTGAATACGGTTACGCAACCACCGAACCTGATGACTTAGTGATTTGGGAAGCACAATTTGGTGATTTCGCGAACGGCGCCCAAGTACTAATGGATCAATTTATCAGCTCAGGCGAAACAAAATGGGGGCGTTTATGCGGCCTTGTGATGTTACTACCACACGGCTATGAAGGCCAAGGTCCCGAGCATTCATCTGCTCGTCTTGAACGTTACTTACAGCTTTGTGCAGAACATAATATGCAGGTTTGTGTACCGTCAACACCAGCTCAGATATTCCACCTATTACGTCGGCAAGCGATCAGCAAATTCCGCAAGCCACTTGTTGTGATGAGCCCGAAAAGCTTATTACGTCATAAGCTGGCCACCTCGACCTTAGAGGAACTCACCGAGGGTCACTTTCAACCACTTATTCAAGAAATTGATGATATTGATCCTAAAAAGGTCACTCGCCTTGTCGTCTGCTCAGGTAAAGTCTATTACGACCTTCTAGAGCAGCGGAGAAATGATGGCATTGAAAATGTAGCTATCTTTAGGGCAGAACAACTTTACCCATTTCCAATCGATGAGTTGCATGACTCATTTGACCAATACCCGGGGTTAAAACAACTGGTATGGTGTCAAGAAGAGCCTCAGAACCAAGGTGCATGGTATCAAATTAGGCACCGCTTCTTTGACTTACTGAGCGAAAAATTAGAACTCAAATATGCCGGTCGACCTATGTCAGCATCTCCTGCTGTTGGTCAATTTAGCTTGCATGTTGAACAGCAACAAACATTAATCCATAAAGCACTTTATTAATAATAGACGTTAAAAAGGAATAAACATGAGCATTGAAGTCGTAGTACCTAGCCTTCCAGAATCAGTCGCAGACGCTACTTTAGTCACATGGCATAAAAAAGCTGGTGACACTATTTTAAAAGATGAAAACTTAGTTGATCTGGAAACAGACAAAGTTGTTCTTGAAGTTCCCGCACTAGCCGATGGCGTGTTGGCTGAAATTATTGAACCCGAGGGTTCTACCGTACTCAGTGGTCAGCTCCTCGCTCGTATTGAAGCGGGTAGTGTTGCCGCAGCGGCAAGCTCAACACCTGAGCCTGCTGCAGTCGATACTTCTGCAACTACTGCATCATTACCGGTTGAAAAAAATTCCGGCTCAACCGCTGCGCTAAGCCCAGCGGTTAGAAAACTAGTAGCCGACCATGCACTAGATACACAAAAAATTGCTGCGACAGGCAAAGGCGGCAGAATCACTAAAACAGACGTCCTTAATTACATTAAGATTAAACAAAACAACGGCGAAGCTAGCCTTTCATCTTCAATGGCTAGCTCAGTTCCAAACAAAGCAGCTGAAGCAACGCCGATGCCAACATTACCAACCAGCGACCGTGCTGAGCAACGTGTACCTATGACACGCCTACGCGCTAAAGTAGCTGAACGCTTAATTCAGGCACAACAAAACACCGCCATGTTAACCACCTTTAACGAGGTTAACATGCAGCCTATTATGGATATTCGCAGCAAATACAAAGATAAGTTTTCAAAGGTGCATGACACTAAATTAGGTTTCATGTCCTTTTTTGTTAAAGCTGCCGTTGAGTCTTTAAAGCTTTTCCCAGCCGTTAATGCATCGGTTGATGAGCAAGATATTATTTACCATGGTTATTATGATATTGGGATAGCTGTTTCTTCTCCTCGCGGTTTAGTCGTTCCCGTTTTAAGAGATGCTGATCTAAAGAACTTTGCAGCCATTGAAAGTGGTATAGCAGACTTTGGCGTCAAAGCGCGTGATGGAAAATTAGGTTTGGACGACCTGACTGGTGGTACCTTTACCATTACTAACGGTGGCGTGTTCGGCTCAATGATGTCTACGCCTATATTGAACCCACCTCAAAGTGCCATTCTGGGCATGCACGCTATTAACCAACGCGTTATGGTAGAAAATGGTGAAATGGTCATACGCCCTATGATGTTCCTTGCCCTATCTTATGATCACCGCATCATTGATGGTAAAGAAGCTGTCTCTTTCTTAGTCACCATTAAAGACTTTTTAGAAGACCCTGCAAGATTATTGTTAAACGTTTAAACAGAGTAGCTGGAGCACATTATGAGTTCAGATAATAAATTTGATGTTGTCATTATTGGTGGCGGTCCCGGGGGTTATGTTGCAGCTATACGTTGTGCGCAACTCGGCCTTAAAACAGCCTGTGTAGATGAGTTCACAGGCAAGGATAACAAGGCGTCTCTTGGCGGCACCTGTCTTAATGTTGGCTGTATTCCCTCTAAAGCCCTTCTAGAGTCATCCCATCATTACGAACAGTTAAATCATGGCTTAGAAAACCATGGTATTAAAGTCACTGGCGTAAAAATTGATGTGCCAACCATGATTAAAAATAAAGACGATGTTGTTAGTCGTCTTACAGGTGGCATCAGCGGCTTATTTAAAGCCAATAAAGTCACCAGTTTTCATGGTCGAGGCAAACTATTAGCTGGCAAGCAGGTCGAGGTTACAAACAGCTCAAATGAGATATTAACCCTTAGTGCTGAGAGCGTCATTTTAGCAACGGGGTCTCGCCCTATCGACATCCCTTCAGCGCCAGTGGACAATATCAACATCGTAGACTCAACAGGTGCCTTAAATTTTGATAAAACACCTAAAAGATTAGGCGTTATTGGTGCAGGCGTTATTGGCTTAGAGTTAGGTAGTGTCTGGAATCGTCTAGGTTCAGAGGTTACTCTGCTTGAGGCTCAAGATACTTTCCTTCCGGCTGCAGATACAAAGATTGCAGCTGAAGCAAAACGCCAGTTTAAGAAACAAGGGCTAGACATTAAGATGAGTGCCCGTGTTACAAAAGCCACATCTAAAGGCAAAAAAGTAACCGTGGATTACGAAGATGCCTCTGGCGAGCATAGCATCGAACTCGACAAACTAATCGTTTCTGTCGGTCGCAGCCCTAATACAGATAATTTATTTGCACCCGAATCACCTATTGAGCTTGATGAGCGTGGCTTCATAGAAGTTGATGAAATTTGGCAAACAAGCCAACCATCAGTTTATGCCATTGGTGATCTAATTCGTGGTCCAATGCTTGCCCATAAAGCATCTGAAGAAGGTGTTGCTGTTGCTGAAGTTATCTATGGCGAAGAGCCTGAAATTAACTATGATGTCATCCCAGGAGTTATTTATACAAACCCTGAAATTGCTTGGGTTGGTGAAACAGAACAACACCTGAAATCAGCGGGTGAAAAAATAAAAGTCGGGACCTTCCCTTTTGCGGCGAGTGGTCGCGCACAAGCCCTTGGTGATACTACAGGCATGGTCAAGATTATCTCTAGTGAAGAAACCGACCAAATTCTTGGTGTGCACATTATTGGGCCTCAAGCATCTGAGCTCATTGCTGAGGCTGTGCTTGCTATGGAATATTCTGCTAGCTCAGAAGACTTAGCATTAACGGTTCATGCGCACCCAACACTGTCGGAAGCACTACATGAAGCTGCTCTGGCCGTTGATAAAAGAGCCCTACATATTCCAAATAGGTAATTAACTACACCATCAACAATAGATACTCCCCCTTTATTGCTAAAACCTACACTAATTTTGCTAAAAGAGAGGAATATCTAGAACACTTAACCCTATCACACAAGTCTATGTGCCATAGGGTTGAGTGTTCTTTCCTCAAGCAAGGAACACCTCGACGTTATTCAAATATCGTTGATTTTACAGAACACCTGATGATTGATTAAGTGACTCTTCCTTACTTTTATGTATAAATTTTAAATAACCATTTTTTTAAAATAGAAGCTCTTTACAAAAGGATCGAATTCGATTACTTTTGAATAGGTTGATTTAGGTTGACAAATTAAGCCACTGTTTTATATAGATATTTCAAAATAACCCCCTATGAGGCAACATGAGTGACACCCCTCCAAAAATAAACCCACAAAGTGAAATTGCTAGCTGTGACCTCCTACTCCATTATTTAGAAAAGATAGGCGTCGAGTTTATTTTTGGTATTCCTGGTGGTGCTATAGAGCCTCTTTATAACGCCTTAGCTAAAAGTGAAAAGCGTGGCGGCATTCGAGCCATCACCGCAAGGCATGAAACTGGAGCCGTTTTTATGGCCGATGCATACGCAAGAAATACAGGTAAACTGGGCGTATGCTGCTCTACAACCGGCCCTGGCGCTACCAATATGATTACCGGTATTGCCTCCTCCTACGAAAACAACACACCATTACTAATTATCACGCCACAAACTGCTCAAGATAAAGTAGGCAAAAAGGCTATGCAAGAATCTGGCGATACCTCAATAGATATTGCCAGTATTTTTCAACTGTTTACCAAATACAGTAGTTATGTCACTCATACTGAACAATTTGAACATAAACTTGTCTCCGCCATCATGTCGGCTTTTAGTTCACCAAGTGGTCCTACACACCTAAGTATTCCAAACGATATTTTAAAAAGCACTATTCCCATCAATCAACAGCCAATTAATATAGCAAATGTAATAAGACACCCCGTATTAAAAGATGAAAATGCTATACAAGACCTATTAACGGAATTAAATAATTCAAAAAAAACCATCTTTGTCGTCGGCGCAGGCGCAAAAAATTGTAGTGACTTATTAGCGGACTGTATAAATAAATTGGGTATCGAATTTGTTGCTACGCCTGATGGCAAAGGGTTTATCAACCCTAATCATCCTTCATACCGTGGAGTAATCGGCTTTGCTGGGCATAAAAGTGCGAGCAAGGCTCTTCAACAGGATACTGTAGATACCATTGTTGTTATTGGTTCTGCTTTAGGCGAGTTCACCAGCAATGCCTGGGATCAATTATCCCTACTTAATAGCAAACTCATCCATATTGACAGTAACCAAGAGAACTTTACTCGATCCTCTATGGCTAAACTTCAAGTAGGTGGTCATATTCCTACTATTTTAGAAGCCGTTTTAGACAATTGTAGTACTCTAGTAAAAGATAAAAAAGAAACTCCCGCCAAGACACTAACTGTGGACAATAAATTTCTTTATTTTGAATTTGATGAACCAGCCAAAACCACTGATGCATCAAGCCCTTTAAAGCCGCAGTACCTCATGACTCAATTAACCCAAGTTTTTCCAGCTAACGCACGTTACTTAGCTGACACAGGTAATAACCTCGCGTGGGCTATTCATTACCTAAACCCTAGCAATAGGCACTCAGGTAACACTGACCAAATACAAATCTGCGCTGAGTTTTGCTCAATGGGTTGGTCTGTTGGTAGCGCAATTGGCACAGCACTAGCGTACCCTAATGACCCTATAATTTGCATTGTGGGAGATGGAAGCTTTCTAATGTCAGGAAACGAAATTACCGTTGCTCTACAAGAAAATCTTAATATTATTTTCCTCATTATGAATGATCAACACTTAGGTATGGTCAAACACGGCCAACTGTTAAATAAATCTGCTGATATTGCTAATAAATTACCAAATATTAGCTATGCATTAATGGCTTCAGCCATGGGTATTGCAAGCCAAACTGTTGAAACAGCTGATGAGCTACTCAACCTAGATATTGCTCAAATGTGTAATCGTAACGGTCCAACACTTCTCGATATAAGAATCGATGCAGATGAGATCCCCCCTATTGCAACACGACTGAAAGGGCTAAAGTAATCATGCAGAAAGAAAAAATTACCACCAAAATATGGTTTGAAGAAGAAGAGCCCGACAACCCCTTTGCTGCAAAAACCTCATATTGTTCCGGTTACGATGTTTATGGAGACTTATTAGGCAAAATATCTTGGTCAGAATATATTTATTTACTCTTCAAATTAGAAAAACCTCAACCGTGGCAGTCTAAATTGCTAGAAACCATTGCCATTGCCATTGCTAACCCAGGCCCGCGTGATTTAAGTGTACGTGCTGCCATGAATGGCGGTGTTGGCGGCTCAACTGCCGCCTCTTGCTTAATGGCCGCCTTAGCACCTGGCGCTGGAAAAAATGGTGGCGCAAGGGAGGTTTATCAAGTCATGCGATTATGGCGGCAATGTCAGTTTGATCTCACCCTTTGGCAGCAATACTTATCTGACTATCAAGATGAAGAAGACGTTGAGGTTTGGCCTAGCAGTGAACATACGCCAGGCTTTGACCCGTATGGGGCCAGTTGCGCCACACCCATTTTACAAACACTAAGTCATTTAACAACTATATACTCCGAAGGTGCCCTAGCCTACTTATCAGCTAACCGAACAGCATTTGAGCAAGCAGCTGATTGTCCATTAGGTATGACAGGTGTTATTGCTGCTGCATTTACCGATTTAAATTTCACTGATGAACAAGCTGAAATGCTATTTTTGTTGTTACGGTTACCAGGTGCTGCCGTTCATTCTCTTGAACAAAAAAAATTGGGGTGGCGAAAATATCCGTTCTTTGGAAATAAGCTAACACTTACCAATGACCCTGGCCCTAAATCCTCCAACCAACCCACCTGAAGCATATTATGAAAGGTCCATCAACATTAGAGCAAGCCGAAGACAACTGGCATACTGAAATGGGCGCGGCCTTTCCGGGTGAACGCGTTGTTTTACGAGGAAAGGACTTATTAACTGAGCTTAATGATTTAAACTGGTTTAAGTACTTAATATTTGGAGTAACTGGTAGACCCCTTCCTGATAAGCACTTAGAGCTAATGCAAGCCATGTGGTCACTAAGCATTAGTTACCCAGACCCAAGACTTTGGAATAACCGCGTGGCTGCTCTAGCTGGCACAGCAAATTCTACTGGTATACTCGGCGTTTCAGCTGCAATCGCAGTATCGGAGGCTAACACTTATGGAAATCAGGTTGGCTTTCAGGCAAGTGCATTTATCAGACGCGCCACACACGTCGAAAATTCTGGTGGCTCCCTGTCAGAAATAATTAGAAGTGAATTAAAACTAAAACGGGTCATCCCAGGTTATGGTCGCCCTATTGCTCAGCATGATGAGCGTATTCAACCCTTACTTAAAAAAGCGTCTGCACTAGGGCTTTCTGATGGAATTCACCTAAAAACAGCACAAAACATAGAAAATTTTTTGATCCAAAAAAAGTATCGTATAGGTATGAATGTCGCAGCACTTATCGCTGCTTTAATAGCCGATTTAGGGTTAAGTATTGAAGAGCATTATTATTGTTCTTTATTGGGTTTTTCTGCAGGTATTATTCCTTGCCATATAGATTCAGTGAATAAAAAGGAAGGCAGTTTTTTCCCATTAAGCTGTCAACGACTGAATTATACTGGGCAAGAGACAAGAAACTGGTAATTTCTAAAATAAGAACTACGCTTACTTTAACACCATAAAGCTTTATAAATTCGTACATGAAAAAATTCTTCTCTTGGTTTCTGCCCGCTTTATTTTACTTCTCTACCATTCCCTCTTTTGCTACTGAGAAGGCTTTTGAAGGTCTCTATGATGATGTGGATTTCCTCTATATTGCAACGGGCCGTAAACAAACAGTCTCACAAGCACCGGCAGTAGCCAGTATTATTTCGGCTAAAACCATACGTCAAATCGGTGCACGCGATATAGATGAAGTATTAGAAACAGTCCCTGGCTTACATGTAACTTATACAGCTGGAGGGTATAACCCCATTTATCAGATACGTGGTATTAGTTCAAATACAAACCCACAAGTACTGATGTTAATCAATGGTATTCCAATTACCAATATATTCGCTGGCGACCGCTCCCAGGCTTGGGGCGGAATGCCCGTTGAAAATATTTCGCGTATTGAAGTTATTCGTGGCCCCGGCTCCGCTCTTTATGGTGCAGATGCCTTTGCTGGAACCATTAATATCATTACAAAAAATTCCACCGAAATTGATGGGCTGGAAGTAGGCGCATCAGCCGGTAGTTTTGATGAGTACCGAGGCTGGTTACAATATGGTGGTTCAGTAGCTGGTTGGGATACTGCTTTTTCTGCACAAATTTTAGATACACACGGGCAACATGAAAAAATTGATACTGATTTTCAAACGGTGCTTGATTCAAACCCACTCCTTGGAACAAATGCATCTTTAGCTCCGGGTAATATAAACTTAGGTCGCCAGTCAATGGATACTCGCCTTGATGTATCTAAACATAATTGGCAGTTACGTCTAGGCTACCAAGCTAGAAGAAATGGTCAGGTGGGCGCTGGGCTTTTGCAAGCTTTAGACTCAGCCGGTAAGGCAGAGGCAGACAGATATAATGCTGACATAACTTACCACAATACTGACTTTTTTAATAACTGGGATTTCAAAGCACAATATAGTTTTTTCAATACGATCACTAGAACCAATGCTACGCTATTACCACCTGGCACAAATACCGGTGCTGGTGCTTTCCCAAACGGTGTTATGGGCCAACCCGATGTCTATGAACGCCATAATCGAATCGATTTATCCAGCTTCTATACTGGCTTAAAAAATCACGATATTCGTGTTGGTACTGGCTTCCATCACCAAGACCAATATAAAATTGAAGAAAAGAAGAACTACACACCTTTTGGTGTTGTATTAATTCCTCTTCCTGGTGTTATCGATGTCAGTGACTCGTTCCCGTTTAATCAAGAAAAAACCCGCAAAATTTACTATGGTTTTATACAAGACGCTTGGGACTTCGCCCCTGACTGGACATTAACAGCTGGATTACGGTATGACCACTACTCCGACTTTGGTGGCACATTAAACCCTCGTTTTGCTCTAGTGTGGCAAACCAGTTACCGTTTAACCAGCAAATTATTATATGGACGATCATTCAGAGCGCCCTCTTTTGCTGAGCAGTTTAATATTAATAACCCTGTGGCTATTGGCAACCCAAACTTAGACCCTGAGGTTATCGATACTTATGAGGTTGCTTTTGACTATGCCGCCACTGACAATTTAAAAGTAGGTTTTAATGTTTTCTATTATCAAATGGCAGACATTATCCGTTTTGATCCAACCACTGCCAACAATACAGGTAAACAAACCGGCCATGGTTTAGAGATGGAGGTTAATTGGAAAGCGACCGACAAATTAACGGTATACGGTAATTATGCCTATCAATCATCTGAAGACAAAGGCACCAATAGTGATGCTGCTGACTCGCCGCAACAGCAATTATATGTAAGAGCCAACTACACGCTGACCCCCACTTGGTCTGTAAGCTCACAGTTTAACCACGTAATGGATAGACAACGTGCTAATGGCGATAACCGTTCAGATATTGATGATTACAGCCTAGTGGATTTAACCATACGCGCAAAAGAATTTTCACCCGGATATGAATTCGCTATATCAGCAAGAAATTTATTTAATGAAAATGCGAGAGAGCCCTCATTAGCGCCTGGTGCTATTGCCAATGATTTACCGTTAGCGGGTAGAGGTTTCTTTATTGAACTCCGTAAATCACTACATTAAGTTTGTGCTACATATGAACAAAGTGATATACAACATAATCAAGGACGATTAGGGAACAATGGCATACTTTAAAAGACTTTGTGGTGCACTGATGCTAGTGGTACTTTTTTGTGCCAGCACGTTGGCGGATGACAACCTAATGGCTAATACCACTTTTAATATCACTGTTTTTTACCCTGAGGCAAGAAAGCCCTACAGCACGTTTTTCGATGCTATTATCAGCGGCATTAAAGAGCAACCTCAGGTTAATATTCAGGCACTGGCCTTTAATAAATCATCAAATGAAGAGGATCTCCTGCTCTCTTTACAACAAACTAACCCCGATGCTGTCATCCTTCTTGGCAGGGAAAATATCCCCCTTCAAGAGAAAATCGCCACGTCATTTAAAACGGTTCATGGTGCATTATTTCTGTCAGGTCAGGACATAAAAAAAGGCCATAGTGCTGTCTCGATGAATCCAGACCCTGCCCTGCTTTTTGCAGAATTAAAAAAAATACAACCAAACATTAAGGAAATTCATGTTGTATTTGACCCAGCGATTAACGGCTGGTTAGTGCAAAGAGCGATTGAAAGCACTGCTAAAAGTGGCCTTATCATCGTTCCTCATAAAGTATCAAACCTTCAGCAAGCCGCTTTAAAATATAAAGAAATCATTCGTAATAATAACAATCATACCGAGAATGCTTTATGGCTTTTACATCACGATCCAACATTAGATAATAAAAGCTTGTTACCCCGGGTTTTATCTGATGCTTGGAAGTACAAACAAGTTGTAATATCTAGCAACCCATCGCATGTACGTCGAGGTGCGCTTTTATCAATACTCCCGGATAATCAACAAATTGGGAAAGATTTAGCTCTCACAGCCATTCGTCTTTTGAATGGAAAAAAAGCAAACATTACCCCCATGCAATCAACACTTGTCGTTGCTAACCTTAGAACTGCCAAGCACCTTTCCAACACCATTCATTTAAACAACAAAAATAACTTTGCTTTGACATACCCCAAAGGCGTAGCAAATGATTAAAAAGCTGTATCATTTTTTAACACATCGTAGTTTTAAAAACCTACTAACCACTACTTACTTTATTGGTATTACGCTGTTAATAGCCACTGCAACACTCGTCACTTCAAACTTATCTTCAACCAGTGTTCACGATAGTCTTAAGAAAACGGGGCTCCAACTGGTAGAGTCATTTGCAAATAGTAGCCGGATTGCACTTTTATACCTCAGCCAAGATGAAGCTCAATTAGTCGTGGAATCTATTCTTTCCTTTCCAGATGTTAAAGCCGCTGGTATTTATAACGATAAAATGCAGTTGATTTACCAAAGTGGCGATTTATTAGAAAAGCACGCAACCACCCTCCCCATAGAATCGACCTTATTAGAATATGAAAGTGAGTCCGAGTGGACATACTCTACGCCCGTTTTTAGCACTCAGGATGAGGAAGCATTTCTTTATTCCGATACAGATTTTGAACCGAAGTTATTAGGTTACGTCCGCCTAGTCGTTAGTAAAGACGTACTGAGTGCGCTTAAAAGTGATTTTTATAAATATAATTTAATCGTGATAGGTAGTTTAGCTCTACTCTTATTATGGGCTCTTTTACTGGTTACAAAGCGTATTACCAAACCTATCGATAACCTTGCCGAGAACATGCTTAACGCTGCAGAAGGCAAGGAAGCAGATCGAAAAAGTATTGGTAGTACACAAGACATCATAAGAATGGAACGCGCATTTACAGACATGATGCACATTCTTGAAAATAGAGAAAAAGAACTCGTCACAACCCGCGACCTGGCGATTGAAGCGGCTAAAGTTAAAAGTGAATTTGCCGCTAATGTCAGTCACGAGTTGCGAACTCCCTTAAATGGCATTTCAGGTATGTTAGAGCTGCTATCTGATATGAAGCTTACGAGGCAACAGCAGGAGTATTTAAAGGTGGCCTCTACTAGCGCCAACTCATTACTCAGCTTAATCGATGATGTTTTAGACTTTTCTAAATACCATCATCATGATGTTACGTTAAACAACGCGCCCTTTAACTTACGTAACACCCTAGAAAATGCCATCACCCTATTAAGCTCACAAACTCAACGAAAAGATATTTCTATCGCTTACTTCCTGGACAATGATGTTCCTAATCATTTAATTGCAGATGAGTTAAGACTTCAACAAATTTTACAAAACTTACTGGGTAATGCCATAAAGTTCACCCAAGCTGGCGAAGTGAGCATTACTACATCAATATCTTCACGCCATGAAAACAACATCACCTTACTTTTTGAAGTAAAAGATACCGGTATTGGGATCCCTCAAGAAGTTCAAAATAAAATATTCGATGCTTTCTCACAAGCTGATAATACTACCACTAGAGAGTATGGGGGCACAGGGCTTGGCTTGGCGATCAGTCGACAACTGGTTACTATCTTGGGCGGTGAAATGGGTGTCAATAGTCAAGTAGAAAAAGGCAGTACGTTTTGGTTTACCGCAAATTTCATTATTGATAAAAAAGCCACCGAACTAAACCCGAAAATACATAAAGCGGCACCAAACCTGCTTAATATTTTACATGTCGGAGATGATGATTTTTCTAACCGTTTCATCGCTCAACAATTTGAATCCTTGAGTTATGTTGTAGACTTCGTCAACGATGGCCAAGAAGCTATAAAGAAATTACACCAATATAAAGCACTAAAAAAACCTTACGACTTCGTTTTAATCGATAAGCTTCACTCAAGCCTTAGCCAAACTGCATTAGTACATCTGATTAATTCGGATAACGCATTAAGCCAAACGAAAATAATCCTATTGCTTGCAAAACACACAAGTTACCTAAATTCAATAAAAGAATTAAACGTGTTTGGACACATCGCCAAGCCTGTTAAACAATCAGATTTGATGTTGAACTTCAATACATCAACAGTACCAAAAACACCCGTTCTGACTGAGCAAGAAGGGTTAAAAGAACAGCTCCCCGAATATCCATTTAAAAACATTCTTGTTGTCGAAGATAACAACGCTAATCAGCTGGTTGCTAAAGCTATGTTAGAGCGCTTCAAATGCACTGTCACACTTGCTAGTGATGGCCTTGAAGCGTTAGAAGTTTTCTCAGAGCAACCATTCGACCTTATTTTGATGGATTGTCAAATGCCTGAAATGGATGGTTACGAAGCAACCTTTCAAATTCGCGAACTTGAAAACCACAATATTCATACCCCTATCATCGCACTAACGGCGAATAAGCAAGTTGCCGATCGTGAACAATGTCTAGCAGTAGGAATGGATGATTTTATGGCAAAGCCTTTAACATTGAGATCATTAAGAGATACTTTACGAAAATGGTTACCTCAGGATGACTTAAAGGGCCAGGCAGACAACACCTTAATCAAAACAGTCTTAGATGAAGCGTCTTATTCAAAACACCATGAAAATCTTGGTCATGAATTTAACGCTGTACTAGAGTCGTTCTTAGAGGAGATTCCAAGCTCCTTGTCACAATTAAAAAATGCTGTCTCGCAACTCGATAGACCCAATATCAAACGCATTGCAGATTCAATTGAAAGAAGTGCTTTTAACATTGCGGCTCTACGCCTTTCTCAGGCTTGTAAAAAACTGGAAAACTCCAGTGATGATGAAGTAAAGTTTCTAAACCTCCAACATAAAGTTATTTTATTCGAAGCTGAGTTAGCCATACGAGAAGTTTCTTCCATTGTGAATGCTATAGATGCTAACAAACCTGAATTAGTTCATGATCATCAGCCAGCAAAAATTTTATTAATTGATGCTGATAAAAGTAATCGTTTTTTAGTTAAGAATGCTTTAGAAGATAAAGGGCATAATGTAGACGAAGTTATTAATAACCATCAAGGAAATCTATATTGCAAACGCAACAAGCCGGATATCGTTATTTTAGAGAATACGTTAACCGATGATGATCATGAGTTTAGAAAACTGAGCCATAAGTTATCAGAGAGTAATACCCCCTTCATCATCACATCTCACTTAGATAGTGAAACAGCCATCAACAATGCATTTCAAGCGGGTGCACTAGATTACTTTTCAAAACCCTTAAATTTACCACTATTTGTTAATCGAGTTAATCGAATATTAGTGACTAAGCAAACCGAAAAACAAATATTCAACTTAGCACACAAGGATCATTTAACCGGTTTAATGAATAGGTCCTTATTTACAACAAAGACCTCTGAGCTCATTATCAAACATAAGCAAGAGGACAAGCTTATGGCCATCATTTTTCTTGATTTAGATCGTTTCAAGCTCGTGAATGACTCTTATGGCCATGAAGCAGGAGATTTATTATTAAAAATTGTTGCCGAGCGCCTTTCAAGAAGTATTAGAGAAACTGATATTATTTCGCGTTTTGGCGGGGATGAATTTGTAATTGCTTTAACAGACGTTAAGTCACATCAAATCATTGAGAGCCTAGCACGTAAGATACAACAAAACCTATCCAGACCCTTTGTTTTCTTAGAAAAAGAAATGCATGTCAATGCAAGTATTGGAATCAGCGTACTTCCTTCAGGTGGTGACACTATTAGTAACCTAATAAAGAATGCTGATATTGCTATGTATTTATCTAAGCAAACTAAAGTACCCTACGTATTCTTTGATGACTCAATGGCTCAGAGTATTAACCAACGATTAATAATTGAAAATGAACTACGCAATGTTATTTTGCGTGATGAGTTAAAAGTCTTTTATCAACCTCAATTTGATTTATCGACTGGCGAATTAATCGGTATGGAGGCCCTGATACGCTGGCTACACCCCAAAAAAGGGCTTATACCTCCGAATGATTTTATCGATTTAGCCGAAGAGACAGGGCAAATTCATATGATTGGTGAATGGGTCTTAGAAACGGCCTGTTCAGCTTTAAAGCAATGGATTGATCAAGGTGCTAAACCAATAAGAGTCGCTGTAAATTTATCAACTCTTCAATTAGAGGATGATGACATTATCCATAAAATCTCTTCAATTCTAGAAGCAACTCAACTTCCACATCATTTACTTGAATTAGAAATCACAGAAAGTTCTGTTATGAATAATGAACAACTGATGATTAACAAACTAGACACACTCAAAAACTTGGGAATCAAGCTCGCCATCGATGATTTTGGGACTGGCTACTCTTCTCTAAGTTATTTAAAGCGCTTACCTATCAACTTATTAAAAATAGACCGGTCATTTATAAGCAATAGCTTGAATGATAATGTAGACGCTGACATCGTACGCACTATCATCGTTTTAGCGCATAGTATGGGAATAGATGTGATTGCCGAAGGCGTTGAAACAAAAGAGCAAAGCGCCCTACTTAAAGACCTAAAATGTGACTACGCTCAAGGTTATTATTTCGGCAAACCTATGCCCACTGAAGAGTTTGAAAAAATTTTATTCAATAAGGTAATTGATAACGTATACCCTATCTCTTTGTTACAATAAAATTTTATAAACAACACGAGTTTTTTAATGACTATTATTAAACAAAATGACCTGATTGAAAGTGTCGCTGCTGCCTTTCAATTTATTTCTTATTATCACCCTAAAGACTATATTCAAGCATTAGGCCAAGCCTACGAGTTAGAAGAGTCTCCGGCTGCAAAAGACGCCATGGCGCAAATTCTTCTCAACTCACGCATGTGCGCGATGGATCACCGTCCTATTTGTCAGGATACGGGCATTGCCAACCTATTTTTAGAAATCGGCATGGATGTTCAATGGGATAGCACCATGAGTGTTGAAGAGATGTGCAATGAAGGTGTAAGACAAGCTTACCTACACCCGGACAATGTATTAAGGGCTTCTATCGTCTCTGACCCATTAGGTGCGCGAAAAAATACAGGCGATAACACACCCGCCGCTATTCATATGAAAGTGGTACCGGGTAACACCGTTAGCATTCATGTTGCCGCTAAAGGCGGTGGCTCTGAGAACAAATCTAAATTTGCCATGCTCAACCCAAGTGATAGCTTAGTAGATTGGGTGCTTAAAACCGTACCTACCATGGGGGCTGGCTGGTGCCCACCTGGTATTTTAGGCATTGGCGTTGGCGGCACTGCCGAAATGGCGATGAAACTGGCCAAAGAATCGTTAATGGAGCATATTGACATTCAAGAACTTAAAGACCGTGGTCCGAGCAATCGTGCGGAAGAACTTCGCTTAGAGTTGTACGAAAAAGTAAATGCCTTGGGTATAGGCGCTCAAGGTCTTGGTGGTTTAACAACCGTGTTAGATGTAAAAATCAACCAGATGCCAACTCACGCAGCTTCTTTACCAGTTGCGATGATTCCCAATTGTGCTGCTACCCGTCACGCACACTTTGTTTTAGATGGTTCTGGCCCGTCATATATAGAGCCACCAAAACTTGAAGACTGGCCAGATATTGCTTGGGCACCCGATGCTCAAACAAAACATGTCAATTTAGATACTGTGACAGAAGAACAAGCTCAATCTTGGCAGCCAGGCGATCGCCTACTACTCAGTGGTCACATGCTTACAGGTCGCGATGCTGCACATAAACGAATCGCCGATATGTTTGCACGAGGCGAGGCCTTACCTGACGGTGTTGACTTCAAAAATCGCTTTATCTACTACGTTGGTCCTGTCGACCCCATTGAAGGTGAAGTGGTTGGCCCTGCTGGCCCTACAACAGCCACTCGCATGGATAAATTTACCGAAATGATGCTGGACAAAACTGGCTTGCTTGGCATGATTGGTAAAGCTGAACGCGGCCCAGACGGCATTGAAGCCATTAAAAAACACAAAGCGACTTACCTAATGGCTGTTGGCGGCGCGGCTTACCTCGTGTCCAAAGCGATTAAAAGCTCTAAAATTATTGCTTTTGAAGATTTAGGGATGGAAGCGATCAGAGAGTTTTATGTAGAAGATATGCCAGTAACCGTCGCTGTAGACTCAAAAGGTGAGTCTGTGCATAAAACAGGCCCGGCTTTATGGCAATCTAAAATAGCGGGTATTCCTGTTGTTAGTGAGTAAACCGTTATAACTGCCTATAAAAAAAGCCAAGCCGTTACACAGCTTGGCTTTTTTATGCCCAATAAATTATTTTATTCTTTGATCAACAGCTCAATACCATCTGGGTTTTGATAACCTCGTGGAAGCTTAGTACCGCGCTGGCCTCTTTTACCCTTATAGGCATCCAAGTCTGAGAGCTTAAGGTTTATATAACGTTTCCCAGCATGGATGCGTATCATTTGATCTAAATTCACGACACAAAAGCCAAGTACTTCATCATCCCCGGAGTTTAAATCTTTGGTTGGTATTTGCAGCAATTTATTACCCTTTCCTCTAGTTAACTCAGGCACTTCACTCACAGAAAAAATCAACAGCCGCCCTTGCTTACTAACCGCTGCAACCAACCCTTCTTCCCCTTCAAATAACACTGGAGATAGAATCTTTGCTCCTTGGGGTAGGGTTAATAACGCTTTCCCAGCTTTGTTTTTAGTATGAAGTTCACTGAGCTTAGTAACGAATCCATAACCAGCGCTAGAGGCCAACATGACTCGTTCATCATGACCGGCAATGACATCTGTAAACATTGAACCTGCCGGTGGTTTTAACTGCCCGGTCAGCGGTTCTCCTTGCCCTCTAGCTGATGGTAAACTATGAACAGCTTGGTTATAAACTCGACCTGTAGAATCTAAGAAATATACCAAGCTATTACTACGACCTTTGGCTGAAGACAAATACTCATCGCCCGATCTAAAAGTTAAGCTTTTTGGATCAATATCATGTCCTTTAGCAGCACGTACCCAACCTTTTTGCGAAATGACAATTGTCATGGGTTCATTTGGGATCAGTGCCCGCTCATCAAGTGCTTTTGCTACATCACGGCTAACTATGGGTGAACGCCTCGCATCGCCGTATAGTTTCGCATCAGCCAAAATTTCTTTTTTAACCAATGTTCGTAATCGCTGTTTGGAATTAAGAATTTTCTCAAGTTCGGCTTTCTCTAAAGCCAATTCATCTTGCTCTGAACGAATCTTAAACTCTTCTAGTTTTGCTAATTGGCGTAGTTTAATTTCAAGAATTGCATTCGCTTGTACGTCGGTTATTGAGAACCGTTCCATTAACGCTTGTTTTGGTTTATCTTCTTCACGGATGATAGCAATCACTTCATCAATATTAAGATAAGCGATTAACATCCCATCTAAAATATGTAAGCGGTCATTCACCTTGTCTAAACGATAATTTAATCGTTTTGTAACCGTTTCCGTACGAAATGTTAGCCACTCTGTCAGTAGGTTTTTTAAGTTTTTAACCTGTGGTTTACCTGATAAGCCAATCACATTAAAGTTAACTCGATAGGTCCGCTCTAAATCAGTTGTTGCAAAAAGATGGAGCATCAATTGCTCAGTATCAACCCTATTCGACCTTGGTGAAATAACTAGGCGTGTAGGATTCTCATGATCTGATTCATCACGTAAATCCTCAACCAATGGAAGTTTCTTTGCCTGCATTTGAGCTGCAATTTGCTCCAGCACTTTCGCGCCCGATACTTGATATGGCAAGGCTGTCACAATAACCTGGCCTTGCTCTATTTCATACCGAGCTCGTGCGCGCATACTCCCCAAGCCTTTTTCATACATCGCAAAAATATCTTCAGGAGAAGTAATAATTTCCGCTTCTGTAGGAAAATCCGGCCCTTTAATATGTTCCATTAGCATCGCTAAATCAGCTTTCGGCTCTTCTAACAAACGAATACAGGCACTGGCCACTTCATTTAAATTATGCGGTGGAATATCAGTCGACATGCCTACAGCGATGCCCGTCACCCCGTTTAATAATAAGTTTGGCAAGCGTGCGGGTAACAGCAAAGGTTCATCCAGTGTGCCATCAAAATTTGGTGCCCAGTCAACAGTACCTTGACCTAGCTCACTCAATAAACTTTCTGCATAAGGCGCTAAACGAGACTCTGTATAACGCATCGCAGCAAAGGATTTTGGATCGTCAGGAGAGCCCCAATTACCTTGTCCATCAACAAGTGGGTACCTATAAGCAAAAGGCTGAGCCATATGAACCATCGCTTCATAACACGCCGTGTCACCATGAGGGTGAAACTTGCCTAGCACATCACCCACTGTCCTCGCTGATTTTTTAAATTTCGCTTGATTAGACAAGCCTAGCTCAGACATGGCGTATACGATTCGTCGTTGAACAGGCTTCAGGCCATCGGCAATATGTGGCAAGGCGCGATCTAGAATCACGTACATGGAATAATCTAAATAGGCTTTCTCGGTAAAGTCCTTTAGTGGAAGTGTTTCTATGTTCTCAAATTCTGTTGTACTCATTTCACTCTCCACCCAACGGGCATCAGTTTCCTAAAGACAGCTTTTTTACTACCGCCTTACTCAGTTTTATCTAAAAGGTATCGGTTTCCTAAAGAAGGGAAAACCAATACCATCTAACTCAGCTTTATACCCAAGGGGCATAAGTTTCGTAAAGGCGCAGACCAGCGCGCCTAACTCAGCTTTACACCCAAAGGGCATAAGTTTCGTAAAGGCGCAGACCAGCGCGCCTAACTCAGCTTTACACCCAAAGGGCATAAGTTTCGTACAGGCGCAGACCAGCGCGCCTAACTCAGCTTTATAAACTAGCTAAATTACCGCTTTCTTGTAACCAAATTTTTCGATCCGATGCTCTCTTTTTAGCCAGCAACATATCCATCCTAGAATGTGTGTTAT
>Ga0209345_10000230_pt1 | contig 77392 bp, 72 predicted proteins | sample Cruoilmetagenom7_FD_187294 | JGI IMG/M metagenome (GOLD analysis project Ga0209345, IMG submission 187294) | Oil polluted marine microbial communities from Coal Oil Point, Santa Barbara, California, USA - Sample 7 (SPAdes) (version 2) | ecosystem: Environmental > Aquatic > Marine > Oil seeps ... | reverse complement strand
ATTTTCTGATAAATCGAAACTGTTTCGCCAAATAATATGCAAGTCCCTGAAGTTCTATCTCCTTAATCCAATGCTTTTCACAGTATAATACTACCTTTTTATCAAAACGTATGCGAATGTCAACTGCTTATTTTGAGACGCGGTAGGGATGCCGGTCACCCGGCACCCCCGCACAGGTAGGGGTCGAGAACTGGCGCGGTGCCTCGTGAGTTCGTTTCCAGTTCCCGCCTCGTCAAATGCAGCATGCGGATTTCCCGCACTACGCTTACTCTGTTAACTTCATCTGAAAGTTTGTGCTAATAATTAAGGAACGTCATGGCATGGATAATCCAGACTGTTTTTCCCACTAATCAACGATGAGCCACTATTCTTAAGCCTTTGACTTAGCAGAATCCATCCTAAATCTTGTAGACTTGAATCTCGTCTTAGAGACTGTGGTCAGAAATTTTGAAACTCAATTATGAGCTACAAATTGTCGGGGGGGCTATTCGGTTACTTGTTATACGTAAAGCTTTTTCGCAAACCCCTATCTACAGATAAGTCACTATTACACGAAGAACGAATACCTTATGACAAAGCAGTTCATAAGAAGTAAACGAATAGTCCCCCTGACAATAGCTTAAAGGCACAATTCAAATGAGTTTCAAAATTTCTGGTGGTAGGTTTTGTCATCCAACTTTTGGAATCGGCGCTTTTTACACCTATCATGTTGAGTCCGCAACAAGCCCCAATCCGCCTTAAGCCAATCGAACGAGATGATTCCTTCCTATTCATTGAGGATTGGTAGAAGCCTAATTCTTCTATCAAATCCAATGTCATAGCGACCCCTACCTACCCCTTCACATTAACTTTGTGTTAACCTCCGGGCCTTTGGTGAGCTTTACACGCCCATTTCTGAGGTGTTTGCTAATGCCTGTTTCCCTTTATCGAATATCCAGGTTTCCCCTTTTCTCCTTGACTTTGCCTTGTAAAAAATGCTATGTTTTTTACGAGGTTAAAAGTAAATCTGGTAATTTGCCAAAAGTCTAGGTAATTCTTGACTTCGTTATTTTGTTTCATTGCGAGGAGCTTTAGCGATGATTCATTCAATAAAGCTACGATACGAGTACCTGTTTGACACCTGTTTGTGACAGACCGCTACCATTTCATGCTCAGCGAATCCATCGGATCGTGTTGACTATTAAGGCTGCAATTTCACAAAGGAGGTAAGCTATGTTTGAGGAAGATAAGATGAGAGAGGTTTTGAGAGGTAAGGAAGAATGGGAAGAGAAGCTTAATAAGACTCTAGCCAGGACTCCTCAAATAAAGGAGAGGTTTTCGACTGTTTCCGACCAAGAGATAAACTCTTTGTATACCCCTGAAGACATTCGGGATCTTGACTTCCAAGGAGAGGTAGGGTTCCCGGGAGACTATCCTTTCACCCGTGGGGTTCAACCGTCGATGTATAGAGGAAGGGCCTGGACCATGAGGATGTTTTCGGGTTTTGGGTCCCCGGCGGACACCAATAAGAGGTATCACTATTTGCTGTCCCAGGGACAAACAGGCCTCAGCGTTGCGTTTCATATGCCGACTCTCATGGGGTACGATTCAGACTCTCCTCTAGCCATGGGTGAAGTGGGTAAATGCGGGGTCGCAATCGATACCCTCAGAGATATGGAGATACTCTTTGACGGTATTCCTTTGGATAGGGTCACCACGTCAATGACTATAAACCCTCCTGCTGCTATCCTCCTGGCTATGTATATAGCAGTAGCGGAAAAACAGGGGGCAGACAAGAAAAAGATCGGTGGGACCATCCAGAATGACATGCTAAAGGAGTTTATAGCGCAAAAGACCTTTATGTGTCCTCCTAAACCTTCGGTTAGGGTTATTGTGGATACTATAGAGTACTGCACACAAGAAGTGCCCAAATGGAATACTATCAGTATTAGTGGTTACCATATCAGAGAAGCAGGGTCCACCGCAGTACAGGAATTGGCTTTTACCCTTGCTGACGGGATAGGCTATGTGCAGGCAGCTGTTGAAAGGGGCCTGGATGTTGACAGTTTTGCGCCTAGGCTTTCCTTCTTCTTCAATGCCCACATAGATTTCTTCGAGGAGATAGCAAAATACCGCGCTGCCAGAAGGATATGGGCTAGGACAATGAAGGATAGATTTAAGGCGAAAGACTCTCGTTCGTGGCTTTTGCGATTCCACACGCAGACTGCGGGGTGTTCTCTGACCGCGCAGCAGCCATACAATAACGTGGTGAGGACTGCTTTTGAGGCACTGTCAGCAGTTTTGGGAGGAACTCAATCGTTACACACCAATTCTCTTGATGAGGTACTAGCGTTACCGAGTGCAGAATCTGTGACCATTGCACTTAGAACCCAGCAGATCATTGCCGAGGAGACCGGAGTAGTCAATGCTATTGACCCTCTTGGAGGGTCCTACTTTGTGGAGGCCCTCACTAACAAAATGGAACAAGAAGCAATGGCGTATATAAACAAGATCGATGAGATGGGAGGGATTATCGCAGCTATTGAAAAGGGCTATCCGCAAAATGAGATAGCAAAGGCTGCATACCATTATCAACAACAGATTGACAGGGAAGAGAAGACAGTGGTAGGCGTTAACAAGTATGTTATGGAAGAGAATATATCTGTTGAGACCCTTAAGATAGCGCCGGATTTGGAGGAGAAACAAATAGCTGCAACCAAAGAGGTGAAGAAGAATCGGAACAACGACAATGTCAGGGCGAGCCTCGATAAAGTCCGGGCTGCGTGTAAAGGTAATGAAAATGTGATGCCTCATATACTCGATGCGGTTAGGGAATATGCTTCGTTGCAGGAAATATGCGATGTGTTTCGAGAAGTTTTCGGGGTATACCGTGATCCGGGAATGTTTTAGGAACTGGAGGAAACATGAATTCGGAAGTCAAAACAAGGATATTGATTGGTAAACCAGGGCTGGACGGACATGATAGGGGGGGCAAGATAATCGCCAGAGGGTTGAGGGATGCAGGGTTTGAGGTAATCTACACGGGCCTGCATCAGACTCCTGAACAGATCGTGAACGCAGCTATTCAGGAAGATGTTGATGGTGTTGGGCTGAGCAGTTTAGCGGGGGCACATAACCATTTGTTTTCTCACATACTAAAACTATTGCAGGCAAAGGGGGCAGGTGACATAGTAGTTTTTGCCGGGGGGATTATCCCCGATGATGATATTCCTGGGCTTATGGGATCCGGGATCAGGATGATCTTCCATCCGGGAACCAAGATTGAAGACGTGGTCAATTGGGTCAAGATCAACGTAAAACCAAGGAGCTAACGCAAGGTATGTTTGTTACGTTTGAAGGCGTGGAAGGTTCTGGAAAGACTACACAGATCAGGTTAATGGGGGATTTTCTTCATGCAAAGGGATTTTCCTATATTGTTACTAGAGAGCCTGGCGGAACCGAGGTAGGAGAAGAAGTGAGAAAGATACTGTTGTCTTCTCAAAACTCAAATATGAGCCCTGTTGCCGAGCTGTTTCTGTATATGGCCGGCAGAGCTCAACACATTAAAGAAATTATCGTGCCGGCACTGGCAAACAAGAAAATCGTGCTGTGTGATCGGTTTTGCGATGCCACTATCGCCTATCAAGGAAGTGCCAGAGGGCTTGATCTTGGGTTGATAAAGGAATTGAATCGAATTGCCACTTCCGGTTTGAATCCGGACATTACCATACTCATCGACTGTCCTGTGGACATTGGTCTTAGGAGGGCGATAAGGAGGATATATTCAGATATAAACCAGGTGAAAGAGGATCGATTTGAAAGGGAGGAGAGAAGCTTCCATCAAAAGGTTAGAGAGGGGTATTTGAAGATTGCAAAAGATGAGGACGGAAGGGTTATGGTTATAGATGGAACCAAAGACAGAGATACTGTACATGAGGAGATATGCAAGGCTGTATTTTCCAAACTAAAAGCGGGAAACAAGGAGCATGGCATTTAAGGATATACTCGGGCAGGAAAGACAGGTTGGGATAATAAGGAAGGCAATAGAGAACGACAGGATACCCCATGCATACCTTTTTCTTGGGGAGCAAGGCGTGGGAAAGAAACTGATGGCACTGACCTTGGCCAAGGCCCTGAACTGTTTTAATGAAACCTCCGATTCGTGTGACATGTGTCTGTCATGTAGAAAGATTACCAGTGGGAATCATCCCGACATTACAATTGTTGAACCGGAAGGAAACTTTATCAAGGTTAACCAGATCAGAGGACTACAGAGATCGTTCCAATACAAACCCTATGAGGGGAAAAAGAGGGTATGTGTGATACCTTCGGCCGAAAAGATGAATCCTGCGGCGGCAAACTCTTTCCTCAAGACCTTGGAGGAACCCTCGTCAGACACAATAATTATTTTGATAACTACCAGCCCTCATATGCTCTTGTTAACCATTAACTCCAGGTGCCAAAGGCTCAAATTTCAGCCATTGCCGACTAGCATAATCTCCAGGGTTATCAGGGAGAAACTCGGGGAGGGAGAAGATGTTGCCTCAAGAATAGCGTCCTTGGCAAGAGGGAGTTTGGCTAGGGCGTTTGAGTTGGCCGAAGGCAGTACCATGGAATATAGAACCAGGCTCGTCAAAAAGATAAATTCTCTTTCCCCCGACGATATAGATAATACATTTAAGCTTGCGGAAGAGATGTCAAAGGAAAAAGATCAACTCATCGACATCCTGGAGTTCTTAAAGACCTGGTTCAGGGATCTTTTGATCTTTCAAGAGGGTCGTCCATTGGATCGATTGATAAATATTGATTTTTTAGCGGATATTCAAAGGCTTGCAGGAAAATCCACTGCAATGGATTTGGTAGAAAAAGTGAGGATAATAAACGATACACAATCAGCCTTACTGCATAATTCCAACAAGCGACTAGCAATGGAAGTGATGTTAACAAGACTCTGTCAAAAATTCCCTTGACTTCCGTTCCTTAAGAGTAACTTCTCAAAAAATCAGGGAATGAGCCGCGCAAAAGGATACTTTTGTTTAAAAAAGAGCTTCACTGCGTAGGGCATCAGAAATCTGCCCGGGTTTTTGAGAAGTTACCGGACAGGGCATGAGATCGGGAGGGACAAATGAAGGTTGTAGGGGTAAGATTTGGAGATAAGGGCAAGGTTTATGACTTCGATGCCGGGGGGCTAAGCATACGCATCGATGATTGGGTGGTTGTGGAAACAGAAAAGGGGGTTGGGACCGGATTCGTTGTGAGAGAGAGGAATGGACATGACCTGCTTCCCTCAAAAAGACCACTCAAAAGGATACGTAGAAAGGCCAATATAGACGACATAAGGAAGGAAAAGAAGAATATAAAAAGGGAAAAAGAGATATATAAGATATGTTTAGAAGAGATACAGCTATGTAAGCTACCTATGAAGCTCATAAGGGTAAATCGTCTATCCGATGGTTCAAAAGTTATTTTTTATTTTACTGCCGACAATAGGGTTGATTTTCGAGAACTCGTAAAAAGGCTTGCCCATAAATTACGTACCAGAATCGAGATGCGTCAGATAGGCGTTAGAAACGAGACCAAGATGGTAGGAGGCATAGGGAATTGTGGAAGGGAGTTCTGTTGCTCTAGCTTCCTGAAAGAATTCGAACCTGTTTCCGTAAGGATCGCAAAGGACCAGAACCTCGCTTTGAATCCGGCTAAAATCTCCGGTGTTTGCGGTAGATTGCTGTGTTGTCTGACTTTTGAACATGAAGCCTATGTTAACCTCAAAAAGCACATGCCCAAGTGCGGTGCTACCGTACTGGTTTCACAGGGGAAAGGAAAGGTCATCGAACAAAATGTGATAGAACAAAGCGTCTTAGTTGGATTGGAGGGTGGCAGGCAAGTAAAGGTCCCCCTCAGTGAAGTCAGGGAAGAATGTCTGTCCAAGAAACGCACAAGAAAGCGCTAAGGGCTTGTCCGTAGGATCTCGGTTGAAAAAAGGCTTTAAAATAGACGGCTTCAAGATAGGTTTCTTTATCAGTGTCTTGGTAAGCGTTGCTTATCTCATAGATGTTCCTTTCCTCGATTTAATGGAGCTTAAGGCCCTGGACTTACGATTTGTTGCTCGTGGCTCGGTGAGGCCTGGTGACGAAGTTGTCATAGCAACCATAGATGAGAAAAGTCTTGATGAACTGGGAAGGTGGCCGTGGTCCAGGACGGAGATAGCCAGGCTTGTAGATACCTTGACCGAATACGGGGCTAAGGTTATAGGGCTCGACATAGTATTTTCCGAGCCCGAAGAGAACTATGGTTTAGAGATGATAGCCTCTTTCAAGGAGAAGGTTGAGGAATTGGAACTGAACAATAAGGAACTAGCACAATATATATCCTTGATCGAGAAAGAGGTTAAAAGCGATGAGACACTTGCCAGGGCAATAAGAAAATCAGATAGAGTGATTTTGGGGTACTTTTTCCATGCATCGGAAAAGGGGCTTGAGCACGTTAAAGAAAGCGATAGTGATATGGACTTCAAGAATGTGTCGCTCTCGAAGTATCCTTCTGTCAGATACCAATCTGATAAGGCTAAGAGAATCTCCATAAAAGAGGCATATGCAGTGGAAAGCAATCTGGAGAAGTTTAGTAATGCTGCTAATGGAAACGGTTTTTTCAATGTCTTTCCAGATAAAGATGGGGCTGTCCGTTGGGCTCCTCTGGTAATCCAGTACAAAGGTATGTTTTTTCCGTCGTTACCTATAAAGGTTTTGCACTCCTATCTCGGATCTCCTCTCTTGTCACTGAGTATTGCAGACTACGGTGTGGATAGCATCCGACTTGGGAAGATCGTAATCCCTACCGATGAAAGGGGAAGAATCCTTGTAAACTATTACGGCCCACGAAACACTTTTCCCTGCTATTCTATTGCAGATATTTTAAATGGTGGCGTTGCCCCCACTGCCATTAAAGACAAGATCGTACTTGTCGGAGCGACCGCTATAGGGATCTATGATATGAGAATTACCCCATTTGCCAGCGTATACCCGGGGGTCGAGATACACGCCAGTGTCATAGACAACATCATTCATCAACGTTTCTTGATTCGTCCTGACTGGACTGCTATCCTTGACATTGCAGTTATTCTGGGGTTGGGGCTGCTTTTGGGTTTAGTACTGCCCGGATTAAGAGCTGCCTCGGGTGTGGTTGTTACTCTATTTTTTCTTCTTTCTTTTTTCATGTTGAATAGATATCTCTTCATACAAAAGGGGGTCTGGATAAATATTGTATACCCTTTCATTGTGTTACTCTCTGTTTATGTCGGGGTCACGGTATTTTGTTATGTAAAAGAAGAACGAGCGAAGAAGAAGATAAAGGGGGCGTTTAAATACTACGTCACAGCTTCTGTTGTTAACGAGATGCTGAAAAATCCCGAAAAATTGAAACTTGGTGGGGAAAAGAAGGAGTTAACTGTTCTGTTCTCTGATATACGGGGATTCACAACGATCTCGGAGAGGCTGTCTTCAGAGATGCTGGTAAAAATATTGAATGAATATCTGACCGATATGACAGATATTGTCTTTAAGTACGATGGTTTTCTGGATAAGTATATGGGAGACGCTGTAATGGCGGTTTATGGGGCCCCGTTGGATCAAGCTGACCATGCCCACAGGGCGTGCGACACCGCTCTCGACATGATAGAGGGGTTGAAGGTACTGCAAACCAGATGGCAAGCAGGTGGAACCCCAAAGTTCAATATAGGTATAGGAATAAACACAGGGACAATGGTAGTTGGAAATATGGGTTCGAAGAGAAGGTTTGACTATACGGTAATGGGGGACAGCGTCAACCTTGGTTCCCGTTTGGAGGGTGCTAACAAGCAATATAATACAAACATAATAATTAGTGAATTCACTTTCGAGAAGGTTAGGGATAGATTTTTTTGCAGGGAGTTGGATTCTGTTAAGGTTAAGGGAAAGAACCTTCCTGTAAAGATATATGAATTAGTGGGCAGAAGGGGAGTGGCGGATGAGGTTAGGGTTGTCCTTGATCTGTTTCACGAGGGTCTGAGACAACACAAGGAGCGGAGGTGGAAGGAAGCCATGGAAACCTTTAACAAGGTTTTGGATCTGAAACCGGATGATTATCCATCGCAGCTCTACTTGGAGAGAATCAGAAGCCTAACGGTAAACCCTCCACCTAAGGGTTGGGATGGGGTATTTATAATGGACACGAAATAAGGGATGAGGAGGAATAACTTTAAGTTTTGATGAAAAACACCTATTTCTCTCTTTACTTTTTATCAAAGTCGTGGTAATAAATAATATAATGTTTTCAATTTTTAACTTGCCTTATAGATTTTCAGATATTTAATTTCACAAGGCCAGAGGAAGGATTCCGACCGATAACGCAGTGAAATTTCTGATATATGAAAATCTATATATGGAAACCTATAGATTAATAGGACTAACTAATAATGGTTCCCTTTGTTGTAGCAACACACGTAGTAGTTTGCATTGCTCTGATCTTGATAGTGCTTTTGCAAGCCGGGAAAGGCGCGGATATGGGAGCTGCCTTTGGGGGTTCAAGTCAGACGATCTTTGGCAGTAGCGGAGCCGGAGGCTTTATGGAGAAGCTAACCGCCGTAGCCGCCATCATTTTCATGTTAACGTCTCTTACCCTGTCTTACTTTTCTGCTCAACAATCGGGCTCATCGATCATGGAAGAGGTCTCTAAACCTCTTAAAGAAAATACTCAATCAGCCCCAGCTTCCCCAGAAAGCAAATAACGTAACCGATAAGACAGTGAAATATGAATATGTGCCGAAGTGGTGGAATCTGGTAGACACGCCATCTTGAGGGGGTGGTGGGCAATCCCCGTGCGGGTTCGAGTCCCGCCTTCGGCACCAAATAAAACATATTCGGATTTACCCATTGTTTCTCCTCTCTCAATGCCTCAAATACCGGCGGCAGAATCTTAACATCTCTCACTGAACTTCTTGTCTTCGGTCGACCTTCCTCCCCTCTTACTCTCGTTTCCCTGATTCTAATGACTTCATGTCTAATGTCAATGTTTCTCCACTTAAGGGCCGCCATTTCCCCAAAGCGCATACCAGTGAAAAAAGCCTGATTATAACGGATTTGGGGGAACGATTTTTGTAGACAATGAAAAAGATTTATGTGAGTGTTGAATCGTAAATTCAACATAATAGTTTGGAGTTACTCACATGAATCATCTGAAAAGGAAAAGGGGACAGGCGAATTATTTGCCCCTTTCACCTCTCGCCAATTCTTTCCCTTGACAAACAGATGAATGGATGTCACTATTACGCACAATGATATAACATATCATGTAATAATTCAGGGGCAAATTGTATCATGGGGGATCGGCGAGTTATATTTACACGAAAAATCGAATCGGAATTACTGCGTTGGAAAAACGCCGCAAACAGGAAACCGATTGTTTTGCGGGGGGGCAGGCAGGTTGGAAAAACATTTATTATCAATCGATTCGCCGAGAATTTTGATCATTTTATCGACATCAACCTCGAAAGGCCGAAAGAACGCGATCTTTTTTCCGGTTTCAATACCGGCCAGGAACTTGTTGAACGAATTTTACTTTATAAAGGCCAAAAAATAGATACAAAGGGCACTCTTTTATTTATTGATGAAATTCAACATTCAGCGGAAGCTGTCCAATCGCTCAGATACCTTTATGAAGATGTAAAGGATTTGCATGTTATTGCCGCCGGTTCACTCCTCGAAATTTTTTCAAAAAGAGAAGGTTTTTCTTTTCCTGTCGGCAGGGTTAAGAATCTCTTTATGTATCCGGTAACGTTTATGGAATATCTTGAAGCACAAAACCAGCCTCTTGCTGAAAAACTGTTGCAACCGGATGTATTGGAAGAATCTTCCTTTCATGATTTGCTGCTTGACGCGTTTAGCGTGTATGCATTCGTTGGCGGCATGCCGGAAGCCCTTGCCGCTTATGTAGAAACAGAATCCTATTCGGCAGTGAGGGAAATCTATGACGCCATTTTCATGGGATATATTGAAGATGTCGAGAAGTATTCAAATTTAGCGAAAGCAAAATATTTAACCCATGCGATAGACAGGGCTCCCTTATATGCCGGTGAACGGATTACATATGAAAAGTTCGGAGAGTCTTCATTTCGATCAAGAGAAATGAAAGAGGCGTTTGATGTGCTTGAACGCGCCTTGATCGTGTATCGTGCAAGACCTTCCGTATCAACCCACATACCGATTATTGAAAAACTGCGAAAAGCCCCGAAGCTTTTTTTTCTTGATGTCGGGCTGGTGAATTACCGGATTGGTTTTAAGGAATTTTTCAGCAAACAATCCCTGGACAACGTCTATCAGGGGAAAATATCGGAACAGGTCGCGGCCCAGGAAATCGTTGCACAGGCATTCCGGCCACCATCACTTCGGTTCTGGATACGGGAAAAGGGGGCTGCCGAAACGGATTTTCTTTATCCCTTTAAAGATATGATTATCCCGATCGAAGTGAAGAGCGGGAAGAGGGGCAAGCTGAAATCCTTAAATCTGTTCATGGAAAACAGTCATCATCCATATGCCATTCGTGTCTATTCCGGCAAAATCCGCACCGATCAGATACAGCTTCCATCAGGGAAACAATACCACCTCTATTCCATTCCGTATTACCTGTTATCAAGACTTGATGACGTCATTGAACGGTTTGTGTCCGGGTGTAAAACCTGAACCGGTTTTTCTCACATCACCGATGAAAAACTTGAATGACCACATCAGTCGTTCTCAGGAAAAACACCTGCCGAGGTGTATTGGGGAGAGGAAGTTGCCCAAATGGCAGTATGAATAATTCGGTTAAAAGAAAAAAAGCGCACCTTAATTTAGAAAAAAAATTGTCCTTGACTTGGGGTCCACTTCAGTTATTTCATCCCTGTCCCTTATTTAGACGTTGACATTTTTACAATTTCGGCGTAATTTTTAATGTCTTAATGCCAATTTGATGTATAAATAACGCAAGATGTAACCCTATCGCTCTTAACAGCCATACATCGACCGGGTATGCTATGATTTTCTGTAAGGGACGGGGACGAAATAACTTCCTCAAGTTGGAACTCAGATTTAGGTTGGATTTGTTCGATCTGAAAACGCAAAACCGCAGGAATAGTCGAATTATTTCGAGGATTTTGTGTTTGAAGATCGGTCAAAGCCTGCCCTCGACCCCGATCGGGGGATGGCCTAAAGATGAGATGCACAAATGGGGAAGTTATTTCGGCCTCGTCCCTAAGCTGCTAAGTTATCAATAGCGAGGTCTAGGCCCATGACAGAGGAGACTATTATAGAGAGAAAGAGCACAAGAAAGCAACAGACGTCATGCGTTAGTTTGAAACGTGTGGGAGAGAGCCTGTGGGTGTCATTCGACCCCAGCCAACCCAGACGACTCTTGGAAGATGAGTTGGCGCGGCTTTTCGGACGTATGAAGCATTTGGTTTTTCAGTCTAGGGTTATACTTGATCCGGAGACGGCTCAGAGTGACGAGAACCTGATTGATAGTCTAGGTGCTTTTTTGAAGGAAACCTTTGGCGTTGGATTTGTTTCCGGACCACCCCAGAAGCGGTCGGTCGAAGAGGAACTACGCAGGAGGCAGGCTGTTGCCTTTTCGTGGAGACACCAGAGGAGTGACGTTCTGATGTTGACCGGACGGGTTAGGTCTGGACAGAAGGTATCTGCCAAGAACCATTTCGTGCTTATGGGGGATCTAAACCCAGGAGGTGAGGTCGTAGCGGGTGGTGATGTTTTGGTGATGGGAAGTATGTTGGGAACGGTAGCCGCTGGGCAGCCCGATAAGGAGGACGCAATAATATTGGCTCTCGATTTCCGTCCCACTCAGATAAAGATAGGTGGCTATGTGGCAAGAGGTATTGCCAACTCCCCTGGCACCGTAGGAGAGTTTGCGTTTGTGGAGAATAATTCGATTACTGTGGCGAATTACCTGAAGGTAAACCCCTTCGGCCGCTTACCTTGGCCGGAGGTACGTTAGAAGGGAAGAGCCGTAGGCTGTTCTCCTTGTTGACGGTGATCGCCTCTCCCAAAGGCAGCCGTTGGAAGGCGTGAGGTGGAATATGGAAGGGAGGATCATTGTAGTAACATCAGGAAAGGGAGGAGTTGGCAAGACAACAGCTACAGCCTCAATAGGTGCGGCCCTTGCATTGAGCGATAGACGTGTCGCCGTTATAGACATGGATATAGGGTTAAGAAACCTGGACGTAGTGCTGGGTCTGGAGAGCAGGGTTGTATTCAATATTGTTGATGTTGTCAAGGGAAGATGCAAATTGAGGCAGGCTGCGATTAGAGACAAAAAAATAGAAAACTTTTTTCTTATCCCGGCATCTCAGAGCGATAATAAAGATGTCTTGACCCCTGAGGACATGATGAAGGTCGGACAAGAGCTTCGTAAGGAATTCGATTTTGTTCTCATGGACTGTCCGGCAGGCATAGAGAGGGGTTTTGAGAATGCCATTGCAGCGGCCGACGAAGCCCTAGTGGTTTGCACCCCAGATGTTTCGTCCGTTCGAGATGCGGATCGCGTGATTGGCTTACTACTCTCTCGCTCAATCATGCCCAAGCTCTTGGTCAATCGAGTCATCCCCAAGATGGTCGGAAGGGGTGATATGCTGAGCCACCAGGATGTGGTTGAGGTCTTGTCAATCGATCTGGTGGGTCTGGTTGAAATGGACGATCAGGTTGTGGTGTCTACCAATACGGGCACACATCTGGTATTGCAGAGCAACTCCAAGGCAGGGGAAGCTTTTCAGCGGATTGCAATGAGATTGAATGGTCAACCCGATCTTCCGATTGAGGACCCTATGGCTCGGAAGGGCTTATGGAAATCGATCAGTAAAAAACTCGGTCTTAGAAAGTAAGGGGGCCCCATGCTGGACGGACTATTAAGGAGATATTTCGGAAAGGGCGAGAGCAGGAGCGTTGCCAAGAAGAGGTTGAGGCTGGCTTTGATATATGACAAAGTTGAGGTCTCAGAGGATCTCCTCAGGGTTCTGCAAGGTGACATAGTGGATGTCATCTCTCGCTACTTTGAAATAGACAAGGAGTCGCTCAAACTTGACATTGAACGATCCGATGACCTCTCCGCTCTGATCGTTAGCACACCTATCCTTAGGGCTAAGCGCATGGAAAAATTGACTTCGGACGTTCCTTGATAAATGGGGGCCAGTGGTAAGCACTAGCTTAAAATAATTACAGCCTGTCGCTGTCTTTAAGTCGATTTTACAGCGTTATCAGTCGGAATCCTATACGACTTACTATGATTCCTCCCTCTGGCCTTGTGAAATTTGATATCTTAAAATCTATATGACCGCGTCGCTTTTTGTGTCACAGTCTCGATACTCCTGAGATTGGGCAGGGGATATGTATGTATAGTTGTGCCTTCCGTAATGCTGGTTGAGAAACTCTGTATACTTCTTTGGCGTTGTGAGAGAATGTGAGGCATTTATAAGAGCAGGAGGGTAGATGCGAATCAGGACAATATGGAGAGAGAAGCCATAGAGAAAAAGGATCTGGATACAGTAAAGAAGATCCGCGAGATAAAAGACAAAACTGTTTTATCCAAGAGAAAAAAGACCTTTACCAGTATCCTAATGGTATCCTTTTTGATAATGGGTCTATCTTTGATATCTCTGTTTGTCATATCCGTAACCAGGGAGAAGAGAACCGCACTGATAGCAAAGGACATCACTGAAGTCGAGGTAGGCATTGAAGAGGCTACGTCTCCTACAACGATTACCGAAGTAGAGACGTATGCAATGCCACCTGCTCAAGCCCTACCCGCGGATATTTATGTAGCCCGGAGCGTTGTCTGCACAGAGGTCAGGGAACATAATGCCATTGGAGAACAGTCTGTTTTTTCAATGCGAGAGAACAAGTTCTCCGTTGTATGGACGGAGATACGATCAACCGAAGTTCCACGACAGATCAAACATGTATACTATTTGAACGGCAAGAAATACTGTGAGGTACCTTTGGACGTCAACTATCATAGGACGCGGACATGGAGCAGGATAACCTTAAGTAGTAAGAATAAAGTGGGCGTATGGAGAGTGGACGTAGTTACGAAAGGCGGTGCGGTGCTGAAGCAGATAGGATTTGAGGTGAGGCCGTAAGATGTGGGGGTGTGCTATAGGTTTATAGGTGTTAGATTTCACAAGGCCAGAGGGAGGCATATATCATAAGCCTTCATCATTGCTTGTTGCTCATTGTTTCTTCCACACGGCTATGACGATGTTATCGCCTTCGATTGAGGCGTATTCCGGGAGAAGACCCTCATGGTGCCCGCCGGATGATCGGCCGACTCGATCCGCAATCCGCAACTGAGTTGGAGAAAGCTTCAAGGCCAAGATAATAGCGTCTTCTTTCCCATAAGCACCGGCAAAAGCCGTTCCACGTAAGGTTCCAAAGACAATAATATCTCCTCTGGCTGTCACCTCGGCGCCTGGGTTGACGTCACCCAAGATTACTAGATTGCCATCGCTGTCATGTCTTTGCCCTGACCTCAATGTTCGGCGGATGATATCCGTTTGCAAATCGGCGATGGATGACGGCAGTTCCTTCGGTGTAGATTCCTGTATTTTGACAGAGGGTTCTGAGGTCTCTTTCTCCGTTGTATCTACAATTGGGATCCCCAATGCTGTGGCAGAAGAACGACTCGTCTCGGCTTTACTCCTCAACCCCGAGATTCTCAACCCATTTTTTCCCTCAATTGATTGCAGAACTTGCTTTAAGGCATCCCGAGCTAGAACCCGTCCGGCAATGTCCAGAGTCACCTCAGCACCTACAAAAAAATAGCCGGAATCTTCTAACTTGGTGTTTAGATCTCTAATCACCTTTTCAAAGGGGACGTCTTCATCAAGGATAATAATCAGCCCTGCTTTTGTTCCTTTAAATACAACGCTTGAGTTATCTGATGACATATGCCTGTCATTCCCCAAGAGAGGGAATCCCATGTCATGTGTTTGGGAGATCTTCTTTGATTTGTGTGACCTTCCTTAGCCTAGCCCTACCATTACTTATAGATTTTCATATATTAACTATTTCCGATTCCCTTAAGAATGAGAATTGGATTTCTCCCAGTTTAAAGACCCGCACAGAAAATATTGCGAGGGAATGAGATCAGGGCACTAGTCAATGACTCCCATCTTCTGCAAATCAATTCTCAACTCTTCGGCTGCAAAAACCTTTCCGGGTCGCCACTGATCTTTATATTCTAGCGTAGGGACTACTAGATTTTCTCCGCCGTTAACCTCAATAACCTTTTTCAGAACATCATCCGGCTGGTTCTCCACATTAATGGGGTTAAACTCAACTCCATTCTCTTCCAAAAATTTTTGGGTTTTTTGAGAGTGTGGACACCAAGGCGCATAGTATACGTTTAGCATGGTCACCCCCCTCCTTTCATTATAAAGCCTCTTCCAGTTTCTCTATACCGGCCCTTAATTGAGAATACAATTCTACCGTAAGGGTAACCCCCTTTTTTGTGGGCCGGTACTCATCATCGTCAGCAAGGTAGTAATTTCTTATGTCTATATATCGCTTGCCCTTAAATTCATTCAAAGATACCCTGACCTGCTCATTTTGGTTTTTTTGTATAATTATCGGTTCGTCCATATGTCCTCCCGAAAAAATGCCCCCCCGAGATACCCTCTATAGATTTTCATATATTAACTTTCACGGCAGTTATCGGTCGGAATCCCCGACGACATACTAAATGTACGACATACTTGAATTCCTCCCTCTGGCCTTGTGAAATTAAATAAATACCGCTACCCTTTGGAAACAGGTCTCGTAGTACTGCCCAGGGGGGGTAAAGGTTCTTTTTTTAGAATGGCTATGGTGCTTCCCCAACCGCCTGCTTCTGGAGTCGCCTGGGAGAAGGAATGGACAAGGGGACTCTTATTTAAAAATGAATTGACTATCTCTCTTTGAACACCTCTTCCTTTGCCATGGATGATCCTCACCCGGAATATGTCATGATTAAGGCATTCCCTCAAGTAATCATCGAGTAATGACGGTATCTCCCTCGGTGAGAACGTATGAAGATCTATGGAGTCCTCTATGGGAACCTTAACGGGTCTTTGAAAATGAAGAAAATCATCCTCCAACTCTAAACCTCATTCATGTAGATTTCCATTTCAGCGTTAAACCCTGGGAAAGATCGGGGCAATTGTTGATACGGTAATACCCGGCTCTATTTTCCCCCATTCATATATATCCTCCAACCTCTGAGTGTGCAAACTATCCCTCATGCCCAAAGCTCCCCACACCTTCTCAGCAGTAGTTGGCATGATGGGGGAAAGGAGAACCGTAATAATTCTCAAGGATTCGGCGGTATTATACAATACGGTACCAAGCCTTTTTCTCTGATCCTCCTTCTTTGCCAGCACCCAGGGGGCGGTTTCATCTATATACTTATTTATACAAGCCACAAATCCCCAAATGGCGATTAGTGCTTTGTTAAGGGTCATTTCTGTCATCCGGGCAACAACGTGCTGGACGGTCATTGAAGCATCACCTTTCAATCTCTCATCGATCTCCAACGAACTGGACGGCTTCTGATGCACTCCTTTAAAGTATTTAACAACCATAGCCAGGCTACGACTCACAAGATTTCCAAGGTCATTAGCCAGATCGGAGTTCAGTCTGTTGACCAGGGCATGTTCATTAAAATTGGCATCTAAGCCAAAGACCATCTCTCTCAAAAGAAAATACCGGAATGCATCAAGACCGTACTTGTCCTTAAGGCTGAGAGGGGTAACTATATTGCCCAGGCTTTTAGACATTTTACTTTTATCAATATTCCAGTAACCATGAACATTCAGGTGCTGATAAGGTAGAATCCCCGCAGCCTTCAACATGATAGGCCAGTATATACCATGGGGTTTCAATATGTCCTTTGCTATTAAATGTTGGGCTGATGGCCAGAACTTTTTATAAAGCTCAGAGTCCGGATAGCCAACAGCGGTCAGGTAGTTAATGAGAGCATCAAACCAGACATAGGTAACGTAGTCTTCATCAAAAGGTATAGTTATCCCCCAATCCAGCCTTGATTTTGGACGGGAGATGCAAAGGTCTTCCAAGGGATCTTTCAAGAAGGCCAACACCTCGTTCCTATATCTTTCAGGACGAATAAAATCCGGATTAGACTTTATGTGCTCTATCAACCAATTTTGATATTTACTCATCTTGAAAAAATAGTTCTTTTCCTTTATGAACTGAGGGGCAACCTTATGGTCGGGACACTTACCATAGATGAGCTCTTTTTCGGTGTAAAAACGTTCGCACCCAAAGCAATAATATCCCCCGTATTCTCCAAAGTATATATCACCCGAATCATATACCTTTTGGAGGATTGAGAGGACAACCCTCTTGTGGTCTTCTTCTGTTGTCCTGATAAACCGGTCATTGGAGATGGAAAGTTCCGGCCAGACATTTCGAAATTGCCCGCTTATCCTGTCAGCATATTCCCTTGGGGTTTCACCGGCCGCTTGTGCTGCCTGAACAACCTTGTCACCGTGTTCATCCGTCCCCGTGACGAAGAAGGTTTCATTGCCGGACAGCCTATAGAACCTTGTGAGAGCATCTGCTATTATGGTGGTATAAGCATGCCCAAGATGAGGTTCTGCATTCACATAGTATATTGGTGTTGTCACAAAAAATGTCTTAGTCATGCCTCAAATTCCACATTTATTTTAAAGAGTTTCTTGGCAGGGAGGTTGAGTATCTCTTCTATGCCTGTCTTCTTTGATATGTCAGCTAGGTTACCTATGATCTCATCTTTGGACTCTCCGATAAACGTAAACCAGATATTATATTTATGAGTCCTTCGGTAGTTGTGGGTAACTCCGTGGTATGAGTGAAGTGCCTTGACGAAGTCTTCAACCTTTTCAGGGGGCACCCTTGCCGCACAAAGCGTGCTTGTGAACCCCAGTTTCCTTGAATTAAAAGAAGCACCAAGGCGGCGAATATACCCATCATCTAGGAGTCGTTTTACCCTCTGCGTCATTTCACCTTCAGAGATATTGAATTCTTCTCCTAATACCTTAAACGGCCTTGAAACGATGGGAAATTTTGACTGAATTCTGTTCAATATATCCCTGTCTAGTCTGTCTAGTATGTCTAAGCTCATCTCAGCTCTCCCCAACAGGGATCCTCAGGGTAAAAGTGGTATCCCCGGGTCCACTCTTTGCTTCTATTCGAACATTATACTTCTTTAACAGGATATAACAACTATGCAGCCCCAACCCTATCCCTGAGGGAGAAGCATCATTGGAATTTGTGGGTTTTGTTGTGAAGAACGGATCGAAGATTTTAGAAAGATGTTCTTCTTTTATCCCTATACCCGTATCATGAATGTCCAAATCGATATGGTTTCGTACAAACCTTGTGGTTACAGTAAGTTTCTTCTTCTCCGAATAGTACATGGCATCCAGGGCATTGGTGATAATGTTCATGATACTTTGGCTAAAATCGCTATAGACTGCTTTGATGAAAGGGATAGACTCATTGAGGTTGTATTCTTTCGTTACATCATGCTTGAAGAACATATTGGCCTCCAGAAAGGCCAGTTCCTCCCTTAGGAGCTCATTGATATTTATCAGTTGTAGTTCTTCCGTCTGTTCTTGTCTGCTCTTGTACATCATGTTCTTTATCATCCCAGCCAGTTTATCTACATTTTCATTGGTCGAGGTGATATCTAGCAGGGCTTTTTCGTATTCTTCCAGTATCTCATCTATCTCTTTGAGATACAGTTCTCTCGATAAACTGGTTAGCCTTTCTTTCTGCTTTTTCAGCCGACGTTCCAAAAGCTGAATCCTCCCCAATATACCTGTCAGGGGTGAATTCATATTGTGAGCTATCCCTTGAATCATGGTGCCTATTGAAGAGAGCTTATGCTGTTCCATCAATTCTATCTCCATCTCATGCTGCTTCTGCTCTAATCGTTTGGTCTCGGTAACATCTCTGGCTATACCCGATATCCCATTTGTCTCACAGCGTTGGTTTTTTAACAGAGAAATGGAGACTAGAAAGTATTGTTTTTCCCGGCTATCATCTCTACAATTTTCAAACGTTGTTTCAAAGCTCTTCGTTGTCCCCTCAAGAATTGACTCTTTGAACTTTTTTCCCGACTGTTCCCTGTCCAACAGGGAAAAGAAGTTCTTGCCGACTAGCTTCTGTCTGTCTGTCCCGTACTCCTCGGCCTTCTGGTTGACGTAGGTAATCCTGCCGTCCATGTCGAGGGTATAGATAATATCATTGGCATTTTCCAGGAAGTTCTCCAAATAATCCTTAGTTTCTTTTACCTCCTGATCAAGTTTCTCTTTCTCTTTAATAACCAAATGCCGTTCAATACTCTTTTGAACAACAAAGGGAAGGGTAAGTAGGTAGTCCCCGGACTTGGTTATATAATCGTAAGCTCCCAGCTTCATAGCCTCAACTGCGATCCTTTCATCCCCCTGTCCGGTCACCATGATAATAGGCACATCGATGCCCCTTTCACGGATCCCTTTCAAGACCTCCAGACCATCTATTTTTGGCAGGGTATAGTCCAGGAGCACCGCATCGTAATCCCCTTGGCCCAACATGACCCAACACTGTGTTCCGCAAGAAGTAGTCTCAATCTTAAGAGTACTGTTGTGTTTGAAAAGCGCCCTTTCAATCAACTCTGAATGGTCCTGGTTGTCTTCAACTATCAATATCCGTGTAAATGTATGTGTTTCTCCCATGAGTGTTTCTCCTATACCGATCATATTGACAGTGACGTAATAAGATTCCGTCATTCCCCCAAAGGTGGGAATCTAGAGTGATTACCCTATGGATTCCAGCCTTCGCGGAAATGACGGGGCGGCCTAAACGATGATCGAGGCCGAAATTTGGAAACCCAAAATTTGATTGAACACCTACATTCTTTTAGGAAGTTTGTTGATGAGCGTCCAGTAAAATCCTATGCTCTTTATTCTAGCAGCAAATTCATTGAAGTCAATTGGTTTTGTAACATAGCTATTTACTCCATTGGCAAATCCCTTGACTATCTCCTCCTCTCTTGATGAAGTAGTAAGCATTATTACCGGGATTGACTTGAGGTCAGGATCGTTCTTGATCTTTTGCAAAACCTCAAAGCCATCTATTTTGGGCAACTTGATATCCAGGAGTATGAGACCCGGCCTTGGAGCTTTGGTCTTATCTGAATACTTTTTCCTGCGGTATAAAAAGTCAAGGGCTTCCTCCCCGTCTTCGGCCACATAAATATCATTAAGCATGCCGTTTTCTCGCAGCGCTTTTGTGGTTAACTCAATATGATCAACATTATCTTCTACCAGGAGTATCTTTGCAGGTTCACGCTTCATCGAATTACCTCTTTTCCCTGTGCTTCTTTGTTTTATGTCCTCTTCGGCAATGTAAAATAGAACGTTGCCCCGTTTTCCTTCTTGGATTCTACCCAGATGGTTCCGCCGTGATTCTCAACTATCCTTTTCGTGATAGCCAGCCCTACCCCTGTTCCTTCAACATCCTTAATATCTTGAAGCCGCTGGAATATACCGAATATCTTTTCATGGTAATTCCCGTCTATCCCTATCCCGTTATCCTTAACATGGAATTCATAATACTTCCCCTTATCCTCATGGCCGATCTCGGTTGCAGGGCTTCCTTGCTCTCCCATGAATTTTATGGAATTGCTCAAAAGGTTCTCAAACACCTGCAGCAAACTCTTCTTGTCGCAATAGATAACGGGAAAGTGGTTTTCCAAGATGAGCTCAACCTCTTTCTCATTCAACTGGTGTTGCAGCCTTACGATTGCCTCCTCTATTATGAGCATAGCATCAACCTCCTCGAAGGTGCCTACCACCCTGCCGACCCTCGACAGCTCAAGGAGGTCTAGAATATGGGTCTCCATATGGTTTAAATTCTTCTTTATACGCTCGAGATAATGCCGGCCTTTCTCGTCTAGATTGTCTCGATAATCATTGAGGAGGATAGAGCTAAAGCCCTGTAGAGATACTAGAGGGGACTTCAGATCATGTGAAACAGTGAAAACGAAATTTTCCAGCTCTTCATTTCTCCTCCTAATCTCCTCCTCCAATCTTTTTTTCTCGGTTATATCCTTTACAACCCCGAGGGTTCCTATCACATTCCCTCTTGCATCTCTTAACAGGGAAGCGGATGTGTTGATCGGAATGATTCTGCCATCCCTTGCAATCAGAGTGGTCTCATAGTTCTGCAGCTTTCCTTTCTCCTGCAACACAGACATGATCTTCCTGGCCTCATCTATATCGTTAACATAATATTTTGATATGTGGGTTCCTTTGCACCCTTCCCTATCAAAACCCAATATTTCTTCGGCCCCTTTGCTTGCAAAGGTTATATTGCCCTTTGTGTCGGTTGCAGCTATACCGTCTATGGAACTCTCAACGATACTCTCCAGGAAATCCTTGGCTGCCCTCAACTCGTCTTCCAGCTTTTTCTTCTCGGTCATATTCTTTGCAACCCCCAGGGCGCCTATAACCTTTCCGTGTGGATCTTTCATGAGGGAAGCCGATACTATTGCTGATATCTTCCTTCCATCCATAGCGAGGTAATCTATTTCGTAATTCCTCAGTTCCCCATTTTCCGCCACTATCCTCTCCATTCTTCTCGCCACTTGAATCCCTTCCACATAGTACTTCGATACATGGCTGCCGATCCAATCTTCTCTATTGTAGCCCAACATATCTTGGGCGCCCTTACTTGCAAAGGTCACTATACCCTTTTGGTCAACCGCAACAATGGCATCCACGGAACTCTGGAGTATGCTGTCCAGGAAATCATTGGACTCTCTCAGCTCCGCTTCCCTCTGCTTCCTTTCATTGATGTCTTTCACATAGCCCTGACTGACTGGCCGTCCCATGTAATCGATGTAGGTGGCAAATATCTCAATATTTATCTCTTTCCCGTCCTTTCGAATAGCCACTAACTCATAGGTTTCCTGCACTTCTTCTCCAGTCAGCCTCTGCAGCTCTCTTTCCCTGACTAACTCACGGTGTTCCTGAGCAACCAACTGAATAAAATCCATGTTCTTCAACTCTTCTGACGAGTATCCTACAATTTCCTCAAGCCTCTTATTACAAAAGACAATGGAATTGTCCTGCAATATATATATCCCGTCAAAGGCCTTATCAACGATGTTCCTGTATTTTTCTTCCGATTCACTAATCGACTTGGTTCTCTCCGTTACCTTATCCTCCAGGTAAACCTTTGCTTTTTCGAGATCACTTACGAGTTCGTCAGCATAGTCCTTTGCCTTGATCAGCTCTTCAAACCGACCGGTCAGTAGTCTTGCTATATGTCCGGCGAGAACCCCCATCGCTGTAAGTGCGGTTATTATAACCAGGCTGAAGACCGAGACATAAGCGATGTCTTGAAACGCGTCAGGTTTTATGACATCAAAGATATGGATATGGGGTATTATCCGAAAGTACTCCAACCAAATCTCACCCACGTAAGCCGCACCGCCTATGAAAAAGATGAAGATGGATTCCTTTAGGGGAAATACCATAACCGCCGTTACAAAGAAGATGCCTAAAAGGATAAAGACAGGGCTCTCTATCCCTCCGGTGTAATGGATGGTAAAGGCCAGAAGAACCATGTCTGCCATAATCTTGATGAAGTATATCCTCTTCGGATAATAGCTCCTTTTTATTAGGATCATACAGGTTTGGGCACATATGTAATAGATGACCATCAAAGCAACAAGTGCGGCAATCGGATAGGGTATGCCGTTGATAAGGGATATAAGACACATCACGGTCATAATGGGAACCAGTACGAACCTCAAAATATGATCGGCAAAGACCGCCCCTCTTATGATATTTTCATTTTGGCTATACCCTTTCACAGCAAGAAACTCCTATTGAATGATCAGTCTTTGTTTTTTTAGGATAATCGGACTCGATCCTTTAGCCTCGCTGTTGTCCATCCATAAACCTCTTCGGACCGCCTTTGCCCCTATAGATTTTCAGATATTAAATTTCACAAGGCCAGAGGGAGGAATCCGAGTAAGTCGTACATTGTAGTACGTCGTCGAGGATTCCTACCGATAACGCAGTGAAATTTGTATATATGGAAATCTATATAAGAATAACGGCAAAAGGTTGAGACATATATCAATTCTACTATATGAACGAGATTGTTTCAAGCCAAATATTTTCGACCAACTGCACAGGTAGAAAATTTTCGACCTGTGCAGTTGGTCGGAATATGACTTGAATGATCTTTAACGAACCTTCTTGATTCATTTTGAGAAAGATTCTTAGTGAGTGAAGCTGAAAATTGCAGATTGTTTGAGGGAGCTTGCGACCGAGTTATCTGCAATTTAGCGTAGCGAATTTAGAATCTTCAAAATGAATCAAGCCGTGAGGAGAAGATTATTCAAGTCATAAACACTATTGTTGAGTAACTGCACAGGTAGAAAATTTTTGACAAAGGAAAGGAGTAGTGATAGTTAAAAAGATTAACTTATCAATAAGGAGTAAATCGATGGCAGATAAAAACTCATCCGATCAGTTTACAGAGATAACAGACCGGCAACGGGAAGATCTTTGGGGTAAATATATTGAGGTACGACTCAAAGACGGAAGTATAGCAAGGGGGCTTGTCATAGCCCAAGCCGGTGATTCAATCAGTATATCCGATGAATTCAAGAATCTGGAGGAGTACCAGAGCTACAAGCCTAAAATCATGGGGAGTTGTGGTGTAGTATACCCCCATACACAAGGGTTTACATACAGTGAAATAGATAGCATAGAGGTCTTTGTGTAGAGTTACAATCTTGACTAATAGGCTCTTAAAATTCCCTTGTGTTCATTTTTGTATTGATCTTTTTGCGGATTTTTTGTATTTTGAATTATAAAATGAATAACCTTCATTTAATTTAGGGAATCTAAAGTATAATAACTTAGAGATGGGGACGAAATAACTTCCTCAAGTTGGCGCTCAATTTACATAAGACTTGAGTTTTAAGGACGGCAAAATGGGGATACCCGAAAGGAAGGAAAGGGAAAAGCTGAGGAGGAAGAAGGAGATACTTGAGGCTGCAAAGGGCGTTTTTTCAAGAAAGGGTTTCATGAACGCAACAATAGAGGAGATCGCCCATGAATCGGAACTGAGCACGGGAACAATCTACCTTTACTTCTCAGGGAAAGAAGAATTATACGTTTCTCTGATAGTGGAAAGTCATGACATCATTATAGAAAAGCTTAAGAAAGTCTTGGAAAGCGAGGTGTCACCTGATAAATCGCTTATAGGTATGGCTGACACGTACTACAAGTTTTGCAAAGACTATCCTGATCATTATCGGGTCATGAACTTCATAGTTAATGAGCACCTCAATTTGAAGCTGACCTCAGAACTAATAGATAAGATTGGCGATAAAACCGATACGCTCTTTAGGATGGTCAATGAGGTAGTCAATTTTGGGATTAAGCGAGGTATATTCAAAGACGTTGATACCTGGGATATTACGCGCCTTTTCTGGAGTAACCTGAACGGCATCATACAGGTACAAACCAGTGTGGACTATTTGAAAGGTAGGACGAGTGACATCGAGTCATTGGTCAGAAAGAATATGAAACTTATGCTTTCAGCCATTAGAGCCGACAGTGTGCTCCCGTGACGTGGTAGAACGACAAGGATCAATTTATAGATTTTCAGATATTAAATTTCACAAGGCCGGAGGGAGGGATCCTGGCAAGTTATACATTTTAGTGCGTCGTAGAGGATTTCTACTGATAACGCCCTGAAATTTAATATCTGAAAACCTATAGCTGCAAGATGGAGGTATGTGATGATAGTCGCCGGTATCGATGTTGGTTCTCTTAGCACCAAAGTAGTTGTAATGCAAGATGATGAGATCTTGTCTGCTAATACGCTTACCACAGGGGAAGAAGCTGCCGTAATGGCTGAAAAAACTCTCAATCAAGCCTTGAGGAAGGCGAATATCTCTTTTGATCAGTTAGAAAATATTGTTGCAACCGGGTACGGCAGGAAGTCGGTTCCTTTTACAGATAAATCCAAATCAGAGATGATGTGCCATGCCAGAGGAGCATATTGGTTGTTCCCATCGGCGAGGACGGTAATTGACATAGGCGCCGAGAGTGTCAAGGTAATACGCCTTAACGAAAATGGAGGGGTTGAGGACTTTGCTGGAAATGACAAATGTGCGGCAGGAACAGGCATATTCCTGGATACTATGGCAAAGGCGATGGAAGTTCCTATCGAAGAGGTGGGGGAAATTTCATTAAAGTACAAAGAGAGAGCACAGATCAGCAGTATGTGCGCCGTATTTGCCGAGTCTGAGGTAGTATCGCATGTTCACAGGGGCACACCGCGAAACGATATCTTAGCCGGTATCCACGAGTCTATTGCAGAGAGAATATTTGGCATGTCAAATAGGGTGGGCATAAAAGAGGATGTTGTCATAACCGGTGGGGTGGCGAAGAACATAGGTATGATCAAGGCACTGGAGGAAAAATTCGGTGTGAAAGTGTACGTGCCGGAAGACCCGGAAATTATCGGCGCGTTTGGGGCCGCGCTTATTGCTCGAGATTCTAAATAGTATCCACCCGGAAATGAGATATTTTTTGTAATGTCAAGGAAGACTGAGCGCCAACTTGAGGAAGTTGTTTTGGCCCCGTCCCTTAAGGAGACAGAATATGATAGTGGCTGGAGTGGATGTAGGTTCGTTAAGTGGTGAGACAGTAATTTTAAGAGACGGAGATATACTATCGTATAGTATAGTTAAGACAGGAGCGGATAGTGCAAAGACTGCCGAAAGAGCAACCGAGGAAGCATTGAAAAAGGCAGGGATCCCTTTTGAGGGTATTGAGTTTACTGTGGCAACGGGATATGGGAGGGTTATCGTCCCTTTTGCAGATAAGAATATAACAGAGATATCATGCCATGCAAAGGGAGCCAGCTATATTTTTCCTACAGTAAGGACAATCCTGGATATGGGCGGGCAGGACTGTAAAGCCATAAGATGCAACGATGTGGGGAAGGTCACAAACTTTGCAATGAATGATAAGTGCGCTGCCGGAACAGGGAGGTTCTGTGACGTAATAGCAGAAGTGCTGGATATACCACTGGAGGATATCGGGAAAATATCTTTGCAGGCTGAAAAGGATGCCATGATAAGTTCTGCGTGCGCAGTATTTGCGAAGACAGAAGTAGTCACCATACTGAGAAGAGGGACCCCGAAGAGTGAGATACTCTCCGGCATTCATGAGGCTATAGCCAGCAGGGTGTTCGCTTTGCTCCAAAGGGTGGGGATAGAACGGGATTTTGTTATAACCGGTGGAATCGCAAAGAACCTGGGTGTGGTCAAGAAGGTGGCTGAAAAGGTGGGTCTGGAGCCCCTAATATCGCAGGAACCCCAGATTGTGGGTGCCCTGGGTGCAGCTCTCTTTGCTCACGAGATGTGCAAAAAAGAGCAACCCTGACACTATAGGTTTTCAGATATTCCGACAATTTGTGGCTCATAATTGAGTTTCAAAATTTCTGATAATATAATATGGAAATCTATACTGTACCCGTCCCTAAACTATAGATTACGATGATACTACTTTGCTATGAGTTATGAAATAATCCTTGTAACAGGCGGAGCACGGAGCGGGAAGAGCAATTTTGCCTATCATCTCGCTAATTCTATGGGTAAACGGCGGGCCTATGTTGCTACTGCAGAGCCCCTTGATGAAGAGATGAAGGAACGGATAATAAAGCATCAAGAGGAAAGGGGAATAGGTTGGGATACTATAGAGGAAACACTTGATTTAGCGGGAATTTTGGAGAGCATAAGAGGAAGGTACCAAGTAGTACTGATAGATTGTATAACCCTTTGGATCTCCAACCTCTTACATCATTATGAGAATAATGAGAAGAGCGTGATGGATCATATCAAGATATTTATAAATAATTGCAAGGAAGTCGACTGCAATCTGATTATTGTCTCTAATGAGGTAGGCATGGGCATTGTTCCGGAAAACAGATTGGCACGGTTATTCAGGGATATCTCAGGAAAGGTAAATCAGATGCTTGGAAACAGGGCAAGTTCGGTTTATTTGATAGTCTCAGGGTTATCTTTAAAAATAAAGTGAGTAAAGGATATCAAGGATGCAACGGATTGGAGATACACTGGCTAAGATAGAGCCATTGAGGGAAGAGTTCTTTGAAAAGGCCCAGCAGCGGCTGGACAGCCATGCAAAACCCAGGGGGAGCCTTGGGAGGTTGGAGGACTTTGCAAAGAGATACGTGGCCATTACCGAGAACCTCAAACCAAGGGTTGTAAATAAATTCATCTTTACCTTCGCCGGTGACCATGGAGTAGTGGATGAGGGTGTCAGTGTTTTCCCAAAAGAGGTTACAAGACAGATGATCCTAAACTTCATAGGAGGGGGCGCCGGAGTCAATGTGCTGGCCAAACATGTTGGCGTGGAAGTTGTGGTAGTTGATATCGGGGTGGATCATGATTTTGGATCACTGGAGGGGCTACTGGGGAAAAAGGTCGCTTTTGGGACCAAGAACATGTCAAAAGGGCCGGCAATGTCCGTTGAAGAAGCTGTGGGTGCCATAAATGTTGGTATTGACATCGCCGAAGAATACGCTGGTAAGGGTGCGGATATTTTTGGTACAGGCGATATGGGTATCGGGAATACAACACCGAGCAGTGCGATCCTGGCTGTAATAACCGGTGAAACAGTGGAAATGGTTGCCGGCAGGGGTACCGGTATAGACGATAGAACCCTTGGCAAAAAGATCGAGGCCATAAAGAAAGCGATAAGTATCAACAGTCCAAACCCAAAGGATCCCCTAGAGGTCCTGGCAACGATAGGTGGGTTAGAGATTGCGGGGATTGCAGGTTTGATTATTGGGGCTGCATCATGCAGAGTTCCAATAGTAGTTGATGGCTTCATATCCACTGCCGGAGCCTTAATAGCTACAGAAATGAATCCTTTGATCAAGTCCTATCTCTTCGCATCACACCAATCGGCAGAGTCTGGACATAAGATAATGCTCGAAAGGATAGGGCTGGAGCCAATGCTGGATCTCTCACTCAGATTGGGGGAGGGAACCGGAGCAGCATTGGGGATCAGCTTGGTGGAGGCTGGGGTAAAGATACTGACCGAGATGGCTACCTTTACCGAGGCCGGTGTTGAAGAGGCCGCTACGTTATGAAACAGTTCATTATTGCTATGCAATTCCTAACGATCATGCGTCTTTCAAAGAATCTTGAAGTGACACCTGAAGAATTGGCGACGTCAATGGGGTACTTCCCGATGGTTGGATTGCTCCTGGGGTTTATCTTAATCTTCTTCAACGTGTTGCTTTCGCCTATTCTGCCTGGTTCCGTGGTAGATGGGATATTGATATTGACCTTGATAATCTGTACCGGTGCCTTGCATTTGGATGGTCTTGCTGACACGATCGATGGGTTTGCTGGTGGGAACAGCAAAGAAGAGATTCTCCAAATAATGCGAGATAGCAGGATAGGCGCCATAGGAGCCGCTGGATTAACAATGATACTGCTACTGAAATATGCCTGCCTTTTGAGCATCCCGGATGAGTTCAAGAATCAGGTTTTGATAGTTATGCCGGTCATAAGCCGGTGCTCCATAGTGCAAATTTCTTTCTTCTCCGATTATGCAAGGTCAGGTTCCGGAATAGGACAGCCTTTTGCCCATTACGTAGGTAAAAGAGAGTTGCTGTTGGCCGCAATCACTGCTTTATTGTTGTCCTTAATATTACTGGGTGCACAAGGCTTGGCACTAACTGCAATAATCGGTTTGACAACGTGGGGATTATCTGCGTTATACAGAAGTAAGATCGGGGGGGCTACCGGCGATACTGTTGGTGCAACCAATGAGATAAGCGAGGTTTTAGTCCTGATCCTGGCATTGGCCCTACTGAGAAGCGTATCCTAAGAGTTATTTAGTGTCAAGTAATTGCGGATGGGAAATAACAAGGGAGGTAGATTATGGTTCCATTAAGTGAAGAGCAAGAGATGATACGGGAGATGATTAGGAAATTGGGGGCTGAAAAACTCGCCCCAAGGGTTGAGGAGATTGAAGAGACCGATGAGTTCCCATGGGATATTGTGGAAATATTGGGCGAGAATGGACTTTTAAGGATCGTGTTGCCGGAAGAATACGGCGGTATAAACGCAAACACCACAACCCTATGTCTGGTTGTGGAAGAACTCTGCGGTACCTGCCCTCCTGCTGGAGGGATCATGGTTGGAACACAGGTTGTCCTGAGCATTCTTGTTGCCCGCGGTAACGAAGAACAGAAAGAGAGGATTTTTACCGAGGTGTCCAAGAGCAATAAGATCGGCGCCATAGCCATTAGCGAACCCAACCATGGCTCCTTCGCCGCCGGCATGCAGACGAAAGCGGTATTGGATGGAGATACTTATATCCTTAATGGTACCAAGTGCTTCATATCCGGTGGGGGGGTTTCCGACTATTACGTGGTTTTCGCTCGCACAGGACCGGGAGAGATGGCCAAAGGCATAAGTGCTTTTCTTGTGGAAAAGGACACCCCTGGGTTCAAGATAGGGAAGAAGGAAAAAAAGATGGGGATGAGGGGTTCTCCCATGGCCGAACTCATATTTGAGGATGCCAGGGTGCCTAAAGCCAACCTGTTGTTAAATGAGGGGGATGGCTGGAAGATACTCATGGAAGATGGGAACATGATGCGCGTATGGGGGACAGGCGTCATGGCCCTGGGGATCGCCCAAAAGGCCCTCGATCATGCCTTGGAATACGCAAAAGAGAGGGTTCAGTTTGGGAAACCCATAGCCCGTTTCCAGGCCATACAGTTCAAGCTGGCTGACATGGCAATAGGGATAGAGGCTGCCCGTTCCCTTATCTATAGGATTGCCGCCATGATAGACAGCGGAGAAAGTAACTTCAAGAAGATAGAGGCCATGGTGGCAATGGCTAAGTGTTTTGCTTCGGATGTGGCCATGCAGGTTACCACAGAGGCGGTCCAGGTCCTTGGCGGGTACGGATATATGAAAGACTATCCAGTAGAACGATTGATGAGAGATGCCAAGGGTGCCCAGATCGCCGATGGAACCAATGAGATCCAGAGGATAATCGTTTCTAGATACTTGTTGCTATCTTGATCCCTTCTCTGAATGCGGCCAGATTTAGTTCCTTTACCTTGCTATTGGTTTGGAACTTTTTGGCGATCTCTTCTCCTATCGAATCGGCGGAGAGAGGCTTCACCTTTTCTATATAGGCTCCCAATAAGACCATGTTTCGGGCCAGGGCATTCCCAAGTCTTGCAGCAGTTTCTACACCCGGAATCTCTAATACCTCCAAGTCGTTCCTTTTCACGCTTTCGGTCTTCCCGCTGGTCTCCATAATAATCGCCCCCCCGGGTATTGCTCTGTCTTCAAAGGCTTTTAAACGAGACGATTCCGTCATAATTACGGTCTGGGCGTTATATAGGAGGGGTGAAGCGATCTCATCGTCGGAAAGAATAACCGTACAATCAGCCGGCGCCCCCCTTCTTGCAGTGGTCATGCTTGGGTTCCACAGCACATGTTGGTATGAGTTAACGGCGGCAGAAGCTAGTATCTGCCCTATCATCATCGATCCTGTACCCCCGATACCGGCTATTATCACATCATGTCGTTTGGATGATACTCCTTCCATAGAACCTCCTATTCAATCTTATCAACGTTCTTGAATTCGCCCAGAGGAAATTGAGGTATCACCTCTTCCTCTATCCTTTTCAGACTGTCTTTGGGAGATAGATGCCAATTGGCCGGACATGTGGAGAGTATCTCTACAAAACCGTATCCTATACCATCCCTCTGTTTTTCCAGGGCCCTTTTCATGTATTTCTTGGTCTTTTGATAATGGGCCGGGCTGGTAAATGCTCCTCTGGCGGAATAAACGACACCCTGTAGACCCCCTATGAACTCGGTTGCATGTATGGGATAGCCCTGGTTTTGATTCCTTCCAAAAGGTGTTGTGGTAGTCACCTGCCCCATTATCGTGGTCGGGGCCAATTGCCCTCCGGTGGTCCCATAGTTACCGTTATTGACCATAAATGTGGTGATCTTTTCACCCCTGGCCGCTGCATGGATCGTAGGTTCGCAACCTATTGCCAAGGCATCCCCATCTCCTTGCCAGGTGATAACAATGGTATCCTTGCCGAGCATGCGCTTCATAGCGGAAGCCACGTCACCTGGTCTGCCGTGGGCTACCATTATCGAGTCCACATTTACCAGTACAGAGGCCATCGTATAACAACCCACACCGACAACTAAAACCGCATTTCCCTCCATGCCCAATTCGTCTATTGCCTCACATAATGCCTTAATAGCAGTACCATGTTGGCAACCAGGACAGAAGGGTATGATTAGCGGGATATCTCTCCATAACTTGGGTGTTCCTGTAATCCATTCATGTTCCATTAAAGTCCCCCTTCTTTAACTAATCCTTCCAGTTTTTCCAAGACCTTTTCGGGGTATATAGCCCCTTCTTCTGTATGCAAATGTCTATCGAGAGCGTTCACCAAATGAACCTCGGCATGTCCTTCCACAGCTAATTTCACATCCTCAATCATTTGACCCATGTTATCCTCTACCACCAAAAATTTGGCGCCCTGACGGGCCTTGTCCCTAATAATCTCAGAAGGAAACGGCCACAATGTGATGGGACGAATCAAACCTATCTTTAGCCCTTTTTTCCTTGCCCGGATGATCGCTTCTTGAGATACCCGGGCTACGTAACCGAAGGCTACCAATATCAGCTCAGCATCTTCCACCTGATAGGTTTCGTATCGGACTTCATTCTTTTTTATAGTATCGAGCTTTTCTGTGTAATCTTCCCAAAATGCACAGAGGTTTGGGTGCCTCGGAGTGGGTAGCATCCCCTGGGCGATGGATGAAAAACGCCTGTTACCGTCTTTATGGTTTGCTTTGCCTGTAATCGCCCAGTCCTTATCCGGGAGCGGCCCAAAATCAAGGGTTTTAAGTTCCAAAGACTCCATCATCTGGCCGAGTATAGCATCGCTAAGAACGATGACCGGGGTTCTGTATTTATCTGCAAGATAAAAGCCGAGTTGAACAAAGTCATGTAGCTCCTGAATCGATTTTGGGGCAAGGACTATAGTTTTATATCCTCCATATCCACCCCCCTGGGTTACGGAGGTATAATCCGTTTGTGCGTGCCGTGTAGTATTCCATCCCCTCTGCACCAAGACGATGATACACGGAAGTTCGGCATTTGCCAGGTTACTCATACCTTCCTGCATAAGAGCCCACCCTGGGCCGGATGTGGAGGTCATAGCCCGGGCGCCGGTTGCTACACCTCCATGTAACATGTTTATGGACCCAGTTTCGGAGGCGGACTGGATGAAGACCCTTCCCCTGTTTGGGAACTCTTTTGCAAACCACTCTATGATTTCATTCTGGGGTGTTATCGGGTAACCAAAGAAACCTTTACAATCCGCAGCTAGAGCACCCCATCCAACCGCTTCGTTCCCTTGTACTAAAATCTTTTCTGCCATTATTGTCCCCCTTTAGTTTGAAGTTGAAGGAGATGCCTCCACGTATTTGTAGACCTCGATAGCGACATGGGGACACATCCATGCACACATGCCACAAGCAGTACAATCCTCAATGTTCTTAAAACCGGGCAAGGGTAACCCAAGTACTGAAACCTTATCGGTCATTTCAATGCACCCCTTATTACAAAACATCTCACAAAAACCACAGCCTCCACAACGCGCCTCCTTGATTTCAATGAATCCTTTAGCCATTTTGCCTCCTTTGGTAGCAAATATGTAAGTTCTAAACAACTATAGGGATATTACTAATTCTTAAGCACAATAGAGCACTTTTAGAAACAATATCGTGAATTTTGGGAGGTAAGTATTCTGGATGTTCGGCGTTAAGAAATTCAAGGTGTTTGAGAGGCTACCCCGAGTCTTTGAATTTTAGCCGATCACCCTGAACATGCCCAAAATTCACATGGATATATCTTTTACTATCTTGATCCCTTCTCTGAATGCGGCCAGATTTAGTTCCTTTACCTTGCTATTGGTTTGGAACTTTTTGGCGATCTCTTCTCCTATCGAATCGGCGGAGAGAGGCTTCACCTTTTCTATATAGGCTCCCAATAAGACCATGTTTCGGGCCAGGGCATTCCCAAGTCTTGCAGCAGTTTCTACACCCGGAATCTCTAATACCTCCAAGTCGTCCCTTTTCACGCTTTCGGTCTTCCCGCTGGTTTCCATGATAATCATCCCCCCGGGCAATGCTCTGCCTTCAAATGCCTTTAGACGAGACGATTCCGTCATGATTACGGTCCCTGCGCTATAAAGCAGGGGTGAGGCGATCTCATCGTCGGAAAGAATAACCGTGCAATCAGCAGGCGCCCCCCTTCTTGCGGTGGTCATACTTGGGTTCCACAGCACATGCTTGTACATGGCAACAGCGGCGGAAGCCAGTATCTGCCCTATCATCATCGATCCTGTCCCCCCAATACCGGCTATTATCACATCGTGTCTCTTCACTTCCATCGCATCCTCCCTTTATGTGATCCTATCTACATTTTTGAACTCCCCTAAAGGGAACTCGGGTATCATCTTCTCTTCTATCCACTTTAGACTGTCCTTAGGTGATAAGCCCCAATTGGGCGGGCAGGTGGCAAGGATCTCGACAAAACTATAACCTACATTATCTATCTGCTTCTGCAAGGCGGTCTTCATGTATCGCTTGGTACGTTGGTAGTTGGCTGAACTGGTAAAAGAACCGCGAGCGGAATACGCCACTCCTCTCAAGTTGGCCAATAGCTCTGCAACGGGTATAGGATAGCCCTGGAGTTCACTCCTCCCTTCTGGAGAGGTAGTAGTCACCTGCCCCATGATACTAGTCGGGGCGAGTTGCCCACCTGTCGTCCCGTAATTACCGTTGTTCACCATAATGGTGGTGATCTTCTCGCCACGGGCAGCAGCATGGAGGGTGGGCTCAGTGCCGATGGCAAAAGCATCGCCGTCACCCTGCCATGTAACTACTACCGACTTTCCCCCAAGGATGCGCTTTATCGCTGAAGCGGCATCACAAGGACGACCGTGGGCTGTTATTCCCGCGTCGAAATCAACCAGCATAGCCGACATCGTAGAGCAACCCACACCTGCCATCAATATAGTGTCTCCCTCTATGCCCATCTCGTCTACAAGTTCACACATTATCTTAAGTGCGGTAGCATGCTGGCATCCTGGACAAAAGACTATCGGTACGGGAGCCCGTATCCACAGCCGAGGTGTTCCGGTGAGCCATTCTTTTTTCATTTTCCCCTCTCCTTCAGTAGATGTTCTATTTTTTTGATTACTTCTTCGGGGTAGATTGCCCCCTCCTCTCCGGGCAAGTGACGGGCTAGGCAACTAACTAAGTCGATTTGAGCGCGCCCTTCCACTGCTATCTTAACATCATCAACCATCTGTCCCAGATTGTCCTCTACAACAAGAAAACTAGCTCCGGTAGCGGCTTTTTCTTTGACAATCTGGGCTGGGAATGGCCAGAGGGTTATCGGACGGATCATTCCTACTTTGAGGCCTTTAGCCCGCATTCTAAACATTGCTTCTTGGGAAATTCGGGCCACGTATCCGAAAGCTATCAGGATAAGCTCAGCGTCCTCAAGTTGATAAGCATCATACCTCACCTCTTTTTCCATTTCCTTTAGCTTCTTCTCGTAGGCTCCCAAAAAGTCTAGCAAGGTGGGGTACTTGCGGGTCGGGATCATACCGTAAGCTATGGGAGTGAACCGTTTTTTGCCATCTTTATGCCCCGCTTTCCCTTTCAACGCCCAATCCTTATCAGGTAAAGGTCCAAAGTCGAGTGTTTTCAGTTCCAGGGGCTCCATCATTTGACCGAGGATGGCATCACTTAACACTACTACCGGATTCCGATACTTGTCAGCCAGATAGAAGGCAAGCTGAAGCAGGTCATGGATTTCCTGAATCGAAGCAGGAGCCAGGACAATTGTCCGGTAGTCGCCGAATCCCCCTCCTGTAGTGGCCGATTTATATGTAGTCTGTGCGTGACGTGTGGTATTCCAACCTCTCTGCACTTCGACTATGACACACGGGAGCTCTGCGGCGGTTAGGTTGCTCAATCCTTCCTGCATCAATGCCCAACCCGGACTTGATGTTGATGTCATAGCTCTTACCCCTGTCATAGCTCCTCCGGTGAGCATGTTTATCGATCCCGTCTCTGAAGCCGACTGCAGGAATATGCGCCCATGTTTGGGAAACTCTCGAGCAAACCATTCTATTACTTCGTTTTGAGGGGTTATAGGGTAGCCAAAAAAGGCGCGACAGTCTGCTGCCAAAGCCCCTCGTCCAACGGCCTCATTACCCTGGACAAGAATCCGTTCGTCCATGTTGAACCTCCTTTCTATAGGTTTTCAGATATTAAAAATTTTACAAGGCCATAGGGAGGAATCCTAGTAAGTCGTCGAGAATTCCGATCTATAACGGAGTGAAATTTAATATATGGAATTTTGAAACTCATTTGAATTATGCCTTTAAGCCATTGTCAGGGGGACTATTCGTTTACTTCTTATGAACTACTTTGTCATAAGGTATTCGTTCTTTGTGTAATAGTGGCTTATCTGTAGATAGGGGTTTGCAAGAAGGCTTTACGTATAACAAGTAACCGAATAGCCCCCCCGACAATTTGTAGCTCATAATTGAGTTTCGAAATTTCTGATATATGGAAATCTATAGGTAGTTTTCATCCAGAAATGAGATAGTTTTTGCAAGGTCAAGCAAGACGAAGATTGTAACCACAGGAATACATAGAGTATTTTGAGGATTAAAATCTGAGTCTGACCTGTCTGCGTGCTACGCACAGGCAGGCGCAGAGATTGCGAAAAATAGCCATTTATGGATGGGCACTAGTAAACTGATTCATAAATAACTCTGGGGACAGACAATACAAAATGATCAACTAATAAATACATTATAACCCCCGAAAAATTTATGATTCGGTATACTAGGTAGCGGTTGAGGATGCATCCTCTGCATATTTGTAAATTTCAATAGCGAGGTGGGGACACATCCAGCTGCAGATGCCGCAGGCATTACACTTTTCCGGTGAAAGAACCTCCGGTATCGGCAAGCCCAACGGTGACAATCTGTCGGTCATCTTGATGCATTCTCTAGTGCAAAAAATTTCACAGAAACCACATCCTAAACAATAATTTACGTTTATTTCTATTTCACCCTTGGCCATTTTGTCTCCTTTTGGAAATAAGATCGCCTTGCGTTTCTGTTTATGATATTGAACACAAAATTGGACACAAGATAAGTTGAATTACATTTATCAAAATGGGAATGATAAGTCAAACAATAAATTATCGACCATAAATCCTGCCCCACCCCTGCTGAACCGCTATAGGTTTCCATATATTAAATTTCACAAGGCAGAGGGAGGGACCCGACCAACTGCACATATGCAAATATTTTCCTTGCAAAAGGCGTATTTTTTGTATAGTGTTTTTCGTTAGGGACGGGGCCGAAATAACTTCCTCAAGTTGGCGCTCAGCTTTAGGTTAGATTTGTTCGATCTGAAAACGCAAAACCGCAGGAATAGTCGAACTATTTTGAGGATTTTGTGTTTGAAGATCGGGCAAAGATGGCCTGAAGATGAGATGCGGAAATGGGGAAGTTATTTCGGCCCCGTCCCTTAGGTAAATTCTTTCCATGAATGACCGACGAGGTTTTGAGGTACATGTCACCACTGTAAAGCTGCTTTGAAAGGAGTTGACCGAATGCTTAAACGCCTTATTCTTCCTCTGTTAGTTCTCTGTTTCAGTGTGAGCGCTCATGCTCAAACAATCGACATAAACGTAAATGATAACACCGCTGAAGTCATGGTCAGGGCCATCATCACCGAAGAAGTCTATGGTTATTACGAATTTAACGGAAGGTTCCTTTACAGCTCAGATAGTCGTGCTGACAATAAGTTGGGTTCAGCGGGGGTTGACGCCTTTGGCGAAATGGATACGGTTCCCGGGTTGGAGCTAGGTGTGGGAGCTAAGTTATACGGCGTAAGGGTCGAGCATAACGACGTTCTATGTCTTGGTCTTGGTGCTCAGTTTCGATATACCGCCCCTACACTGAGCGGGTTTGTTTTTTCCGGGACCGTTTACTATGCGCCCAAGGTTTTATCCTTCCTCGATGGAGAGCGACTAGTGGAAACAGACATCCGAGTCGGTTACCAGATTATCTCTAACGCCACTGTCTATATAGGGTATCGTAACATCCGGACACACATAGAAGATAGCGGGAAACCCTTGATAGGGGAGGGGGTTCACGGAGGACTGGAGTTCAGGTTTTGACAACACGTTGCCGTGAAATTTAATATCTAAAAACTATATAGGAGCCGGTTTAAAAGGAGAATATGGATGGAAGCACGGTTTTTCAAAGAAGAGCATCATATTTTTCGTAAAGCATTTAGGGATTTTGTAAATAAGGAGATGAAGCCTTATGCGGAGAAATGGGAAGAGGAGAAGAGTATCCCAAGGGAGCTTTGGTATAAGATGGGCGAGCAAGGATTCCTCTGCCCATGGATCGATGAGAAGTATGGTGGTTCTGAGGCCGGATTTGAATACTCTGTGATTGTTCACGAAGAATTGGGTAGAGCCGAGAGTATCGGGGTGCTCGCAATGGGTGCTCACAACGATATTCTCGTTCCTTATATCTATAATTTAGGAAACGAAGAACAAAAGAACAGGTTTCTGCCTGGATGTGTTAGTGGAGAGACTATTACCTCTCTGGTCATGACAGAGCCTGATGCGGGGTCCGATCTTGCTAATATCCAGACCAAGGCGATCAAGGACGGCACGGATTATATCGTAAATGGTCAGAAGGTCTTCATTAGCAATGGCATAATCTGTGATCTGGCAATCGTAGCAGTAAAGACAGATCCAAAGGCAGATCCTCCCCATGAGGGGCTCGGAATACTTTGTATTGAAGACGGCACTCCAGGATTCGTCAAGGGACGTAACCTCGAAAAGACAGGTAATCACAGTATGGATACAGGGGAACTGTTCTTTGAAGATTGTCGAGTGCCACAGCGAAATCTGCTGGGCGAGGAAGGTGAGGGATTCCGGTACATGATGCACAACCTGCAACAAGAGCGCTTAGTTGTCACTATCGATGCCCAGGCAATCGCGGAATACTGCCTGGAAAAAACCATTGATTATTGTAAAACCCGCAATGTCTTTGGACGCCCTGTCAGCAGGTTCCAGCACAACACATTCAAGATCGTTGAGATGGCTACTGAGGTGCAATTAGGCAAGGTCTTCCTCAATTCTCTCATTGAAGATTTTATCAGTGGAACAGATATAACCCTAAAGGTGTCAATGGCAAAGTGGTGGATAACAGAGATGCTCAACCGACTTGCTTACCATTGTACCCAGCTCTATGGAGGCTATGGGTGTATGAAGGAATACTATGTGGCAAGGGTGCCGGGAGATGTCCGTTTCATGACTATTGCTACAGGCACCACCGAAATCATGAAGGTCATTATCGCAAATATGATGGGATTGTAGAACCGAGAGACTGCAGATAAGGTAATAAAGGCCTTTAAATGAAATAGGAGGCTATATGGAAGCACGGTTTTTCAAAGAAGAGCACCATATTTTTCGTAAAGCATTTAGGGATTTTGTAAATAAGGAGATGAAGCCTTATGCGGAGAAATGGGAAGAGGAGAAGAGTATCCCCAGAGAGCTTTGGTATAAGATGGGCGGGCAAGGATATCTATGCCCATGGATCGATGACAAGTATGGCGGTCCTGGGGCTGGATTTGAATACTCTGTGATCATCCACGAAGAACAATGCCGGTCTGAGAATTCCGGCGTAATAGGGATGGGTGTTCACAGCGACATAGTTGTTCCATACATTGATCATCACGGAAACGAAAGACAGAAGCAGAAATATCTACCGGGGTGTGCCAGCGGAGAGATCATCACCTCTGTGGCTATGACGGAACCGGAGGCTGGTTCTGATCTTGCCCAAATCAAGACCAAAGCTGGCAGGGATGGCAATGATTACGTCGTAAACGGTCAGAAGGTCTTCAGTACAAACGGTACAAACTGCAACCTGGCAGTGGTGGCTGTAAAGACAGACCCAAAGGCGGATCCTCCTCACAAGGGGATTAGCATACTTCTCATTGAAGAGGGTACCCCTGGATTTACGAAGGGTCGGAGTCTCGAAAAGACAGGTGCTCACTGTCAGGATACAGGGGAATTATTTTTTGAGGATTGTCGAGTGCCTCAGGAAAACTTGCTGGGCGAGGAAGGTAAAGGGTTCCACTACTTAATGTACAACCTGGAACAGGAACGTCTGGTCATGACTATGGACGCCCAGGCTACGGTAGAATACGTGCTGGAAAAGACTATCGAATATTGTAAGATGCGGACAGTCTTTGGTAAACCCGTTAGCAGACTTCAACACAACACGTTCAAGATAGTTGAGATGGCAACTGAGGTTGAGATAGGTAGGGCTTTCGTCAATGCCCTCATAGAAGATTTTATTAACGGAAAGGACATTACTCTAAAGGTATCTATGGCCAAGTGGTGGATAACGGAGATGGTCAATCGCGTTGTTTACCATTGCACACAGCTTCACGGAGGATACGGGTGTATGAAGGAATACTATGTGGCGAGGGCTGCGGGAGATGTGCGCAGCATGACTATCGCTGCTGGAACAACTGAAATAATGAAGGTGGTCATTGGAAGAATGATGGGGTTGTAAAAGATTGTGAAAAGAAGGAGGGGGGATGAGATTTAATATCTGAAAATCTATACTTAAGTTCCGGTGTGGTTAATGTACCCGATGTACCCCTCGATACTGTTCTCGATAAAAAACATCTCCCTTTCTTTTATGTCATCATCAAGAAGGTTAAATGACATGAAGGATCTATCTATTGCAAGGAGTTGAGATATACAGTTCTCAATTAGATCTGCCTTGTTTGATGACCTCCTAACCTCCTTGCTTATTACTTCCTTCCATAGAAACAATTGCTTCCTGTGCCTTTCAAGCATCACTTTTGAATCCTCATGGATTCCAAAGTGTCCAAAGCACATCTCTTTGCCAGACAGCTTCAGAAGCTCGTCTATGCTTTCAATCGCTTCCTCAAGATAAAATCTGGGAGGGGTGGCAGGTCTTTGGTATATTTCCCCATCCGGAGAATGGAAGACGCCGCCTACTTCTCCGGCAAATAGATATCTATCATAAACATAGCTTACGTGGTGTATAGCATGACCCGGTGTGTTTATCGCCCTAAATCCTTTCTGCCTAAACTCAGAGGAAGGAATTATCTTGCTTTCCGGGACAGGTTTCATCTCTCCATAGCTTATGGCTATATCACCCAATACCTTCTTCGTCCCCTCCCATAGTTTCCTAGGATTCATCAGATGCTCGACAGCCTTTTCATGGCATACTATTTTGATTTCAGGGAAATACTTTATAAATTCACCGATGCCACCAGCATGGTCAAGATGGATATGGGTTAATAGGACATAGTCCAAACTTTCGATACCCAAGTCCTTCAAGGATTGTACGAGCTTCTTTACCGTGGCTGCCGGGCCAACCTCTACAAGAAAGTTGCAATCACCGACAAATATCCAAGAACCGATGAAGCTCCTAAACCCCCTAATATCCTGCTTCAAATCTATCAGATACAGGTTCTCTCTTACCCTTAACGTATTCTGTGCGATTTACCAGCCCTCCTTTTGGCCTTGTGAACTTTAATATCTGGAAATAGCGACATTTCTAATCTTTGCGACATTTCCAATCTTTGAAAGCGCGAAGTGAGGAGCGTATTTCGTGAGGAGAAGATTATTCAAGTCATAAGCGCTATTGTTGAGTAACTGCACACCTTGAAAATTTTTGATAATTTAGCAGTTATGCAAGAGAAAATCAAGATGAAAAATAATGCGAGGCAGATAGAACTTCCCAAAGTTAGGCGCTCCCTTAGTAATGAAAAAAGAGCCGCCGTCAGTAATCGTGATTGTATACGTCTTATTACGGGGGGGGATTCCATGTTTGGGATTGCTGTTCCGAAGGGCACTCACTCCGGGGAAATCCTTTTATGCCCTACATAAATCATTAAAGTTGTTGTTTGTTTTCGCCGATAGGCTAAATTGTCCGAACTTATTTGTCGGCTAGGCAAATATTCTTAACTTCTCAATAAGTCCGGATAATATAGATTTCCATATATTAAGTTTTACAAGACCAGATGGAGGAAATCCAATATGACGGATAAATATTCAAGCCCGAAGATCGGCGATGTTCTCATGGCCGAAGGCCTTATCGATGAAGGGCAGCTTCAGGAAGCCTTGACGAACCAAAAGGAGGATAAGGAACTCAGTGAGTTAACAGTGGTTGGCATTTGCATTAGAAAGGGACTAATTACTATTAAGGATCTAGAACAAATACTGGCCCATCCTCACCTCAGAAAAAGGTTTGGCGATATGGCCGTATCAAAGGGTTTAGTAGAAAAGGGAACGTTGGAATGCCTCATCTCAGAGAACAGCTCTAACATGCCGATAGGGGAATTGATGGTTAAGGCAGGGCTAATCACCGAGGAGGAATGCAAAAAACTTCTTAGTGAGCAAGTGAATAGTGAAGAGGTGGCAGAGCTGGCTGTCAAATTAGGGGTCGTTTCGCAAAAGGATATGAAAAAGGTTCTGAGAACCAAGCGAAGCCCACGTCTTCTAGGTGAGATTCTTTCTGATATGAACCTTGTAAACCCCCTTGACCTAAATAATGTCTTGACAAAATACGGTATATCCATAGGGATCGACGAGATTATGCTCAAAGACGGTCTGATTAGCAAGGAACTACTTGATTCTTCTCTCAAGAAAGGGGGGCAGGGCTCTGAATCGATCGGAGACATATTGCTGAGCAAAAATCTGTTGACCAAAAACCAGTACCTCAACTCTATGGCCAAACATCTCGGCATCAAATATATGCGGCTCGATACGTTCCGATATGGTGAGGAAACTAAAAATGTCTTATCCCGATTGATCAACGAGAAATACGCTGAGAAAAATCACGTCATCCCAATATCAAAAGACAAGGACAAGATCACAATAGGTTTGATCAAACCCCAGTCGATGGACATCATTCAAGAGATGAAGACGTTATTCAACGACTTGGAGGTTTCTTGCGTGCTCATTTCCGAGGATAAGTTTGTACACCTCTTTGAGTCCCTTTATAACTTTAAGCCGGCCGGAATTTCAGCAGAAACGGATCATAGTGTTCCCGAGGCCGGGGAGGTTTTTGAGATTGATGCGGGAAAGAACTCAGAAAAAGATGAAGGGGAATCTTCGGCCTCCTATGCTTCGAACGACCTCGAGGTGGAAGATGTCGTTAACTTCATAATTACATACGGTATCAAGAATGGGGCGAGTGATATCCACATCGAACAGGATAGAAAAAGTGTCCATCTCAGGTACCGTATAGACGGCTTGCTGCAAGTGCCTGATATCCCATGGCTCAAGGTTGAGGTCAAGGAGAAGGTAGCCTCGATAATTTCCCGTATCAAGGTTATCTCAAACCTTGATATCTCTGAACGACGTCTGCCGCAAGACGGGGTCTTTCGAATAAATTATAATGATAACGCCGCGAACAAGAAATTTGATATCGATTTTCGAGTGGCCACATGCCGGGCTATCTCAGGAGAAAACGTCACAATCCGAATCTTAGACTCTCGTAATGCTGATAAAGGGCTTGACAACATCAACATCTCAAGGGATGTTCTTGAAACTCTCAAGAAGGTGCTCAGCACATCTTCCGGAATGGTACTAGTCACAGGTCCCACTGGCAGTGGTAAATCTTCCACTCTTTATGCGGCATTGAGATATCTATACAACCCCGAACTAAAGATAATCACCGCTGAGGACCCTATAGAATATAGTTTCCCAGGGATTATGCAAACACAGGTACTAACTAAAATAGGTCTCACATTTCCGAGGTTGCTCCGCTCGTTTCTCCGGTTGGACCCTGATATAATCTTGGTGGGGGAGATGCGGGATGAAGAGACAGCGAAGATAGGGTTTGATGCAGCGCAAACAGGACACCTACTGCTCAGTACATTACACACTAACAACGCGATTCAATCTATCAGAAGGCTGCTGGATTTGGATGTAAATTATGGGCAGATAGCCTCATCCCTGAAAGGGGTCCTTGCTCAGCGCCTGGTGAGGAGGATCTGCGAGCACTGTATCGAGGAGTACAAGCCTCATGAGCACGAATGGGGAATCATCTCTGAAACCTATCCTTCCCATCTCCAGTTCTACAAAGGGAAGGGATGTGAAGCTTGTCTTCATTCCGGTTACAAGGGACGAACTGCAGTTTCAGAGATTCTGGTGATTAACAAGGAAATCTCTTACCATTTGAGCAAGGGTGAGGGAGAGGATCGCCTCTCTGAGATCGCTGTGGAAAGCGGTATGAAAACAATGATGGAAGATGGTCTTTCAAAACTCCATCAAACTACCCTGAGTGAGCTCTTCCGAGTCGTGCCCAATGATATGATAAAGATGTACCGTGATGGAAAGCGTGCTTCCAATGAACCTAGGGTTGTTTCGAAAGCGGTGGGTTAACAATGACATGAGAGCTAAACCTAAGCGCCAATTTGAGTAAGTTATTTATTTCCGATTCCCTAAACAAATCTTCTTCCTACCCGTTTAGAAGAGCTGTGTCAATATTAGATATTGACTATTCCCATACACTCCGTTAATCTAAAAGCATAGATTTCTGATATATATGGAAATCTACAGGTGCCATTGTTTTGTAACTGCACAGGTCGATATTTTTTAACCCCATATATGTGAGGTGATTAGAATGGGAGAGGGTCCTTATCTCGTAATCTTCATTACCCTAAGTTCTGAGGAGGAGGCAGAGAAGATCGGAAAGACTCTTGTAGAGGAGAGACTGACCGCATGTGCCAACATTATCCCTAAGATAAGATCAATATTCCATTGGGACGGTAAAATCTGTGATGAAAGGGAGGTGCTTCTGATAGCAAAGAGCAAAGAATCTATGTTTCAGCGGATTAAGGAGAGGGTTATACGACTTCACAGCTATGACGTCCCCGAAATAATCGGCCTTCCAATCCGTTCGGGCTCAGAGGATTATCTCGATTGGATTGATGAAGTTACGAAAGAATAATGCTCTTCAATAGATTTTTTAAGAACCGGCCGGTTCTACTTCACAGTTCAAGGGGATTACGAAATGAAATTTACTCCCTTTACCTTCCCCCTTGCTCTCTGCCCATATCCTGCCCCCATGCAGTTCAACAAGACTTTTGGTAAAAGACAGGCCTAACCCTGTCCCTTCATACATCCGGCTTGTAGAATTGTCAATCTGTTCAAAGGGAAGGAATATCCGCTCTAGATTTTCGGCCTCGATACCGATACCGGTGTCTTGTACAGAGATATGCAAGAATTTCTTTTCTTCGGATAGCTCACAAACATCGATCTTACCTTCTTTATAAGGTGTAGTATCTTGATTTGTATCGGTCGTAAGTGGATCTTTGTCAACTAGGCGTGCCTTTAGGGAGACTTTACCGCCATCTGGTGTAAATTTGACAGCATTGCAGAGAAGGTTGTAAACGATTTGCTTAAGTTGACGTTTGTCTGCATTTATGGTATCGGGGCTCTCATGCATTTCCATTGATACCTGTATGCTATGCTTCACGGCTTTTTCCCTTACCATGACCATACTGTTCCTAAGGAGGTCTTTGAGGTTGAATTCCGACATGTTAAGCTCGAGTTTGCCTGCCTCTACCTTGGAAAGGTCCAGTATATCGTTGATGAGGGCGAGGAGATGATGGCTGCTTCCCAGCACGTCACCCAGAAATTCTTCCTGAGTCTTGTTTAAATCTCCGAACTTTTTATCCAGGATGATCTCGGTAAAACCGATGATAGAGTTTAAGGGGGTACGGAGTTCATGGCTCATGTTGGCCAAGAATCGGGACTTGGAAACGTTTGCCGACTCCGCATTTTGTTTAGCCGCAAACAACTCTAACTTAGCTTGCTTGTGCTCGATGATCTTGGCCTGCAACGCTTCGTTAACCTTCGCCAGATCTGCGGTTCGTTCCCGGACCCGTGATTCCAATTCATCATGTGCTTTGCGCAACTCTTGCTCGGCCAGCAGGCGGTTTGTTACATTCCTGCCTATAAAGACTAACTCTATAACCTCACCATCACGAACCAAGGGCGCCCCGCTGATTTCAACAAGCTTCTTTTTTCCGTCCTTCGCTAAGAACTCGTACACTTGCGATTGAGGCCGTTGGGCAGCCAACATACTGTTGATATTAGAGATTGCTGTTTTTTGGTAAGCCGGTGACAGGAGCCTCATATCCGTAAAGAGACGACCGATTATTTCCTCAGACTTGTAACCCAATACCTTCTCAACTGAGGGGGATACGTTCACAACCCTCAAGCCTCGATCGACGGAAAAGATCACATCTGATACGTTTTCGAAATAGAGGCGGTATGTCTCCTCCATTTTCTTGACGTCTTCCTCGGTCTTGAGACCCATATTCATACCTCTGTTATTCATCAGGGTGAAATTGCTGTGCAAAAGAAACCCTCGCTAAGGGACGGGGATTGTAAAGCTGAATACACTTCCTTTGTAATCGCCCGCACTTTCCGCCCAGATTCTCCCGCCGTGTATTTCAACAAGACTTTTTGTCAGGGATAGGCCTAACCCCGTCCCCTGATATTTCCGGCTTGCCGAATTGTCAACCTGTTCGAAGGGGTCGAATATTCGTTCCAGATCTTCAGCCTTAATTCCGTTGCCGGTGTCTTCAACCGAAATTTTCACGAATCCCTGTGGGTCGTACTGTCCATGGTTTATTGTCTTAGGCTGTTGATTATCGGTCAGCGAGTTGGGTAAAATCAAACTAGCTTTTAAGCCGATATTACCCCCATCTGGCGTAAATTTGACAGCGTTGGAAAGGAGGTTGTAAACTATTTGTTTCACCTTTCGTTCATCTGCTGTTATTATCTCCGGTATTCCATCTATTTTCGTTGAAAGTTCCATTCTATGTTTAAGTGCCTTTTCCTTCACCATCACCAAACTCCGCAAGAGGAGACTTTCCAAATTGAAATCCGACAGGTCAAGATCTTCTTTACCGGCCTCCACCTTCGATAGATCCAATATATCGTTTATGAGGGCGAGGAGGTGGCGGCTGCTTCCTAGCACGTCATTCAGATATTCTTCCTGGATATTGTTCAAATCCCCGAAATTCTTATCCAGGATAATCTCGCTAAAACCGATAATAGCGTTCAAAGGGGTGCGCAGCTCGTGACTCATATTGGCCAGGAATTGAGATTTGGCTATGTTAGCGCTTTCGGCCGACTCCTTTGCATTTCTTAGTTCTACCACAGCCTGTTCCAGGTTATCGTTTGTCTTTGAAAGCTCGGCTGTACGTTCGACTACCTGGTCTTCAAGGTGATCACGGTGTTGTTTGAGTTTTTCATCGCGCACCTCAATCTGTTCCAACATCTCATTGAACCCATTGATGAGGACGCCCAGCTCGTTATCGCTATTCCTTTCCGCTCGGATTGAGTACTTTTTTTCCTCGGAAACGAGCTTCATCGTCTTGGCAAGGCACAAGATGGGCTCGGAGATCACACGCTGAAGTTTTGAAGATAGGATGTAGGCTACTAATGAAGACAGTATCAGCACAATGGCGCCGATAGTAAGATACCATATAAGGCGGGAACGCAGTTCTCCCAAGGCGGATTTTATGTAAACCATACCTATGGTATTACCGTCGAGAACGATTCGCTGATATAGGTGGAGATGATCATCCCAAAAGTGGAAACCCTCTTCGGTTCCCTGGTGTGGCTTTTTGCTGTCACCTAAATAGTAAAGGTTATCTACTTCAGACTTAGTTGGTAAGGGGGACAGGTCCAGGTTACCAGGGGGATATTTGGCAAATGGTTTGCTATCCATAGAATAGATGCAGGCGGTGACGATATGGGGTTCTGCGCTTAGCGCCGCCAGGGTCTCCTCCGCGGATTTTTGATCATCGAAGACAAGGGTGGCCGCACTATGAATCCCCATGGCTTTTGCCAAAGTCAATACACCTTCAACCATGGTACGCCGTAACATGATTAGATCGTTTGTGATGAAGGCGGCAGAAGCTACTAACAAGACGATAACGCTGGTAAGCATGATAATTCCAGTAAGCTTATGTTTTATGGACGAGTCGCGGAAAGAGATCAACAATTTACCCCTCCTTTTTTATTAGAATCAATCGAGTAAAGGACAGTTTGTGCGAACTTATGGAGGAGGGAAAACCCCTCACTTGGTGACCATTTCTATTAGATGCCCTACCACTTCTCCGTCAATCTTTCCTTCAAGCGACTCTTGGCGTAGAATATCCAAGGCCTCTTCTTTTTTCATCGCCTGACGGTAGGGGCGATCCGTTATCAGGGCGTCATAGATGTCAGCCACAGCCATTATGCGGGCCACCAAGGGAACTTCGTCTCCCTTGAGTCCATCAGGATAGCCACTACCATCAGATTTTTCGTGATGATGCCGAACCACTTTCAGGGCATTACCCAGATTTTTGCCTAATGGTAAACATATATTATAGCCTATATCTGGATGATTCCTTATGATCTTCCTCTCTTTTGTATTAAGAGGCCCGGGTTTGTTCAAGATATCGCCACGCACTCCAATCTTCCCTATGTCATGCAAAATACCCCCAAGCCTCAGGGAATCCAGGTCCCTATGGGAGAGGCCCATTTTTTCCCCAAGTTCCACAGCCCTAGTTGATACCCTCTCGATGTGTCCTTGGGTATAGATATCCTTTGCTTCAATAGTGTTTGCCAGAGAGAAGAGCACATTTTCAATGCTGGTGAGATTATTGTTGAGCTTTTTTAACTTGATTAGAGACTTTGTCCGGGCGATGAGTTCCATCTTATTGGGGGGTTTGGTGATGAAATCGTCGGCTCCAGACTCTATCCCCTTGATTTTTGATTGCATGTCATCCAACGCGGTCACCAGAATTACAGGGATCATGCGTGTGGCATCATTGTCTTTTATCCTGCGACAGACCTCGAAGCCATCCATGCCCGGCATCATAACATCAAGCAAGATCAGATCCACTTCAACTTTAGTCAAAATGTGGAGCGATTCCTCTCCATTGATAGCCTTTATCATCTCATAATTAAGTGGGACAAGTAAAGCTTCCAGCAACTTTAGATTGAGCGGCTCATCATCAACGATCAGTATCCTAGATCGTGAATCATCGACAATCTCTTTTTCTGTTTCAAAGAAGTAGACCCTGTTCTTCCCTCTGATTTTAGCCTGGTTAAGGGTCATTCGAGCCTTGTGGATCAGATCTTCTTTATTTGTAGCGTCCCCAGGAAAAGAAGCAAGCCCAATACTTACTGTTACATCAGACAACTGCTCCACCGAATGTCGGATACGTTCCGTAGTTTTGAATATAGAGTCAGCATCGGATTTCGTAAAAATAATGGCGAACATATCGCCAGAAAATCTGGCCGGCAAGTCAGATTCTCGTATGTTTGCATTGATCACCCCTGCAATTGTCTTCAATATTCGATCACCCTTCAAGGCGCCGTGGTTATTGTTGTAAAAAGAGAACGAATCTATATTGATCAGACCCAGGCTAAATGGAACCGCATACCTTTGAGATCTAGTTACCTCGCGCTTCAGAGATATCTGAAAAAATCCGTGGTTGAAAAGGCCTGTGAGACTATCTGTGAAGGGACTATCGATCTCCCTTTCGTAGTTTAGCGCAAGCTGTTTATCCATTATTTTTAATTACCCTTCTCACTTTCCTCGCCAAAGACGGTTGTCCTGGGACTGTGGGATAAAATCTACTGCCGGCGCCTTGATCCCTCTATTTGTTCTTTATTATCCTCGCCAGCTTTAAAAGTTTTGAACTGATCTTCAAACCAGTTTGCATTGCTGCGTCCACATTGATCTCAAAACGGATCTTCTTGTCCACGGAGATAAAATTTATTATTCCCCCACGTTGGGCAAAACTCTCCATATCGCCAACGGTTAAGGTATTGGAACCTTTAAGGCCATTAAAGATCATTTTCACACGGTTTTTCTCGGACCCACTGATAAAAAGGATGTGGCATTTTTCTAGGTCCTGGATCGTTTTTGATCGTTTGATCTCCAGCCTTCTGCCTCCAACGGACTTGTCCCTAATGGTTTCAAGTGCATCACCAAAGGGATCCTTGCCGAGGATTCCGAGGGTAAGTGGAGTTTGATCATCAGCGAAGGCGTCGACCGGCCACTCAACAAACTTGGCAAAGTTATATAAGAAAGCAGCCTTGATCAAAGTCTCGCTTGAGGGTGTTTGTTTCGCGTAGGCATTATCTTGTGTGTTCAACACGAGCAACACCGTCACTGCTAAAAGAAGTATGAATTTCCCTACTCTCATTCGACGCACCTTCTCATTACGAATAAGGGAGTGAACTCAGACTGAAACTCTTGAACCTTAGGCCCTTGTATTAGATCAAATTTTAGAATAGCCATGTGATCTTTCCATACACGCTTCGCTCCACCTCGGTAGGTAAGGTGTCGATTACCTCCGGTTTAAACTCGGGATGGTGACTGTCAAGGATATTTTGCCCCACGATGGACAGATCAATGTTGTCAACCGGCTTCCAACCAAGCCTCGCATCGAGTGTGACATAACTCCCTATATTAATGTTGGGAAGGTAATCAACGTAGCGGGCCCATAGGTCGAACTCTACTTCCCCAGGCAGGTCTGTCGAAGAACGGATCGAGAACTGGTGGTGCGGACTCTCTCCATCTGCATCACTAAATGTGAAATCCTTGCTGTCACTATCGAGATCTAGCTGCATATTCAAGTATGTGTAGGCTGCTTGAAGACGCCACCAATCCGATAATCGCCAGTCAGCGGACAGCTCCGCGCCGTAGCTCACCCCATCCATCTTGTTCTCCGCAATCATGTGATAAACAGAATATAATGGGTATTTTTCAAGTATTGAGGGCTCAACGGTGCGGAGGTCTTTGTAAACATTGTAGAAGACTGTATTGTCCAAAGAGAGACCTTTCAGAAGCCGAAAGCGGTATCCGAGTTCGTATGCGATGACCTTTTCAGATTTATAATCTTCGTTTCCGATCACAGATACAAGGATAGGAGAAGATGTTCCGTGCCACTCTCGATTTAGCCACATGTAGTGATCAACTCCGCTGGGTGTCCTCACTGCCCGTGAGAGAGCAGCCCATACGGAATGCAGTTTGTCGGGCGTCCACAGAAGCCGTAAGCTGGGTTGGACTTCCATCCCTGTGTAGTCGTTGTGCTCTAACTTGATCCCAAACGTCAGGGCAAGCTGGTCCTCGACGATCTTAACCTCATCCTGCACGAAACTGCTGAACATGTTATCGTCGCTTCGATCAGGGTAAAGGGACAGGTAGAAACTGCCCCTGGTGTCCTCACTGATAAAACGGTATCCGAGGCCCCATACGATCTCATGTCGCTCGCTGAGCGCAAACCGGTGCTGAATGTCGATGTCAATAGTGTCTTGTTTCTCATTAAAAACGAGGTCGTTACGTTCCGTAAGATCATAATAGACTTGAGTTGACATATCGGAAGACTTCGAAAAGGTGTGTTTCCAACGAACAAGAAGGTTCCCGCCAGAGATGTCCGTATCTTCGTCCACGTTCTGCATATAAGGGGTGGTAAGGGATGGCGGGGTAGCCAGTACAAACGTCTGAGCTGCTTCGCCGTCGTAGATATCCCCCTGCACGGTTAGGGAGTCATTGCCCGACAGATCCCCATCCGCGCGAAATCCTCCTCTCAGACCGTTTGCGCCGTCGTTAGCCTCTCTACCTGAAGCATAGACTGCGTTGTCTCGGTTGAAATGCTTTGCGTAGATCCGGAGAGAAGACTCTTCACCTAACTCTGTGCCGAAGCGAACACCGGTAAAACTCCGTTCCTCAGTGCCGATGCCCAGGGTTAACAAATTACCCTCGGTGTTCTTCGCATCCTTGGTGATGATGTTAATGACTCCGTTGACAGCATTCGCTCCCCAAAGCGCAGCCCCTGGCCCGCGGATCACCTCGATTCGCTCTATGTCTTCCAGCGGAAGGTAATGATACTCCCAGAAGACACCTGACATTAACGCGGTGTATATGCTGCGGCCGTCTATCATGACCAAGAGCTTGTTGGCGAAACGTCCGTTGAATCCTCGGGAAGTGACTGCCCATTTGCTCGCATCCATACGCGCCACCTCAAGTCCCGGCACCATGCGAAGCGCATCCGGGATGTTTGTGACTCCTGAGCGGCGAATATCCTGCTGGGTAACCACGAAGACCGCGGCCGAACTATTGGAGATCTTTTGCGACTTTTTGGACACGGAGGTAACCTCGATATCCATAAGCTCTTCAAGACTCAAATTTGTTAGGTCGGTTGAAAACCCATTGCCAGCTTCGAGACCGCTGGTCCAACAAAGGGCAATAAACGATGTCAAAAAAATTGTTCCCACAAGACGTTCCAACAGACGTAATCCGGAGGATAGTATCGCTTGGGAACAGCCCTTGCGATGTAGATTGAGCCTTTTCATTTGTGCCTCCTTTCAAAGACTCACGTGCCGTTAAACTAACCACACGCTTATGGTCCGATCTTTTTGCTATCTCGCATGCGGAAAGTTATCCGTCAAATGCTTTTCGATGATTCTTTCTTGGACAAACATCTCCATCATGAACCTTAACTTCTCAGGAGTCATTGTAACCTTTTTATAATCCCCCAAAGCTTTATCTGTGTTTGTTGTGTCCCATTTGGGGTCTGGGAGCACACAGTAAGGCATATATGCATCGGTAAGCCTCAGGGCTCTCTTTTCTGCCTGGTTTGGATTATCGATAACACCTCCAACATACTCAATGCCCCTGACCCTTAAGACCTGCTCAATGATATATTTGCAATCGCTCATAAGTAAAGGTCCATCATTTACCAGATTGTATGTCTTTCGAGTATGGTCGCTTTTGAGGATTTCCATGATCATCCCAACAACATCGTCTATGCATATCAGGTTCTTTGTGATTTCAGGATATCCTAATAGTCTCAGTTTAACCTCATGGGAGTTTTGCTCGTTCCATGCACGGGCAAGGCCTTCTTTATTGCCAAAGCTCTTTATGACAGAAAAGAATATACCAAGCAGATATCCATATACCATCCTGGTTTCTCCCATGTGATCACCTGTCTTTGAATTACCGATAATAATGCTTGGCCGAAATAGGGTAAATGGAAGATCCGATTGCCTGATCAACTCTTCAGAATCGTACTTAGATTCCTCATAAATATTTTTGAAGCCATTCCTCTCGGGCATCTCATCCTCTAATATTACACTTTGATTTCTGCCCGCAATATAAGCTGTGCTCACATAATATAGATGTCTGAGGTTATCGCATTCTTTAGCAAGATCAATAATCCCGGCAGTCCCCTTAATATTGGTAGTATAAATCTCTTCCCGGTTCTTGTCATCAAAACTCGTTGATGCCGCAAGATGCCAATAGTCGGTACACGAAAGTACTGTTTTGCGGTTTGCGTCGCTCAATCCAAAATAAGGACGGATAACATCTCCTTGTATATATCGTATTCGGTGAGGTTCAACCCCCACTAACCATTTTTTTAGGAATTTTTTAGATGAAGCCGACCTGATCAACAGATAAAATTGGTCATAAGAGTCCTTCAATAATTGCTTCAGCATAGTTCTGCCAAGAAATCCCGTTGATCCGGTCATGAAGATCTTTTTCATTTTGAATTTTCCCCCTTACCATTTTTTCAACATTATGGCAATTCTGCATCCTTCATTAAAGTTGGTAGTTTATACTTATAGTATTAACTTTAGCTCTGTAAAATAAACGTTCTAAACACGGATTAAAATTTGACCATCCTTGAAGCAGCCATAATTTCAAAAAGTGTAAACTGATATTTGAAGGTTGCCCGGTAAATCCTTTGATTATCCAGCCTTGTTCCACGGATCAGGATTGCCATGTAATCTTTCCATATACACTGTGCTAGGCCTCGAGGGGAACGGCTTCAATGGTGTCCTGTTTGAATTTCCGGATTAAATCTTACAAACACAGACCCGGTTCCCACCTTGCTCCTTCGCTCTGTAAAGGGATCTGTCGGCCTTCTTAATCAATTCGCTAATGTCGCTTGAGTGTTCCGGAAAGAGAGCCATCCCCATGCTAACGGAGAGCCTTTGATTCGGCAAGGAAAGATCATGATCGAAAAGGTGCTCATGGATTATCCTTGTGATCCTTTCAGCGGTATTTTGTGCCTTTTCCATGTTTGTATATGGGAAAACAAGGGCAAACTCATCCCCTCCGTAGCGGGCTGCAAGATCGACCTCACGGATGTTGCTTTTTAACAGATCAGCTAATTCCCTTAACACCTGGTCTCCTGCTAGATGTCCGAGAGTATCGTTATACTCCTTAAAGCCATCGATATCGATCATTATGAGGGCTAGGGTGTTTCCTTGACGCAGAGACCTTTTGGTCTCTAATTCCAGGAAGTGCTTGAAATAGGAATGGTTGTAAACACCCGTCAAACTGTCCGTAATGGCAGAATGAAGGGCGCTTTCATAATTGGTGCTCAGTTTATCAATGCATGCCTTCTTCTTGAGCAAGGCATTGACCCGTGCTTTGAGCTCCTCCTTGTTGATGGGTTTTACAAGGTAATCGTCAGCACCAAGATCGATACCCTTGATCTTGCTTTCCATATCTGACAAACAGGTGATCAAAACAATCTGCGTATTCCTCATCTGATACATTTCCTTGAGTCGTTTGCATACCTCAAACCCGTCCATACGGGGTAACAGGATATCGAGAAGCACAAGGTCTACCCTCTCCCCTTGGGCATAAGAAATGGTTTCTTCTCCATCACTGACATGCTTCACTAGGTATTGCTGCCCCTCAAGGTATTTCTGTATTAACTTGGCGTCTGTTTCGTTGTCCTCCACCAGAAGTACCACAGGTAAATCCTTTGTCTGAGTCGTCTCTTCCTTGCTCGATGGAAGGGTAAACGCCTCCCGGGATTGAGAGCGAATCTTTAATTGTTCCCGGTATTGTTTAAGGCGGAGCAAAGACTTAACCCTTGCCGAGAGTTCAATGGCATTAACCGGTTTATTGAGAAACTCATCAGCACCGGCTTCAATCCCCTTTATTTTTTCCGTTGTCCCATCCAGTGCGGTGATCAATATGATGGGTGTTTTACGGGAGTGAGGTTCGCTTTTAACTCTTCTAGTTACCTCGTAGCCATCTATTTCGGGCATCATGATGTCCAACAGGATTAAATCAGGAGATTGGGAATTCACTTTTTCCAAGGCTTCTATCCCACCGTAGGCAGTGATTGTTTTGTACTCATTGGTGGGAAGGGTGGCAGCCAGTAATTTGACGTTCAGTGGATCATCATCTACGATAAGAATTGTGCTCTTATGACCTCTGCTTACTTCCCTGACTACTTCTCTTTTATCCGAATCCTTCTCAATGAATTGGGCTATCTGTTCCAAAAACTTCCTTGTATCTATAGGTTTGCTTATATAACCCTCGCAGCCGGCATCTATGGCTTTCTGGTCATCCCCTTGCATGGCATGGGAGGTGACGGCTATAATCGGTATGTTTTTTAATGCTGGATCTTTCTTGACGATCGAGGTGGCGCTCAACCCGTCCATGCCTGGAAGTTGAATATCCATAAGTATAAGGTCCGGTCTTTTTTCGCTGGCCTTTGCGATACCCGTTTCAGCATCTGTGGCCTCCAGCACCTGATACTTCCCAAGTACTAGCAGGCTTCGCATCAGTTTCATATTGAGTTCGTTGTCTTCGACAACCAAAACACTTTTTTCGATCATGACAACCCCTTTTCTTTGTGTTTTAGCGTTTATTTAGCACCTGATGAAAGAGGGATTGTAAAGCTAAAGGTGCTTCCTTTTCCTTCCCCTTCGCTTTCTACCCATATCTTTCCCTTGTGAGACTCCACAGCCATTTTGCAAAAGGCGAGACCCAAACCACTCCGCCCTTTTATAGCTCCGGTCTCTTTTATCTCTACCTGTCGAAATTTATCAAATATCTTCTGATGATAGTCGGGTGCCAGCCCATCTCCGTTATCTCTTATGCTGAAACAAATACTTTCCTCTTGAGGAGAATGATTGATCTTGATTTCTATCCTGCCCCCTGCAGGGATATGGCAGATCGCATTATTAATCAGATTGCCAAGAACCCTTTTTATGAGGTTTGGGTCAAGGCTTACAAGGGCTAGACCTTCTTCTGTTGTAACGGATAGAGAGGACCCCTCAGACTCTATTCTATCTATGAACTGCTCTAATGCATCGTTTGTCAAGTCAACAAAGTTGGTCAATTTCTTGGCCGGCTTCAGTTTTCCCTCTTCCATTCTGTTGATATCAAGGATACTCTGAACTAGGTCTTCAAGGTCCCTGCAACTATTAAGGCACTGATTTAATCTATGTGCCTGCTTTTCTGAGAAAGTCCCCTTTTGCGCTAATACCACTTCTAAACCGATGGATATCGCACAAATGGGGTTGTTGAGATCATGGATGATCATGTGAGTTAAGCTTTCCTTTGCTCTTTCCAACTCAGAGAGTTTATTATTCTTCTCCATTATCTCCATGTAGCTATCAAGCAACTCATCATGGTAAGATTTTATGCGGATGAGTGATTTGACTCGGAGTAACAACTCGTTTTGGTCAACCGGTTTGTTGAGGAAATCATCGGCGCCTGCCTTCATAGCCTTTATACGGTCCTCTTTTTCATTTAGGGCCGTCACCATCACAATAGGGATGATTTTGGTGGTTTCATCAGCCTTTATCCTTTTGCACACCTCAAACCCGTCAATACCTGGCATCATCACATCCAACAGGATCAGATCAGGGTGGATATCAGCCGCTATCCTTAAGGCAGCTTCCCCGTTGAGGGCAGAAGAAAGGTTGTAGTTCTCCGCTATAAGAATGGCTTTTAATAGCGTAACATTTATTTCTTCATCATCAACTATTAAAATGGTTTTTTCTTCTTTCATAAATCTCTGTTTTTCATACGAAACGGTTGGCTAATCTGACCGCAGTGTGCTTTACCAGAACACAATAAAGTAATCTCTTCTTTCGTGTTTTGGCCTCGTCCATAAGGGACGAAGACAACAAACCTATAGATTTTCAGATATTAAATTTCACAAGGCCAGAGGGAGGAATTCGAGTAAGTCGTACATTGTAGTACGTCGTCGAGGATTCCGACCGATAACGCAGTGAAATTTGATATATGGAAATCTATATATGAGCTGATTTGAAATCTTGACATTATACATACCCAGCTGATAAGCTCTTAAGAGGTTACATAAGTTGTATATAATATCGGCGGGTTAATTAGAAACTTGAGAGCATAAATTGTAACTGTCAATAATTACGAGCAATTGACTTCTACTGTAGCTCACAGGACCAACCTCGAAAAGTGTGAACAGGCAAATGAAGGATGCTGAATTGTTATACTGGGGAGAAAGAAGGAATAGGGTATTAAAGTGCTGGATATGATCTCAATCGGTGCAGTTAACATGGATTTAATTGCTAGGGTAGGTAAGTTCCCTGCTAAAGACGAAGAAGTCGCGGTGCAAGATTTAGAGATATTCCACGGTGGTTCCGCCGCCAATGTTGCGGTAGGTGTTTCGAGGCTCGGGCACACCTCAGGTTTTGTGGGAGTGGTTGGGACTGATCCGTTTGGGGATATGCTCGTCGAAAGGCTGAACGAAGAAAATGTAGATATAACCCATCTGGTAAAGATGGAGGGGACCAGTGGGATCGTGTTTGGAGCCGTAAATGAGGCCGGAGAAAGGATACTCTATTCGTCAAAAGGGGTCTCTTCAAAGTTTGAAAGGTCTTTTATACCCGTTGAGTATATAAGGAAGACCCGGTTTTTACACTTGACCAGCATGATCGGAGACAAAGCGATAGATGCATTGGAGTTCGCTTCGGGCGTTGGGTATAATAGTAACATAAAGGTAATACTAGATCCAGGATCGATACTTGCTGAAAAGGGGCTTGCCGCTTTGGCGGGTATACTGCGCAATAGTTACATAGTTATACCCAGCGAGACTGAGGCGTATACACTCACCGGGTTTAAAGGGGAGAGGGCGGCTGGAAGGCTTTTGGAGTATGGGCCGCAAGTAGTGATAATAACCCGGGGGTCGAAGGGTTGCTTGTTGGTAACAAGGCATTTGGTCAAGGGCATCCCCGGTTTAAAGTCTGAGGTGGTGGACACAACAGGGGCTGGTGACTCATTTGCTGCGGGCCTTATGACTGCTTTGTTGGAGAATAAGGAGTTGGAAGAAGCGGTTGAGTTTGCCAACATGATTGCGTCAATCTCAGTAATCAGGAAGGGGGCAAGGACCACCCCGGTCAGGGAAGAAGTCTGAGCGCCAACTTGAGGAAGTTATTTCGGCCCCGTCCCTTAACTTTTTGAGAGAGGTTACATTGATAGGCAAAGTCGGGACTATTGAAGAGAAGGTAATGAAACTCCCTACTAGTACAGGTGTTTATATTATGAAGAATAAGAAGGGAGATGTCATCTATGTGGGCAAGGCGAAAAGTCTTCGCAGTAGGGTGAGATCCTACTTTAACAAGGTGGAGGATTCAAGATATCTAATCAGGTTCTTGTTGTCTGAAGTAGATGATCTCGACTACGTGATCACGGATACGGAGAAAGAGGCTTTGATCCTCGAAAACAACCTCATAAAAAAGCATAAACCGAAGTACAATGTAAACCTCAAAGACGATAAGACCTATTTCAGTCTGAGGCTAACCACCAAGGATCGTTTTCCTAGGCTCTCTCTCGTGAGGAAAGTGAGGAAGGATGGCGCTCGCTACTTTGGTCCCTATTCTTCCAGCAATGCAGTTAAGGATACATTGGGGATAATATCGAAAACCTTCGGAATAAGGATGTGTACAGATTCCAATTTTCGAAACAGGACTCGTCCATGCCTTAGCTGCCAGATAAAGAGGTGTTTCGCCCCTTGTTGTGGGCTTATAGAAGAAGAGAGTTACCACCAGTCTGTCAGGGGACTGATCCTGTTTTTGGAGGGCAACAACCGGGAACTGTTAAGACTTCTGCGAAATAGGATGCAAGATGAATCGGACAAGTTGAACTTCGAAGAGGCTGGAAGGATCAGAGATCAGATCTCTTCCATCAAAAAGACTGTCGAAAGACAGAAGATGGTTTCCAATTCCGGGATAGATCAGGATGTATTTGCCTTTTACGCAAAGAAAGGTATCATAGAAATACAGGTCATGATCATGCGTGGAGGAAGGGTCATAGATACGCAGTCTTTTTCCCTGGACAATCTCGAACTCTCGGACAAAGAGGTCATGTCCTCATTTCTAAAGCAGTACTATGGCAAAGACAGGTTTATCCCTTCAGAGATCATAACCCCTTTTGACGTAGAAGACATGACCTTGTTGGAAGAATGGTTTTCGGAAAAAAAAGGAAAAAAGGTGAGGATCCATGTTCCCCAAAAAGGAGAGAAACTTAACCTTTTGAAGATGGTGATGGAAAATGCAAAAAACTCATTTATGAATCGGCGAAGTGTTGAAAGCGCAAATCTTGAGATATTAGAGGAGACTCAAAGGAGACTACATCTAATAAAGCTTCCCAAGAGGATCGAGTGCTTCGACATATCCGATATCTCGGGGAGGATGGCGGTTGGTTCCATGGTAACATTTGAGGAAGGAAGGCCGGAAAAACGTCGTTATCGGCGCTTTAAAGTCAAGACCGTTAATCAGGCGGATGATTATGGGATGATGTATGAGGTTCTTAGTAGAAGGTACAAGAGGGCGTCTGAACCGGACGATCTGCCTGACCTGGTAATGGTGGATGGAGGTAAAGGGCAGTTGAATATTGCCGTGAGGGTATTGCAAGAATTTGGGAGGGATAACCTGGATGCCATAAGCCTTGCCAAGGGGGTAGATAGAGAGAAGATCTTTGTTGCCTGTCGACGAGATCCGATACTACTGCCGGAGAATTCCAAAGTCATGCTTCTTCTCCAGCATATCAGAGACGAAGCTCACCGTTTTGCCCTCGCCTATCACAAAAGTCTTCGGAGAAAACAAAACATGCGGTCAGTACTGGAGGATATACCAGGGGTGGGATCAGTACGGAAAAAGGCTCTTCTGAAACACTTCGGAAGCCTAAAGGCAGTAAAAGGCGCATCTTTAGAAGAGTTGGCGGAAACCCCTGGGATGGATGTGATGGTTGCAGGTAACGTCTTTAAGTTCTTTCAAGACTCCCATCCCCGTCCCTTACTCACTTCAATAAATCCAGATACCTCTGAGCAGAACTCTGATTTTCACCGTGAGGGGATATATTAATCACTTCTTCAAATTCTTTTTTTGCCTCTTTCCTCTTGCCAAGGTTAAAGTAAACCACCCCTAGCCGGTAATGGGCATCAACATACTTGGGATAGTATTTAATCGCCAGTTTAAATGCATTTATGGCTTTGTTTACTTTGTCGATACTAAGATAACCAATCCCTAGGTTATAATGGGCCAGAACAAAATCAGGGACAAGGTTCAGCGCTTTTTGATAATTGTTTATTGCTTTCCCTATGTCTCCTTGTTTGAAGTAAGCCCAACCCATATTACAATAAGCTCGCTCAGGGGTTGCGTATAAATCATTGCTGAGGGCCTTTTTGAACTCAACGATGGCATCATCCCATTGTTTCAGGTCAAGGTAGAGCGTCCCAAAATTATTGTGAGCCTCGGAGAAATTGGCGTTCAGTTTCAGTGCCCTTTCAAAATTCTCTCTCGCTTTGTCGTAGTCCTTCCTCCTCAAGTATGCCAAGCCGAGCATATTGTAAACCTGAGGGTCATCAGGGTCCAATTCTTTGGCTTCCAGGAACTCCCTCAGAGAGGAGGTGGTGTCACCTTCAAGGAAATGAGAGACCCCCAATCTGAGGTGTATCTGCGATCTTTCCTTTAAGGCTGTTCTATCCTCAACACATCCATTGAGGATAAAGATGAAAGCAGTCGCCCAAAGGAAAGCATATAGCTCTTTTGTCTTGCAGTGTCTCTTCATATGTCCTCGAAGTATGTCAAGTTTTTGAAATCTCTGTACCTGTCCTCTATCTCGGCATAGGCTAAGTCTCTCATCCTCTCTAGGCTGAATTTCTCTACGTTAAACGATGCCATTACGCTTCCAAATATCACCGCCTGAGGAAAACAATTCTCGTCCACCCTGAGTGTTCCGGCGAGATACCCGATAAAACCTCCTGCAAAGCTGTCTCCGGCGCCAGTGGGGTCAAATATGTCTTCCAATGGATAGGCCGGGGCGAAGAAGGTAAGAGAGTCAGTAAACAGGAGAGCCCCGTATTCCCCTCGTTTAATGATAAGAGCCCTCGGCCCAAAGGAGAGGATCCTTCTTGCCGCCTTAACTAGGTTAGATTCACAGGCAAACTCCCTAGTTTCTGCTTCATTGATGATAAGGATATCGACACTCTCAATTGTTCTTTGCAGTTCTTTTGGTTTCTTTTCTATCCAGTAATTCATCGTGTCACAGGCGACTAACCTAGGGTTTTTGACCTGTTTCAGAACATCCAATTGTAATTCAGGATCGATGTTGGCCAAGAAAACATACTCACAGTCCTTATACTCCTGAGGTATTTCGGGGGTGAAACTCTCGAACACATTTAACTGAGTGTCCAATGTGTGCGCCTCGTTCAGCTCAAACCCGTATCTTCCTTCCCATCTGAACGTGTCCCCCTTCTCCCTTTGCAATCCTTTGATATCGATATTTTTGCCTTTCAGAAAATCGATATGTTCTTGAGGAAAATCGTTGCCCACAACAGCAACCATATTAACGTCTGTAAAGTAACTGGCAGATGTGGAGAAATAAACCGCTGACCCGCCTAACACGTCTCTCACCTTTCCAAACGGTGTCTCCACAGAATCAAGGGCAACCGACCCGACAACAAGGATACTCACGCTTACCTCCTTAGGGACGGGGACGAAATAACTTCCTCAAGTTGGCGCTCAGATTTAGGTTAGATTTGTTCGATCTGAAAACGCAAAACCGCAAGAATAGTCGAACTATTTTGAGGATTTTGTGTTTGAAGATCGGGCAAAGATGGCCTGAAGATGAGATGCACAAATGGGGAAGTTATTTCGGCCTCGTCCCTTAACACTCTATAGTTCTTGATATGACTATTCGTTGAATCTCCGAGGTTCCCTCGGCGATATCAAGTACTTTCTGATCACGATAGAATCTCTCAATGGGGTATTCCTTCATATATCCATACCCACCGTGGAGTTGCAGGGCTTGATTTACAACTCTACCCATGGTCTCGGAGCAAACGAGTTTTGCCATGGCAGCTTCTCTTATAAACGGTTTGTTTCTATCCTTAAGCCATGTGGCCTTATACAAGAGCAGCCTGGCCATCTCAATCTCCGTTAACATGTCACTAAGTTTAAAGGCATTTACCTGAAAACTGCTTAAGGGTTTCCCGAACTGAAACCTCTCCTTTGCGTATTTTAAGGCCATCTCAAAGGCTCCTTGAGCCCCTCCAAGCCCCATTGCTCCAACACTTAGTCTTCCCCCGTCCAGGATTTCTAACATCTGGTGCAGTCCATGCCCCTTCTTGCCCAGCAAGTTTTCTTTAGGGACACGGCAATCGACAAAGGATAACTCCCTGGTGTCAGACCAACGCCAGCCCATCTTATTATAACAATGCCCCACACTGTATCCTTCAGTTTCTTTTGGGACAATAATACAACCTATCTCATTCCTGCCGTCCTTCTTTTTTCCTGTGACTGCGGTTATTGTCACCAGCCCGCTGATCTTTGTTCCGGCATTTGTTATAAAACACTTTGTTCCGTTTATTAGCCACTCATCATCTTTAAGTGTTGCCCTTGTCTTAGTTGCTCCGGCATCTGAACCGGCATCGGGCTCTGTAAGGCCAAATGATGCCAACATTCTACCAGAGGTTAGTTCTGGGAGCCATTTTTGTTTCTGTTCCTCTGTTCCATAGTAATATATAGGCATTATCCCTAATGATGTATGAGCACACATGGTGATTGCCGAAGATGCGTCCACTCTTGCCAGTTCTTCAACAGCAATGACATACGACAGATAACTCGCATTCCCTCCACCGTACTCTTCGGGACATGGTATCCCCATTAACCCAAGGTTTGCCATTTTTTCCACTATTTCGTATGAGAAGTCCTGTCTCTCGTCCAATTCCGCTGCAATAGGTTTTATTTCTCTTTCTGCAAAATCCCGCACTGTTTTTTTTAAAAGTTTCTGCTCATCGGTCAGATCGAAATCCATTACTCTCTCCCATAAATTTAAAAAAGGAAATATTAAACACTTCACATCGTTTTTTAGCAGATTTAGCCAAAGCCGTCAAGACCTAATCCAGAGATGGTCCTGTAGTCCGTGATATCGATGATAACCGGACCATGTGGACGGTAAGGAACGGGGACGAAATAACTTCCTCAAGTTGGCGCTCAGATTTAGGTTGGATTTGTTCGATCTGAAAACGTCTCCGTCCCTTGCATCAAAGCCACAAATATCAGGCACATTTCACAGCTTGAGGAACCATCCCCCTGATCAGAATTTCTTAAAGTGCCACAATGGAATTGACTGTATGAACCTTTGATGCTATATATCTGGTGCAGTGGTGGTATCACCTTGAACTGAGTGGATTTACGGTGTGTTCCCGGACTTTTAGAGAAGTTACAGATTAAATATATGGTAGTCGTCCAAATGTGAGAAAGGAGAGTTCTAAATGAAGGTAAGGGACATCATGACCAAGGAAGTAACTACTCTTGGCGTAAATGAAGAGCTGAGCCTGGCCGATGATATCATGAACTTGGGTAGAATAAGGCACCTGCCGGTAGTTGACGATGATAAACTAGTGGGAATAATTAGCCAGCGAGATCTATTCAGAGCCTCTCTGGCTTCGGCCATGGGGTTTGGGGAGGAGATCATGAGGGATTTCCTTAAAACAGTGGTAGTGAAAAAGATAATGACCACATCAGTGATAACGGTTTCACCTGATACCGACATTAAAGAAGCCGGCCTGATTATGCTGGAAAAGAAGTTCGGTTGCCTGCCGGTAGTGGAGGATGGCCAATTAGTGGGACTCATTACTGAAACCGATATCGTAAGGCAATGTATCATGTGACATTCAGGGGAATGCCCACCGTTTTTCTATAGGTTGCCATATATTGAAAACCTATAGTTTGGTGAACGGTTAACCCCATGTACCGGAGGGGACAAAGATGAAAAAAAGAACCATATCTGAAACCCTGGCAGGGTTCATACATGAAACCACTTACCAGGATCTACCGCAAGATGTGAGGGAATTAGCCAAACTTCGCATTCTTGATGCCCTGAGCTGTGCTGTTGCCGGACGTAACCTTCCTCATTCGAAGATAGCATATAAAGTAGCAAAGAATAGCGTTGGAGGTTCAACCTTAATCGGTCATCAGGAAAAGGCATCGCTACTTGATTCGGTTTCGGCCAATGGGGTGATGATTCATAGCATAGTACAGGATGATATATTGTCTGGCCTTGTCCACCCAGGGAGTGCGGTTGTTTCCACGGCCATAGGTGTCGGAGAGGATAAGGCTGTTTCTGGACAGAAATTTTTGACAGCAACCGTACTGGGGTACGAATTGGTCGGCCGGATAATGAGGGGAACCGGACGGTTCACTATTTCTTCATTCAGGCCGAGTCCAACCTTGACCACCTTCGGTGCTGTAGCAGCAGCTGGTAAGCTGATGGAACTCGATGAGGAACAATTGGTAAACGCCATCGGTTACGCCGCCAGCCTTACCCCTGGTGCCCCCAACGAAGTCTGGTGGAGCGGCACCATGGAAGGAATGTTTCAAGCAGGTATGAGCGCCCGTGCAGGCCTCTTATCTGCTATTTTGGCACAAGCCGGGGCAACAGCTTCCCCTTGCGCATTGGAGGGAAAGGACGGCTTTTTTCGTTGTTGGGGAGAAGGCACAGAAGAGACGGGAAAGACGATAGAAGACCTGGGGCAAGATTTTGTCATCTCCAGGATGAGGGTTAAGGCTTTTCCGGTTTGTGGGGCTAACCAACGTCCCATACAGATAGCAGAAACGCTGGCCAAGCATGAACTGAGAGTGAGTGATATTACGAAAATCATAGAGCGTGTCGGGATCGGTGCCACTAAGTATGCCGGACTCGATTTCTCCGGTCCTTTTAAGACTCAATTCCAGGCTATTATGAGTATGCAGTTTTGCACTGCTGCTGCCGTTCTGGGCAAACCCGTTGCTTCGGCAAGGTTCTTTGCCGAACACTTCGATGATCCCGCGGTTGGAGAGTTGGCCAAGAAGGTAGATCTCCTTGAAGAGGAAGGCCGCTTTCTTCCAAGGATCGAAATCCATACTGTCGACGGAGAAATCTGTGCAACCGGAGAGGAAGTACCCGACCGGAACATATATATACCAACCAGAGAAAATATGGTGGATAAATTCAGGATGCTTTGTTGTGATTTTTTTGGTGAGAAAGAGATCGAAGAGATAATCTATTTCATATTGGAAATGGATACGATGGCGGATGTTAGAAAGCTAACAGGTAGGCTAGGGGTTAGAGGTTCTTAAGGACGCGTCCGGCGGTTTATCATATAGTTCGACCCCTTCAGTTTTTTTACCACTTTCTTTAATTCTCCGGCTATAGTGGATGCCTCTCCGGTATGATTCAGCTTGGTAATGCTTAGGTCGATGACTGCAATAGATAAAGAAAGTAAGGGGAAGCGCCTGGGATTATCTTTTCGATCGACAGTTTCGATGTAACCGCGCACTCGATCCTCGTCATTGATGAGGGTAGGAATTACAAGGCCAAAGTTCTGGATTATTTGTTCACAGCAATCTTTAACGACATGAGAGGGCAGGATAAAGAAGAAGTCGTCTCCGCCCACATGTCCCACAAAACTATTTGAATGGCTTGTTCTGTGTGTAACGTTCGTAATAATTCGAGCGGTCATTCGAATTGCTTCGTCCCCTCTAGCAAATCCATAGCGGTCGTTAAAAGCCTTAAAGTTGTCAAGGTCCAAGTAACAGAGCGAGGAATCATCTTTTTTCCATATGGTTTCTTGGATATTGGCCATGATGGTGTAATTACCTGGCAGACGGGTTAGAGGGTTAGCGTCTAAGTCAAAGATGGCATGGGCTCCTCTGAGCCTCACACGTAGCAAAATCTCTTCTGGACGAGTCGGATACAATAAAAAGTCGTCACACGTTAAATCAGAAAGCGACAAAAGAGGTTTGAACATTTCTTCGGTTGTTAACAATATTAGAGGAAGGTGTTTATAAACAGAGTCGTTTTTTATCCGCGTCATAAATTCCTGCCATCCGTGGATCTTAGTGGATAGTAGTATTATGTCGGGTGGTTCATTATAAATATGGGCAAAAGCTGTGTTGGTATCTGAATAGTCGTAAACGAAGTAGCCCTTATCAGACAGCGCTTGTTTTACCGTATCATAACCATAGTCTTCTTCATGAAGACACAGGATTCTTTTTTCTGCAGCGGCTTCTTTCATCCTATGTCCTCCGGGACAAGACGATTTAAATTGTGGATCTCCGGTTCAATTTTTTCTATTATCTTATGTATCTGTTCCAGGGTCAGAGGAACCTGTTTTTCAATAATAGGTTCAGGGACTTCCAAGGGAAGGTCGTCTTCCGCCCCACATCCGAGTCCCCGGACAAACATGTCTGCCATAGCTACTACTGCAACATGTATTCTCTCTTCTGTTGGAGTACCCGGCATGTGATGATAGGCGATAGGGATAGCTAGTTTAGTGGGTAAGGTCCACGTTTTTGAGAGCCAAAGGGCGATATTGGCATGGTCAAACCCTAGCAGCTCACGTTCAGCCTGCCATATATGTTGTTTTGTTCTATAAGCGTGATCGATGACTGTTTGATATTCTTGGGGGACTTCAAGATGAAGGATAACTTTACCGATATCGTGCAAGAGACCAGCCACGGCAAACTCCTCTACATCTGCGAGAGACAGTTCACTGGCAATAGCCCTACTTGCAAGAGAGACGGCTATGGAATGGCGCCATAGCGGATAGGCGTCAGGGGACAAGTTTTCGAAAATGCTGGAGCTTATAATCAGCCCTTCAAGGGCGTTCTGCCCAAGCAGTACAAGAGCGTGGGTAACTGTGCTGATCCTGCCGGGAAACCCATAGAACGATGAATTGACCAGCTTTAGGAGCTTACTCGTTAGCACTTGATCTTTGCTCAATTCTTTTCCAAGAGCAGACATTGAAGTGTCTGGATCTTTCACCATTCTGGTAAATTTTTCAAGCAGGCCAGGCAGTGTAGGGATGTTGGATAACTGTTCGACTTTTCTACGAAAAGCACCCTTATCCAAAATGATTTCATTTCCCATGTCATGGTCATCCTTTCATGTTTTCCAGACGTTCTAACATTGTTATCTTAAATTTTCCCAATAAAGAATTTGAATCACTTGCAGCAGCAAAGCGTTTCTCTATCTTCTCTTTGGCAGCAACATATTCCTCTTCAGTCATTGTCTCGCCGCTCTCTATGTAAATGGTGTTTATCTCTCTTTGTTTGAGTAGGTTTATGAGGCGCTCTGTAAGCGGCGTCCCTTCGGAGCAAAGGGTCATACCTTTGTCATCTGTCACGCCTCTGGACAAGGTCATTCCAACTTCTGCGTCTGTTAAAGCGATAGCTTTTACCATAAAAGAATATTGCCCTCCGTGAGATACTCAATGTCGTTCATAAAAGTACTCCTGTGAGCTGTGGCATAAGACAGTTCAGTTGCCCGTAGTTATAGATTTCCATATATCAAATTTCACTGCGTTATCGGTCAGAATCCTCGACGACGTACTCCAATGTACGACTTACTCGGATTTCTCCCTCTGGCCTTGTGAAATTTAATATCTGAAAATCTATAGTGTCCATCCAGAAACGAGATAGTTTTTGCAAGGTCAAGGAAGACGAAGATTTTAACCGCAGGAATACATAGGTACGTATGGGCACATTGCAATGTGCCCATACATCTGATCTGACCTGTCTGCGTGCTACCCACAGGCAGGCGCAGAGATTGCTGAAAATAGCCATTTCTGGATGGACACTAGTTATTGAAAAATTACCTGAAAACCTATATACTGTAAAGCGATTCCCGCTGACCGTTTAACTACTTAAATTCTCTAGGTTTTCCTAAAGAGGGTTTCGCAAACCTTTTGATATTAAATCCAGCCTTTTCAATAGGTTAGGCCATTTTTTATCGGGAATTGCTGTATACTGTATAATCTTAGTACTTTTTTTTTGTTCGGTCAAGCTTTTTGACAGGGTAGGGTGCCTGTCAGACCACAAAGGAAAAAATTTCCTTTGTAGATTAAATTCTAAAAACCTATATATGTTAGTCTTAGTGTGATCTCATTTCTAACCTATACCAAAGGAGTGATACCATGACGAACAACCCCATCTATCTTTGCAAAGAGCCCCCCCTGGCCTGGATCATCTTTAATCGGCCCGATGTGCGTAACTCTGTCAGCCTGGAGATGTGGTGTGCTCTGCCAAGGTTGGTCGAGGAAGTGGCTAAAGACAGCACTATCAGAGTTCTTCTCATCCGGGGGATGGGGGAGGAGGCCTTCATTTCAGGGGCGGACATTTCGCAGTTTAAAGAAATGCGCTTCGGGGTCTTAGGGGGTGAATACGACATGGCCACAGGGACGGCCCTGGATGGGTTGACACATCTGGAAAAGCCCATTATTGCGATGATACACGGATTTTGCATGGGTGGAGGATGTTCCGTGGCTATGGTGTGCGATTTACGCCTTGCTGCGGACGATGCCAGGTTCGGAATCCCTGCAGCCCGTCTGGGTATTGCCTATTCCCAGGAACGAGCGGAGAGTTTAGTTCAAATCGTGGGCCCTGCCAACGCTGCTGAGATTCTGCTCACAGGCCGGCACTACAATGCAAAGGAGGCTTATCACATGGGTCTCATCAATCGAGTGATACCCAAAGCGGAGCTGGAAAGCCACACCCGAAAATATGCCCTCAAGGTGGCCAATAATGCACCCTTAAGCATGGCTGCCCACAAAACATTCATACGCGAAGCCCTGAAGACTTCCTGGGATCGCGACCCAGAAAAGGTCCGAACCTCATCTGCTCGGTGTTTTGCCAGCGAGGATTACAGGGAGGGCGTTGCTGCTTTCATGGAAAAGAGAAAACCCGAATTTCAGGGGGTATGAAGTTCCGGCCTTATTCCTTAGTGACTTTTTAATCCCTAAGATTGCTTTTTTTTGAAGTCCTTAGGTTTTAAGTTGTATTTTTCGAGAAGCTTATAGAAGTCCGCCCTGTATTTTTTTGCCAGTTTTGCCGCGTGGGTTACGTTTCCATGGGTCATTTCCATTAATTGGACGATATACTTCTCTTCAAAATCACTTTTAGCTTCTTTCAGCGGCTTCAAGACGTATTTTTCTGCTTCTTCTGTAGGGAGGACCATGTCTTCATTGATTGTGTCCCCCGTACATAAAGCTACTGCACATTCTATCACATTCTCTAACTCTCTCGCATTTCCAGGCCAGGGATAGAACATCAATTTTTGCAATACACCGGGGGAAAACCCCTTTATCTCCTTTCCCATTTTTTGTGACATGTTTTTCAGAAAGTGTTCCGCTAAAAGAGGGATATCCTCTTTCTTTTCACGTAGAGGAGGAAGCTTTATAGGGATGACATGGATTCGGTAGAAAAGGTCGCTGCGGAAGTTCCCCTCTTCTATTTCTCTCTCAAGGTCTTTATTTGAGGTGGCTATTATCCTAACATCTGTTTTGGTAGATTTTTCTGACCCTAAGGGATAAAATTCCCTCTCTTCTAAAACCCGCAGCAATTTTGACTGCATAGTGAAAGGCATTTCCGATATTTCATCCAGAAGGATAGTGCCACCGTCGGCCTGAGCAAAAAGTCCTTTCTTGGTGTGAACGGCGCCGGTAAACGCCCCTTTTCTAAAACCGAACAACTCACCCTCTAATAAGGTTTCAGGGATTGCCGCACAATTAATGGCTACGAATGGACCGTTTTTCCTTGAACTCATCATGTGTAAAGCCTTGGAAATTAGCTCCTTTCCCGTACCGCTTTCGCCACAGACATAAACATTGGAATCTGTCCCTGCTGCCTGCGACACCAACTCCAGCACCTTTTTCATCTTCTCACTTTCACCGACGATCTTCTTTAATTCGTACCTTTCACTGACTGTGTCTCTAGGTTTTAGTAATTCCTTTGAGAGCCTGACGTTTTTGATTGCATTCTTTATCTGTATCAGAAGCTCACGATGGTCAAACGGTTTTGTTAAATAACCGTAAGCTCCCTTCTTCATAGCTTCTACGGCACTCTCAATCGTACCGTACGCAGTGAGGATGACCACGGGCATCTCAGGGTGGATTTGGAGTAAGTTCTCCATAAGTTGAATCCCATTTCCCCGTGTAAGCTTAAGGTCCAACAGGGCCATATCGAATTCTTTATCTTTCGCTGTTTCCATAGCCTCTTTGGCTTTAGTAAAGGTAGTAACCGAATAACCTTCTGCTTCAAGTCTCATCCGTAGTAGTTTCAGGATGTTAAAATCATCATCTATTGCTAAGATTCTATCCATATTAACCTCAGGGCAAGGATTTTCTTTTTTCTTCTTCAATAGTTAAATCGATCCTTTTCAACTCTTTTATTTGTTCTTGCAGGTCATGTATCTCTTTGGTTTTAGCCTTGTTCTTCTGTATGAAAAAATCGAACTTATTCTTGAGGGTATTTATGTCGCTGTCTTGTTTTTCAATCCTTTTGTCCTTTTCTATGACCAATTTCAGGTAAAATGCCAATATTTTCGCTTGATTTCTTAAACTGCTTTCAGGAAAGTCTTTTATAACACGTTGAAAGTATTTTGCGGATCTCTTATAATCCTTGTTAGGATACTTAGGGTGGGCATAGATCAGTCCGATCTGGAAAAGGGCCTCGTCTCCGATATGGGGATACGATTTCAATACACCCCGGTTTTTTTCCAGTGCAGCTTCGTAATTACCATTGGCCATGAGGTCCCTTGCCTCAAGTAATAACGGCAGTTGAAGCTGGTCCTGTTGTCTGCATGAATATTTATCAGACATACAGCTCCCAAGAAAAAAAAGCGATGCTATGATACACACAAGGTAAAATAAAAGGTACTTCCTTTGCCAGGTTCGCTTTCCGCCCATATATGCCCCCCGTGAGCAATTATTATGTGTTTGGCGATGGAAAGGCCAAGACCTGTTCCTCTCTCCGCTGCCAAACCGCTCTCTATCCGCTTAAACTTGACGAAAATCTCTTCCAGCTCTTCTTTGGGGATACTGCAACCTGTATCCGAGATAGAAACCCGCATCATACGTTTTTCGATGTCTTCTGAAGCGGCAATTGTGATCCTGCCTCCATCTGACGTAAATTTCAAGGCGTTACCCAATAAATCTTCCACCACCTGGGCGATCCTTTCCTCGTCTATTCTCACATTAGGGAGATTATCTGGGATGTTCGTGTCAATAGTGATCTTCTTTCTTTGAGCAAGAGGGGCCAGCTTTAAGACACCCTTTTTAAGGATAGAGATGATATCGGATTGGTTGAAATTATAGTACAGCATCCTTGCTTCCATGCTAGAGAGGTCGAGAATTCTATTGACCGCGGTTATAAGTCTTTCACACTCCTCTTGTACGATTGAAAAAAGTTCGTATTCTTTCTCTGGCGCATCAGCAAAGATGCCTTCGAGCAGCAAGCAGGAAGCCTCCCTTATCGCCGTTAATGGAGTGCGCAGTTGATGGGATACGTGGCTGATAAAGTCTATCTTCATCTTGTCCAGTTCCTCTAAACTCTCGCACATGGTGTTAATAGCGCAGGCCAGTTCCTTAATCTCAGGTGGGGAAAAGATATTCAGTGGCTGTCCGAAATTTCCTTTGGCCACTTCTCTGGTCTTTTCTTGTAAGAGGAGAACAGGCCGATATATATAACTGGCATTGAGAAGGGATATTGAAACACCGATAATAGTCGCTATGGCAGCGATTATGACAATCACCCTCATAAGCTGGAGGTTTATAGCACTGATTGTTTGCATCTTTTGTTCTCTATCCAATGTGGCTGCTTGAGATATTTCTTTTAATCCTTTGTCTACCAAGTGGATCAACTCTTTCTTTTTCGCTTGATAGCTTTGATACGCAGCTTCATTAGGGTACTCAGTGATTGATAACGATTTATTTTTAATCAGAAAAAAATATTCATTGTACACTTTTTTAACTCCGGCAATCAACCTTTTTTTCTCAGAAGTGTCCGACATATCCTCCAGTTTGTTGATATTTTTCATAAAGTACTCCCCTATTTCACAAAAACGTTGATAGAAATCTCTGTCCTTGGAAATCAGGTATTTTTCTTCAAATCCGGACTGCGTCAGCCTGGCGCTTGTTAACTCATCTATAAGCTTTACCGTGACACTGTCCACAGAAACAATATAATCGATAAGCCGGTTAAGCCGGTTAAGCCTGAAAGTAATATATGCACCAAGAAATAATATTAATATGATAATTATCAGGTAGCTGATAACCAGTCTCTTGAAGATAGTCACTTTCTTTCATAACCCTTTGGGAAAAAGTAATATATTAATACGCAATCTCATCCTATTCCTATCCTGCAACGATCCTAACCTTACCGTAAACCTCCATCTTGTCATCCTTGATTATAACCACCCCCTTCAACCCATCTATTCGTTTAGAAAACTCTATCCCTTTTTTGACGTCAGACACTTCTTTGACCTGGTTACCTATTGCCGTGGCTGAGGCATCGGCAAGGGCAGCCGAATGGGCAAGGGCAACGACCGCATCTGCCCTCCCAAAACTAAATGAGTGCCCTAACATACCGGATGAGGTACAAATTCCCATAGGTGTCTCTTCCGGTCTTATCTCAAGGGAAACCTCCCTATTTAAGGGAGACTGTCCAGAGTAGATCCCAATCATCTTTTTCCTCTCAAGCCTCAAGAAGATATCACCGCCGTTTTCAACTACAACCTCCGGGGAGAATGCAAGCAAATCTTTACCCACGTATTCAGCTATGGCGCCGGCTACCGATGCCATAGGACCAACAGAGACTTTCTTCGCTGCCAGAGACATAGCCTTCACGATCGAAGGCGCATCGTCCTGAATACAAAATGGTTCAAGAGCAGTACGAAACAAAGGGTATCGCCTAATGTATCTCTCCAATTGGCCGCGATATCTCAAGACCGCGCTCAATGTTTTTTCTCTCAAATCATGACGAGCCCATATGCAAAGATCAGTCTCTTTGACCGCTGCACTGAAAGATACCATGTCACTGTCTTTGTTCAAGTTTAATGAATCCCCATCTCATTTTTTCTGGGCGGCTCTTATGTTTGTGTAAACATAAGCGATGAATTTGTTTACCCACTCGGCATTAAGATACTTATTGAGGTCTCTCATCCCCTTTATTTGCTTTTTCAGTAAAGGTATATCGATGTCCCCTGTTTTGATGGAATCATCCATGCGTAGGCATAGCGCTTTGAGTTCTTTTTCGTCCTCTTCCAGTTCTTCTCCCCATGGAAAGAAGTTGTCTTTAAGACATTTAAGGCATTGCCTTGGTTTCATACCACTCGCAGTTGTGTATATGGAATCCAAGTTCCGTGTAAAATCTGCCCTCGGCCCATCATGGTCGCAAAATTGACATCTCATCCATTTAGCCCTCCGTATAACAAGAATTCGAACTGTGCGGTTATCTGCCCATGATCACCTCTCCTAAAATAATCGATGTCATCCACAAACAGTCCTTGAAACCTATTCTTTGCTGTGGGTTTTCAAACCGCCTCTTAATATATAACAAATACGCTAAGGGACAGGGACGAAATAACTTCCTCAAGTTGGCGCTCAGATTTAGGTTAGATTTGTTCGATCTGAAAACGCAAAACCGCAGGAATAGTCAAACTATTTTGAGGATTTTGTGTTTGAAAATCGGGCAAAGCCGGCCCTCGACCCCGATCGGGGGATGGTCTGAAGATGAGAAAATGGGGAAGTTTTTTTATCCCCGTCCCTAAGAATCAATCCAGGAGACTCAGAAGCTCAATCGGCCTTTTAAGGATAAACAGCGCACCGCTTTCCCGCAACTCCTCAGCCTGGCGGTAGCCCCACACTCCTCCCACCGGACACATGCCTGCGGCGACAGCCGTCTTCATATCAGTATCCGTATCGCCTAAATAAATGAATTGGGCTGGTGGAATCTGCAGGTGATCAGCCACTTCCAGTGCACCTGCCGGGTCAGGCTTGCGAGGAAAACCATCGCGCTCGCCGAGTACTACGTGGAAGGTCCAGTTCGGGAAAAATTCTGAGACGCACCGTTTTGTGAATTCGTGAGGTTTGTTAGACAGTACCGCTATCTTCAACCCTCGCGTAACTAATGCATCAAGCATTTCAGGCACTGTGTCGTAAGGCTTGGTTTTTACGTTCCACTCCCTAGCGTACTCTTCCCGAAACGCATCTACGCAGACTCTGATTGTGTTCTCCTTTCGGTTCCCTTCCGGCAGCGCACGGGTAATAAGCGCGTCAACTCCGTCGCCGATAAAATGGCGATAGTCGCCTAACTCATGTCCTTGAAAACCATTATTCGCAAGAATACGATTCACTGTGGTGCCGATGTCTTCCAGCGTGTCTATCAGCGTCCCGTCAAGGTCGAAGAGTACGGCTTTATGTGGCATCTTGATCCCTTCCTGCTGTATCTTAATACGGTACTGCAACCCTTCCCATAAGTTCACGTGCAATAATTATCTTCATTATCTGAGCAGTACCATCGGCAAACTCTAAGCCAAGGGTGTCTCGTAGACGTTGTTCCATGGGGAATTCCTCACTATATCCTATGTGTCCGTGAAGAAGTATGCAGTCATGGATAGCGTTGAATGCTACCTGCGGGCACCACCACTTGCACATAGCAGACTCTTTTGAGTGTGGCAACCCATGGTCCTTCAGGTAAAGTGCTCGATAACAAATAAGCTTTGCTGCTTGGATTAATGTGTAATGCTCGGCGATCTTGGAGGAAACTCCTTCAAACTTTACTATTGGCCTGCCAAAGGCATGCCGTTGTTTGACATATTCCATTGTCTGCTCCAAACTGGCTTCAGCTGCGCCCAAACCAGTAAGCGACAAACATACCCTTAAGTAGTCCGCACCACTCGCCGCAAAGATAACAAAGCCCGTGCCTTCTTCTCCAACTAGATATTTCTTATGAACACGCACATCGTCAAGGAAAAAAGATGAACAAGCAGCCGGCTTCATACCGGTATGGACAATGAGAGACCTACTCACTCCTTCTAAATCTAAAGGCATCCAGAAACACGAAACCCCCTTTGCCCCTGCCTGGGGGTCGGTCTTGGCAAAAAGAATAGTAACATCAGCGTGCATTCCATAACTAATCGGTGATTTTTCCCCGTTGATCACATAATAATCTCCATCACGAACCGCGGTTGTCCTTAATGCTGAAGCATCTGATCCGGCCTCAGGTTCTGTAACGGAGAAACAACCAATCTTTTCTCCTTTTGCCAACGCCGGCAACCATTCTTGTCTTAACTCTTCTGAAGCCTTTTCAAGACATAGCAAAGCTAAGGCAGGTAATATTATCGCATTTCCTGTCCATGGGTCGACCCTGGACATCTCCTCAATAGCTATGCCCAGTGACATCCAATCCCCTCCCTGTCCGCCATACTTTTCTGGGATAGAGATACCAAGTAACCCTATTTCAGATAGCCTCTTAAGTATCTCCCGGCACAGATCATGTGACTTTGCCCTTTCCTGAGCCCCAGCAGTCAATTCCTTCTCGGCAAACTTTCTTACGGTACTACGAAACATCTCCTGTTCTTCAGTAAAACCAAAATCCGGCATTTTAACTCCTTCCCTCCTTTTGAATGGTTTGGATTAAGGATGCTATTTCCCTCCATAATCAAAGTAATAGCGGAAGAGCATCCAAATATCAGTTTACACTTTTTGAAATAATTGCTGTGTCGAGAACGTCTATTTAGTTATATATAGATTTTCAGATATTAAATTTCACAAGGCCAGAGGGAGGAATTTGAGTAAGTCGTACATTTAGTACGTCGTCGAGGATTCCGACCGATAACGCCGTGAAATTTAATATATGGAAGTCTATAGGGCTAAAATACAAAAGTGTAAATTACCTTATAGCTTTGATGAAGGATGCCGAACAAATATAACAAAATTTACTAAAATGTACAAGTAATTGAATAAGTAAGAAGAACTTAGCGCCCTTCGGGCGGATTTTTAATCGTAACCACCCGATTTATTTGATTTTAAAATGGTATTTCCTATACTAGTACTCCAACTTTGATTTTTCTTGGCATGGGTATTGCATTTACAGTGTTTTTGGTTTAGATACAGAGGTTCTGTGGTATAATTCGTAAGGTTTGTCTTGTTATTGTTTACAACAATCCCACGTAAGAAACCACAAGTGGAAAAACCAAAGTTTGAGTACTATATCAAGTTATTATGTTAAATAGTGCCTCAACGAAAACCCAGTTATTTGTCATTCCGACCGAAGGGAGAAATCTTTAAGTCTTTGTATCTCCATTGATAATAGATTTCCAGCTACGCTCGAAATGACAGTTTTGGAGAAATTTAAGGGGGTTTTCGTTCAGGCACTATTTAAGACTAAGGAGTGGAAGTCAGGATAGTAGCTCGTTTTTTCTTGACAAAAATATCTCATTGTCATAATATTTTTTTTTGAAAAATGGTGGGGTTTGAATGAAAAAGATCTTATTGTGTACTTAAGCTATAGATTTTCAGATATTTAATTTCACAAGGCCAGAGGGAGGAATCAGAGTAAGTCGTACATTGAGTACGTCGTCGAGGATTCCGACCGATAACGCCGTGAAATTAAATATATGGAAATATATAGAAGACGTTACTTTAACTTTTGGTCGTAAGATACCTTATTGGTTTAATTTTTTGTCGAAGCTTTTGCCAAGATACAGGGAAATGATGACATGTCTATCCCATGAATATCGAAGCACTTCTTGTGAACGGTAGTTTTGTTAGAAATTACTTTAAGATCATTCTATAACATCTTTTTATTAAAGGATTATTAGTTTTTATGGCAGAAGAAATACCTCCTTGTAACATCATGATTGATAAAGAGGGAAAGTGGTATTATAAGGGGGCGCCTATGATACGTAAAGATATATGCCTTTTTTTTTATGAGCACCTTGTAAGGGATTCCAAAGGAAGATATTTGCTCCATATAGGTGATGAGAAGTGTTACCTTGAGGTTGAAGATACTCCCTTTGTTGTAATAAGGGTGGATGTGGGCGTTGATTTCACAATACTCCTCAATGATAGAACCCAGGAAGTCTTAAGGCTCGGCACTCTTTGGATTGGCAAGGATAACGTATTGTATTGCAAGGTCAAGGATAATAATTACGATGCCAGGTTTAACCGACCGTCGTATTATCAGTTCGCCAATTACATAACCTATGATGAGGAAAGGGATAAATGCTTTATCCCCTTTGACGGAAATAGGTATTACTTGGAACAACAAGATGGTTGAGGTTAAGCATTCCAGTATGTTCCTGTCGGTAATATCAGAAATTTTGAAACTCATTTGAATTATACCTTTAAGCCATTGTCAGGGGGACTATTCGTTTACTTCTTATGAACTACTTTGTCATAAGGTATTTGTTCTTCGTGTAATAGTGGCTTATCTGTAGATAGGGGTTTGCGACAAAGCTTTACGTATAACAAGTAATCGAATAGCCCCCCCGACAATTTGTAGCTCATAATTGAGTTTCAAAATTTCTGAATATAGGTTTTCAGATATTAAATTTTACAAGGCCAGAGGGAGGAATCCGAGTAAGTCGTACATTTAGTACGTCGTAGAGGATTCCTACCGATAATGCAGTGAAAATATATGGAAATCCTGGTAACCTTCAAATATCAGTTTATACTTATTAATATACAGTAGTGTCCGGTTAGAAAGTTGCAAGAAAGAAAATACGGGAAGTTTAATTGTTTTTTCCGCTATTGCGAATAAATTTCTTGAATTTCTAAGTTTGCTCCGCCAAAATTGCGGAACTCGCTTGTGCCTCGCTCAAACAATCGCAATTTTTTGGCTACGCTGCACTAAGAAATTCTACGAAATTTATTCAATACGCTACAAAAACAATTAAACTCCCCTTACGCAAGATTCTAACCGGACACTACTGATTTTTTTTGCAACTTCTCA